>R25__coassemble_1158_pt1 | contig 13738 bp, 9 predicted proteins | sample R25__metabat2_high_PE_017 | metagenome-assembled genome bin R25 | reverse complement strand
AGGCGCAGTGTGGGGTCAACAACGCCCTCCCCTACAGCGTGTCGAAGACACGCAATCCTATTAACCCCACACAAGCCGTCAGGCGCAGTGTGGGGTCAACAACGCCCTCCCCTACAGCGTGTCGAAGACACGCAATCCTATTAACCCCACACAAGCCGTCAGGCGCAGTGTGGGGTCAACAACGCCCTCCCCTACAGCGTGTCGAAGACACGCAACAATAGCAACCTTCTGTGCGGCTGCCCTTGCAATTCTGATTTCTGAGTGGCTACCGCCCCATTGTACACTGTACACTATACACTGTACACTATACACTGTACACTATACTCTGTACACTATACACTGTACCCGGTGTGGCATGTTGCCGGCGCGATCGCAAGTGGTTGATTTCTCCGTCCGTTAGGTCATTTTCTTCGTTGGGACATAGTGGAAAGGCCTGAAAATCAGTGACTCCTCGTCGAAGGGAGCGAACCCACGGCGAACCTTCGGCGAAGTATCTACATTTGTTCGCTGAGAACGGCGGCTGGCGACGGCGGCGCGACTGGGGAGGGGGTGCGGCTGACGGGCCCGGGGCCGTGGGGGACGGTGGGGACGAAGGACGGGGCGGACGCGGGGCCCACGCCTCGGCACCAGTGGCAACGCCATAAAGAAATACGAATTCAGTATTGCAGATTAGCTACACTTTCCGCAGCAAAGAAACTGTGCTGTGAATTTCAAATTCTGCTATTAGAATTGTCAAAACAGAAATATTGACATGAAACGACATAAGCATGTATAATCACCCACTAAAATAGGGCAATTTTTCAAATCAACCAAGCCATTCAGCACCCTAAAATGACTGCAAGAAACCGATATTTTCAAATATTATATACAGACAATAAATAAATTAAAAATACAGACGAATTTTTTTTTTCTTGTATGAGAAAAATATTGTATTTTTGCAATAGAAACAAGGCACAAAAAGATGCCCAAAATGGGCGTTCTTAGGAAAACAAAGGTTTCAAAATTTGAAAGAAAGTATCAAAAGTTTCAAAATATGAAAGAAATGAAAAGCAAACAGTACATGACCCCAAGCATCAAGGTGGTCAAATTTCAAGTAGAACAAGGCTTCGCTGGCTCTGGTAATGAGACAGAAAAGATGAATCGAGACGAGTCAAATGGCACCACTGACGATGGAGAAGGTGGTTGGGCAAATGGCTACGGGTGGTAATCTTTTTATTGACGAATCAATTATTTGAAAAGTAGAAAAAAATGAGAAGAACATTCTATTCAATTTGTTTATTGGCAGCAGTTTGCTCCACTATTTTTGTAGGCTGAAAGAAAGACAGCGACGTTGTCACACTGCGGTGCAGTGTTGAAACCTCCGCAATGAAGGACAAAGGCTATATTGATGCCGATGATTATCCCGAATTTTACAGTACCGAAGAAAAAGTCAATGTCAATGGTGACGAGTATAGCATCACCCCCGCGAGCAACCACTCATTCAGCATCGCTAATGTGACCGCAGCTACCGATTATTATGCCGTCTATCCTTATAGCATCACCGGCACAAGTTGCAACTCTAGTAGTGTCTCTGTGAAACTCCCCTACACCCAGACTTACGAGGTAGATGACGACGGGCACCAGGTGGTTGACATGCCCATGGGAGCAGTAGCGACCAGCACTAATAATGTCCATTTCTATAACCTCTGCTCCATTTTGGAACTGAAGGTTCTGAACAACTCCGGTAGTGCTATTACTGTTACCAGTATTGAGGTAACCGCTGGAAGTGACGTAGGTCTTGCCGGGGAAGGCACTGCCACACTTAATGGCACCAGTTCCAAGATTTCCATTTCGCACTCCTTACTTACCCAGACAGTGAGACTTGAATTGCCCACGGCAATCACATTAGCCGATGAAGATGAGTCTGACCCCTTGCAGATTGTCCTGCCTCCATTTGAGAACAAACCCATTGCCATTAAAGTAAGAACTGCCGACGGTTCGAAATCTGTGTCAAAACACAATAGCAGCTTCACCCTTGCACGCAACACCATCTATCCCCTCACTTTCAAAATCGGTGCTAACGAAGAGGAAGAAGACACTGGCCTGCCCGGATATTTTTCTGTTTCAGATACCAAGAAAGTGATTTTCTCCAAAGGAAACCTGCAAGCCGTGAGAGAACAACCCACTGACTCTTGGACATGGAAATTTGCCGACCATCAGTATGATTTCTATGGTGAAAACAACCGTGCTTCGAGAAACAGCTCTTACAATAACCAAGTAAATGTCTACCATAGAGATCTATTCATCTACAGCAATCCCAATACAGAATATGGATTAGGAATAAATGATGAACTAGAAGACGAGGGCTCTTTTGTAGATTGGGGTTACAATCACATTGAAGGAGACCCAGAAGGTGAAACACCTTGGTATACCCTGAGCGCAGCCGAATGGATATATTTAATTGGTGCACAAAATGCATCTGCCTCTACTCCCACAAGAGCCAATGCCGCCAACCTAAGGGCAAGAGCAAGAATTGACTTAGGAGCGGGTTACACGGGTCACCCAGCCACGGGTTCAACTGGCTTCAATGGCAGGTACATTTACGGATTCCTTATCCTTCCTGACAACTGGACTACGCCCAAAGGCATTACTCTCGACCCAGCGGCCCAAGAGAACCAATACACCTTGGCGCAATGGGAGCGGCTTGAAAATGCTGGTGCCATGTTTTTGCCAGCAGCCTCATACTGCGATACATATTACCAAGTACAACAAAACTATAAACTAGGCTACTACTGGACATCATCTGCTGGTGCGAACAATGCAAACACAGATATACCTCAATATCTAACCTATGATTACAACGATGATTATACCCATATGACATGGCAAGTCACTCTTGGTAGTCGCGATGAAGATGAACCCGATTTCAGATTTGCAATGTCCGTCCGTTTAGTCAAAGATGCACCAACAACTACCACTAGCAGTAAATCTAAAAAATTAGACTAATCTGAACACTCTATAAACTGCGAACCGCGAATAGCCATTGGTTATTCGCGGTTTGTGATTATCTATAATAGTTCAGAACTTGTCATTGAGGAAACTGCCAAGGAACCACTTCATATCCTATTAAGTGACGGTGAACTATTAGGATTGCGTGTCTTCGACACGCATGACAGTGATTGCCCCGTACCCCACACTGCGCCTTCGGCTTAGTGCGGGGTTAATAGGAGTCAACCTCTTCGAGGTTGTCAATAAACAGCCATATATCAAACTAGGGCTAATGCTATTTTGAGGGCGCGTGCCACCGGCACGCCAGCAGCGGGCAGGCTGAGTGGCTGCAAAAAAAAGGCCGAGCCCCTTGCAGGGACTCGGCTTTGTGATTATTCAAACTATAAAGGTGGGTACCTTTCGGTGAAAGGGGCGAGAGGGGACTTATTTGTCCTTCTCGGCATCGGCATTGGCACGCTCGTTGAACTCCTTGGCGGTGACTTTCTCCACCTCGGGGTTGAGCTGCTCTTTGAACAGGGCAAAGGTGTTCTCGACATAGAGTTTGTCAACTATCTGCTGGACGTTCTTGCGGTCCTGGGCAATGGAGCGGGCGGTCTGTTCGAGACGCTCATCGGCCTGCTTCTCGTCTTCGTCATCCTTGGGGGTGTCGTTCTTGCGGAGGATGTCCTTGACGTAGTCAACTATGTCGTTCTGGGTGGGTTCGATGTTCTTGATCTTGTTGAGAGCAGCATCGAGGAATTCCCACTTGAGGGAGGGCAGGTATTTGTCGGCCCACTCGTTCTCGATAGCTTCGGCGGTGAGGTCCTTATCGCCACGAGAGAGTATCCAACGTTTGAGGAATGCCTCGGGGATGGGGGCGTCGAAGTTGTCGAGGAGCTGCTTGCGCACCTGGCTGACATAAAGGAGGCGGCACTGCTCGTCGTTGGCCTGCTCAATCTGGGCGGTGAGGGCTTTGCGGAACTTGTCAACATCCTTGATGTCCTGGCCGGGGAAGACTTTCTCGAAGAGCTCTTCGTTGAGTTCGGCGGGAGTGATGTGCGAGCTGCCACTGATGGTGACTTCGATGTCGGACTTGAACTTCTTGGCGGTGGCATTGTCCATGCGGAAGTTCTTCTCTATCTGCGAGGGAGTGAAGGCTTTGGCGGCATTGAAGACGACTTTGTCTTCGGCTTTCTTGCCATAGAACTGGGCAGCGATTTCGGGGTCTTTCATGTCGGCCAGGGGGAAGGAGACGAAGGTGGACCAGCCGCCTTCTTTCTCGTGGCCTTCCTTGTCGAGCTCGACAGCCTTGCCATAGACATAGTCGCCCTCACCGATTACCTCGGGGGTGTCGAACTTGCCAAAGCGGTTCTGAAGTTCCTCGACCTGGGTGTCGACATCCTTGGCAGAGACCTTGAGGGAGCAGAGCTTGGCATCGACCTTGGACCAGTCGATGTTGACCTGCGGCATGAGGGCGGCATCGAAGTAGAAGGTGAAGTCGGTGTTCTTGGCAAAGTCAATTGCGCCAGTTTTCTCGTCATTGGAGAGGGGGGAGCCGACGATTTCGAGTTTCTCATCCTCGATGTATTTGTAGAGAGACTCACTCAGAAGATCCTGGACGGCCTCGCCAACGATGGCGGGTTTGTACATGCGCTGAATGAGCCCCATGGGAGCCATGCCTTTGCGGAAGCCGGGGATGGTGGCTTTGTGCTGGTATTCTTTCAGTTGTTTGGTCACCTTCTCGGCATAGTCGTTTTCGGCAATCTCAATCTTAATACTCAGGTCCAAATCTCCTAAATTTTCTCTAGAAATATTCATTTTTTTAGTCTAGTTTGTTGATTTATTGTTAGTTTATAATTTCAAATTGATTTGCAAAATTACAAATATTTTTTGATATATATATATTTAGCAAGAAGAATTTTTGCCAGCAGCACATTAAATGCTCTCTTACAACAGTTTATGTTCCTCATTCGGAGAAAACGCCGTAGAAGCCGACACCAAGGCGCTTGAGCTGGTCGGGCAGATAGTCGGGGCGGCCGTTGGAGTCGCAGGGGACGTTGACCTCGATATGTGTGCGGCGGGAGCCAAAGATGCCCACGCCGCCGTTGACGTTGCTATAGGTTTGGTATTCCTGCCCGCCCACGACATTGGTGTTCTGCGAGGTGATGTAGGCGTTGAGGTCTTCGTTGCAGACATAAATGATGATGTCGACGTTGTTGACAGTGAAGAGGGAGTCGGTGTTGTCGGCCAGGGCCTTTTTGATGGTGGAGAGGAAGAGGTTTTGTGTGATGGACTTAGAGGAGAGGTTGTTGGCGTTATACTCGTTGGTCTTGAAGTCGCCGGGGATTAGAAGGCTGAGGGTGTCGCCATTTTTGCGATAGTAGAACCGGACGGCGGTTTGGTAGCGGCGGCCGCGGGGAAGGGTGTTCCAGTGGATTTCGTTTTGGGTGGTGACGGGAATGAAGCCAAAATGGCGACCACGAGCCGTATTGGGCAGGGTGACTACGTTTTCGACCTTGACGTGGTTGACCTCATTGAGGGGAAGGATGCCCACCAAGGTTGTGCGGGCGGAGGCCAGGGTGTCGCCCGTGGCATTGCTGATGACCAGCAACTCAAAAACACAGGCCGAGTCGGCCAGTAGGCGGCTGGCCCCAGGGACACAATAGTACATGGGCTGCAGGCCAGAGGGGAACTGGCCTTCGGGTTTGCCCGGCACTTCGGTGTAGGTGAACTGCCAGCGGTCGACCAGCTGGTTGGTGGCAGTGATGCTGTGGTTGACCTCGTTGGTGACTCCGCGCCAGGCAAGCAGGTGCACCTGGATGTCGTCTTGCTGATAGTAGTTAGAGTCGGCTATGGAGGAGTTGGAGACGTTGCCCTGATAGCAACGCTGGACTCGGGCCCAGACGGTGTCTTCCTGGATGTCGAGGACACAGTAGACACTGGGGACGTCCTTCCAGGGGGCATTGGGGCTGAACTCTACCTTGCACGAGGCGAAGGCCATTAGGGCTAACATCAAAAGGGGAAGTAGGCGCGGTTTCATTTATTTGACTATTATTTCGTTGATTTCTATCTCGTCCATCATAATCCAGGGTTTGAGGCCCTTGGCACGGTGCCACTGGGGGATGCGGGCGAGGGGTTGGGCCAGGATGCGCACAAAGCGCACTTGGTCGCGATTGACGGGAACGGTGATGACCTGGAGCTGGGTGGTGTTCATCTCTTCGAGGGAGGCATCATAGGTGATGGTGGCAGGGATGAAGTCGGTGTATTCCTTGCCGTCGGCAGAGACGGCCACCATGACGGCGGCAGGGGCAAAGACCCAGGCATCGGGCACGTGGGCAAAACGGAGGGTGACACTGTTGATGTCGATGACTTTGCCCAGTTCGAGGTCGACCTGTACGTCATGGCCAGAAAAGCCCAGCCAGCCGCGGCTGAGGTCGTTGACGTCGCCCAACTCATCGTCAATGAGGGCACGGGAGGCATTTTTGTTATAAGGAGTGTTGGGCTTGTGGGAGAAGGTGCAGGCGACGACATAGTCGAAGGAGTACTGTTCTGTGGCCACGAAGGAGGGGGAGTCGCCTTTCTTATAGGCGCGGGCCTTGATTACCACGCTGTTCTGTACGGTGAAGGGCTTGGTGTAGAGGGGGGATTTCTCTGTGGGTACGGTGCCGTCGAGGGTGTAGCGGATTTCGGTCTTGGGAGTGGGACAGGTGATGGTAATCTGCATGGGACCGTCAAAACGGTCGCGGCTCTTGCTGATGACAGGCAGTTCGACTATGTTGGAGATGGCCTTGGGGTAGACGATGCGGCGGAAGTCTTGGGCATTGTATTCCATGCAGTCGAAGGGCCGCAGATGGAGGGTGAACTGATATTTATGGTCCTTGACAAGGTCGCGGTCGGTGAGGTTGAGGCCTGCCATGGCACTGCCCACACCGGACATACGGTAGTCAACATGGAGGTTCCAGTAGTCAAGTGGTTTGGCCTCGGCTCCCTGGGACTGGCCATAAAGCTCCTCTTCATCAAAAGCAGATATGGAGAAATTGAAGAGGGTATCGATAAGGTCGACATAAAGTCCCACCTGCTCGTTGCGGAAAGCGGCCCAACGGGTTTCGGCATAGTTGCCGTGGTGCTGCGGAGGCTGGTAGGCGGTGTGGCTCAATTCGCCAATGGGGAGTGCCTGCTGGGCTATCATGCCGGCAGCATGGCGGTCGACATAGCTTTCTATGTTGCGGCCGAGCCACTCAGCTGTGGTGAAAGCCGGAGTGAGTCCCAACTGCACGCCTACTTTGGCCACTGCCTTGATTTGCTCAGAGACGGTGATGTCGTTGTTGATAAGCACATCGCCAGAGGCAAGAATGAGATAGGCCTGACGGACGTCGAAAAGGACACCGAAACGGGGTGAGCTATAGCGGAACATCACGTCGAGGCCGACAGTGTGGGGGTCTATCTGACGGCAATTGGTGGCCACGACTTCGCGCTCCATCTGCCCAAATCCATAGCGGAGCCACTGTTTGACCCCGTTGGGGTCTTGGCTGTCGTTGGGTGACGGGGCACGCATGAAACTGAGTTGCGGAGGCTGGCGCAGGAGCTGGTTGCCACGGTAGCTGAGCGAGCTGAGGAGGCCTGTGCTGTCGTTAAATATCAATGAAACGTTATTGTTATATATCTTAACCTGATGGACAGTGTCTTTTTCTATCTGGAAGGGAGAGCCGTCGGAGCAGGCATAGGGCTGCCGAGGCATGTTGTCGGAGAGCAGCGGGAACTGGGCGACATATAGCACTGTGTTCTTGGGCACTGAGGCGGTATTGCCTCGCTGGCGAAGGGTGAACTTGATGAAAAGTTCCTCACCGGCATAGAGCAAGAGTTTGGGAACCTTGAGTTTGAAGTCTTTGCTCTCGCCCGGCTTGAGGGCCAAGGACACATCACCTGAGACTATGTCGGTCTTGAGGTTGGAGCAGATGACGTACTCAAGGCTGAAGTCGGAGAGTGGTCGGAAATCGGAAAGGTTGGTGAGGACGAATTCGACAGCATCGGGACTGGTCGAGGTAAGCTGCACGTTGAAAGGACGGTAGAGCTGTTTGAGCTCGGCCAGATAAGGTTTGGCGGCAAGGGCATTCCAGTCCTGCACCTGATAGAAACCGCCTTGGACTTGGGCATGGTCGAGCACGCGCTGCCAAAGGGGCTGGATGCCACCAAAATTGTTTCCCACGGCACTACCATAGGAAGCCATTACTAAAGCACGGACCTGATTCTTGGAGAGGTACTGACTGACGAGGTCGGTGGTGCTGTTGAGGGGAAAGATGAGGTCGGTGTTGTCGCCATACTGCGCACCGGCATAGAGGATGGGACGTTGGCCGTCTAACTGCTTGAGGGTATGATAAGCAGCCTGCATACAGATGCCGTTGTCGGGGCTTTCGCCCAAGGACCAGGCAATGATGCTGGGGTGATTTTTCAACTGCCCATAGAGGGCACGCATACGGTCGGAGAAAAGGTCGCTGTACTCGTTGTCAGCTGCCACGGCCTGTCCCATGGAGGAGGCAGGGAAGAGGGGCGCATCGCACACGACATAGAAACCTAGTTCGTCGCAAAGCTCATAGAATTTTTCGGGGGCGGGACAGTTGCCCACAGTGCGGATGGCGTTGATGTTGTTAAATTTCATCTGCACCATCTGATTGCGCAGCACTTTGAGCTGTTCTGGGGAGTCGAGCCGACCCACATTGAGCGTGATGCCTTTAAGTGTGATTTGTCGGCCATTGAGCACCAAGGCGTTGCGCTCATTGAGAGAACGGAAGCCAAAGCGGGTGCCGACAATGTCCTGCAACTCCATATCGTCGTCATAAAGGCGGATGACGGCGGTGTATAGTCTTGGCACCTCGGCATTCCAGGGCAGGACATTGGGAATGGTGGAGGTGATGGTTTGAGCGGTTTCACTGCGTTTGTCGAAGAAACACCATTTGCCCAGTTTGTCAACCTGATGGCCGCGGGAATCCCATATTTCCACTTCGAGGTAGCACTTGCCTTTCTTGCGTTGATTGAAAAGGTCGGCCTCAATAGTATAGGTTCCCTGCTGGGTCTGCGGGTCGAAATCGGTGAGGATGGTGTAATCTTGAACATTCTGCAAGGGCTTGAGCAACAAGGCACAGTTCATGACAGGGGTATCGATTCGACGTTCCAATAAAGCGCCGTCGTCGTCTCCCACGTAGCGCACTGAGAGTTGGGAGCTACGCCCGTAACGAATTTGCTCGCTGATGTCGAACTCTGTTACTGCTGAACTGTTATGACTGATTCCTATCAACTGCTGGCCGATATAGAGTCCATAGCCAGCAGGCACCTGCATGCGGAAGAAGACTCGATAAGATTTCCACTCTTTAGGGAAATCATAGTCCTGGGTCAAAAGGACGGCACCATCAGCCTCGCTGCGCTGCCAATCCTGGTCGAGCGGGAGGATGTAGGGGGAGTCGTCATAGCGGAGGTGCTCAATGTCGTTCTCGTTGTCATAGGACACCACGTTGGCACGTGGGGCCATGCGTATGTTATCAATGCCCTCCTGCTGCTGGGCTTGCAAGGTATGGAAGCACAGCAGCAGGAACAGGGGCAGTGAAAGTCTCTTCATAAGTACTAGAAGTTGAAGCCTACGCCAACCTTGAAGTCATGCATAGTAAAGGGCTGGGTGGTGTTGTGTTTACCGTCGGCATAGAGGCTCAGTTTGCGCAAAGCAATGAGCTGGTAGCCAATGAAGGCACTGACACCCATCTTGCGGTTGAAGGCATAGCGGGCGCCAATGTTCAGCCCAAAGGTGGGGCCACCGGCCTCAATCTTGGTGTAGGCGGCTCCCGTACCGTAGAAACCCAACGGGATGGAGTAGCCGAGATAGGCCGAGGTGAAGGGGGTGAGCTGGCTGCGGAGATAGTGGCTACGCACTTCCACAAAGACGGGCAGCTGGGTGAGGCCGCCGGCAAAGTCCTTCATGAATTCGACACCGAGGCCGATGCCGGACTCTTTGCGGATCTGCCATCCGCAGATGGCATAGATGCCGTGCATGGTGGCCTTGGTGCCATACTCCACGTTGGTGCCTTGGTCGAGGTCGAAATAAATCGAGTTGATGTTGGAAGAAAAATCGTAACCGGCTACACCGTACATACGATGCCACTTGAACTCGACATGCTGCTGGGCCTGGGCTGCCATGAGGCTGACAACTGCTACCAATAAAAAGACTATTTTTTTCATGTTGTTGTTGTTTGTGAGGTATGACTACTTCATTTCCTTGAGGTCAGGGTCGATGATGAGGGTGGCCTCAGTGGCTGCCTGCACCTGCTCGACGGTGAACTCGGGATTGATTTCCTTCAGGACAATGCCCTTGGGAGTGATTTCCATGACACCCATCTCGGTGATGATCATGTTCACCTGACCCTTGGCGGTGAGGGGAAGGGTGCATTTCTTCAGAATCTTGGGGTTGCCTTTGGCAGTATGCTCCATGGCCAGGATGACCTTCTTGGCACCCACCAGCAAATCCATGGCACCGCCCATGCCGGGGGTCTTCTTGCCAGGAATCATCCAGTTGGCCAGGTCGCCCTGCTCGTCCACCTGCATGGCACCGAGAACGGAGACATTGACATGGCCGCCGCGGATGATGCCAAAGGAGGTGGCACTGTCGAAAGTGCTGGAACCAGGAGTATAGGTGATGTAGCCGCCACCGGCGTTAATCAACCAAGGATCCTCTTTGCCCTCTTCGGGAGTGGGACCCATGCCCAGCATACCGTTCTCGGACTGGAGAATGACATGCACATCGGCAGGGAGGAAATTGGGAATCAACGTGGGCAGACCAATACCCAGATTGACAACATCACCGTCTTTGAGCTCTTTGGCAGCGCGACGGGCGATAAAGGGTTTAATTTCGCTTTTTTCCATAGTTAATATTTTTATAAAGTGTTACATTATTCTCAAACAATATGGCTGGACTAGAGACCGAAGTTCTGCACACCGCGCTTAACCATCTCCTCGGCGATATAGGAGGCCTCGTCGTCGGCATAGGTATTCATGCCGAAACCGGCATCATAGCCCAGTTCCTTAGCCAATTCATGGCTGATACGGGGACCGCCACAGATGAGGATGATTTTGTCGCGCAGACCTTCTGCCTCAAGCATCTCTACCAACTCGGTGAGGTTCTTGATGTGGACATCCTTCTGGGTGACCGTCTGGCTGACGATGAGGGCATCGGCGTGGAGTTCAATGCCTTTGGCAATGAAGTCCTCGTTGAGCACCTGGCTGCCGAGGTTATAGGCATCAATCATGTCGTAACGTTCCAAGCCATAGTGGCCGGCGTAGCCCTTCATGTTCATGATGGCATCAATACCCACCGTGTGGGCATCGGTGCCAGTGCTGGCTCCCACAATGACAATCTTGCGGCCGATATGCTCACGGATGTACTCATCGCACTCGTGCATGTCCATCTTGCTGGATTCCACCTTGGGCACATGGATAGAGGTGTAGTCCACCGTGTGGGTGAGGCTTCCATAGCAGTTGAAAAAGGTGAAGCCTTTGGTCAACTCGTGGGTGTACACAACCAAAGGATTTTCAAATCCCATTTTCTTCAGCAGCTGTTTGGCTGCCTCGGTGGCCTCTTCGCCCTCAGGGACGGGCAGGGTGAAACTTAACTGGACTTTACCATCGTTCATGGTATCGCCATAGGGCTTTATTTTAGTAAGATCTAAGGTTTTGTCGAAATCCTTAGCCTCCATTGAATATAAACCTTCGCTCATTGTATTATGCTTTTTTATGTTGATGGAGCCCCTTGGAGGTTGCCTCTGTGGCTCCTGATGTTCTTAACTTATGATTATTTCTTGCCTTTCATGATTTCGACAAAGGGGTTGAAGTAGTTGTCGGCCTTGAGGGTGACACCGCTCAGACCCTTGCCTCCATTCTTGGGACGTTTCACGTCGCCGAAGATACCCTTCTCCAGTGCGCTGAAGAGGCCTTCGGTCTCCATCTTCTCAAGTAGGTCGGTGGCGTTGGAGAGCACCTCCTGGGCACGCTTGCGGATGATACCGTTCTCCTTGAACTCGACTTCCTCACCAATATCCTTCATGTTGTTGAAGATATACTTGGCGTTCTCGATAGAGAGGTAGCGGTCGCTCATGAAGGGAGTATGGATAGCCTCAGTGGGCATACCAAGCAACTGCAGGCCCTGGTGGGTCCACTGGCCGATGATGTTGAAGAGGGCATCCTGAATATGGCCACGGAAGATATTGCCGGTCATGAACTTGGTGGGCGGCATATATTTCAGCGGGGCGTTGGGGAAGATTTCGCGCAGCATCTGAGCCTGTGCCAACTCGTAGAGGAAACCGTTGGTGAGCATGGGGTCCATCTCGAAGGCATGGCCGAGACCCATCTGCTCCTCAGGCAGGCCGGCAGCAAAAGCCAGCTGCTCGTTGATGAAGTCGGAAGCCAGCACGGTGTGTGCCTGTTCATAAGCGTCGGCAGTGGTGAGGTAGTTGTCCTCACCAGTGTTGATGATAACGCCTGCGAAGCCATTGATGATGCGGCTGAAATACTGGTCAATCAGCGTGCGCTGCATGTTGATGTCGCGGAAAAGAATGCCATAAAGAGCATCGTTGAGCATCACATCCAGACCCTCAAGGGCGCCCATGGCAGCAATCTCGGGCATGCAAAGGCCGGAGCAGTAGTTGCAGAGGCGGATGTAACGGCCTACCTCCTCGCCTACTTCGTCCAGAGCCTTACGCATAATGCGGAAATTCTCCTGAGTGGCAAAGGTACCGCCAAAGCCCTCGGTGGTGGCGCCGTAAGGCACATAGTCCAGAAGGCTCTGACCCGTGGTGCGGATAACAGCGATAATATCGGCACCCTGACGTGCACCTGCCTGCGCCTGCACCACATCCTCGTAAATGTTACCTGTGGCCACAATGATATAGAGGTAAGGCTTAGAGCCTTCGCCAATGGTTTCAATGTAATGCTCACGACGCTGACGACGGGTGCGTATGCGAGAAATACTGTCATCGATGAATGGCTGCAGGGCTTTCTTTATTTCTTCGGGCTGATGGACAGGCAGCTGAGTGATGTCCATCTTGCCAGCAGTAATGGCTTCTGCAATCTGCTGTGGGGTCTTGCCTGTCTCCAGAATGGCATTGCCGATGAAGAAGCAGACACCCTGACCAAGCACACCCTTGCTTTTCAGTTCGTCAACAACCACATTGGGCAGGGGCACCTCGTTCTCATCAATTCCATCGATGCCCAGAAGGCGGCAAATGGTACGTTCGACAGCCACAGTTGTGTAGCCTTCAACAAAATCCTGCACTTGACCGGCAATTTTCTTTGCCACTCCACGTGCATGCTCAACTTTTTCAAAATCGAGACCTACTTTACTTTTTCGCATTTCTATCTTTTTATTATCAATAATTCATTTATATTTAAACAATTGCGCCCGTCCCGCCCTGCTAGCGAACTAGTCGGCCACACATTATTTAGAACTTGCAAAGATAATGATTTTTTTGCATATAATGAAGTTTTTGATAATAAATTTATAATAAACCTAATGATGCCCGAAGAATCTGACAGCTCCTAGAAAGTTCCATTCAACCCAAATCGGTCGTTAGGATTTGTGTCAGATTAGTATTTGTTTCGAGCAGATGGGGCAGTATCCCTGTCGCAGGCGTAGCGGGCTACGACGAGACAGGGATGGGGACAAGATGCCGATAGAAATGCTAATGGCTCTAGTTTGATAAAAGACTGATTTTTAGCAGCCTCGAAGAGGCTGAAT
>R25__coassemble_1052_pt1 | contig 14587 bp, 14 predicted proteins | sample R25__metabat2_high_PE_017 | metagenome-assembled genome bin R25 | reverse complement strand
CGCCAATCTCTTACAGGGGAGCCGTGTGAACGGTTCCCCTTTTTTTTTTGTTTCTCTGTGTGTGGGGGGGCTGTCTGGGATAGATTTGATAGATTTGATAGATTTGATAGATTTGATAGAGGGGATTGGGTGGATTTTTGTTTATCTTTTAGATTGTTTTTAATATTTTAAAAAAAAGTTGTATCTTTGCAAGTCTAATAATTTAATAATTCGATCCCTATGAGAAAGAAACTTACTGATTTGGTAAATTCAAAGAGCGGCTACAAGTGGTCTTATTGCTCTTTGGGTGGCACTACTCGGGTGAATATTGCCAGTGGTGCAGATATTGCCCATCTCCGTGATTTGGACGAGAAGATGTGGACTGTTTTGAGTTGCCCTGTGAAGGGTCTTGAAATGGATGAGCGTACATTGGATTTGATTGACTATGACCGTGACGGTAAGATTCGTGTGGATGAGGTGGTGACTGCAGCCGAATGGCTTTGCTCTGTTCTAAAAGACCCCAATACTATCTTGCTGGGCCATGATTTTATTGACTTGGCTGATCTCAACATAGATAATGAGGATGGTGCTAAATTGGTAGAGTGTGCCAAACAGGTGCTAAAAATAATGGGGCTGAACAAGACTACCATTTCGCTGGCTGAGTTGGAAGAGTTTCTCGCCCACTATGATGAAGACTGCCAGAAACAGTTAGAGGAAAGTCTGGGTGCGCTGAGCGTTACGACTGCACCTTATGGAGAGAATAGCGATGATGCTGTGGCAGCCGTTAATGCTGTCCGTGAGAAAATTGCTGACTACTTTATCCGTTGCAGATTCATTCAGTTCCATGACGATTGTGCGGCCGCACTGGATGTTTCGGTTGAAAAGGTTGCGGCCATTAGCGATAAAAACCTTTCAGTCAATGTGGATGAGATTTCTAACTATCCGATTTCTCGACCCATTGCCAACGCTGTGCTGCCTATCAATGAAGGCATCAATCCGGCTTGGCAGGCTGCTTTTGGCAAGGTGAAGAGTTTGGTTTTGGATGTTGACTTTCCAGGCAAGGAGAGCATCAATGAAGAAGAATGGAATACAGTCGTTGCAAAGATTGATGCCTATGTTGCCTCGAAGGCCGAAGAAGAAAAGACCATCAGCGAGAACCATGCCGAAAAGGTAAATGACGAACACGAGGTCATCAAACCACTGGAACGTCTGCTTCATCTTTATAGAGATTTCTACACGCTTCTGCGCAACTATGTGATGATGACCGATTTCTATGACCTTTCCAAGGAGGCCATATTCCAAGCAGGTCATCTTTACATCGACTCTCGTTGTTTGAATCTCTGTTTGAAAGTGACGGATGTTCCCAAGCATATGGATGGTTCCAAGTTGAGCGGCATGTTCTTGCTATACTGCAAGTGCACCTCAAAGACCAAGAATGCCACTATGGACATTGTGGCAGTGCTTACCGATGGTGAAGTAAACAACATCCGTGTGGGTAAGAATGCTGTTTTCTACGACAACGATGGCAACGACTGGGATGCTGTGATTACCAATATTGTCGACAATCCCATCAGTGTTCGTGAGGCTTTCTGGTCCCCCTATCGTAAGTTTGGAAGATGGGTCACCGAGAAACTGACCAAGTCGGCTCAGGAAAAGGAGGCCAAGTCGTTTGAAAAACTCACCGCCAAAGCTGATAGTGCCACTGCCGCCATCGGCCCAGACGGCAAACCCGTGCCTGTTGCTGACACCAAGAAGGCATTCGACATTGCCAAGTTTGCTGGTATTTTTGCTGCAATAGGACTCGCATTAGGCTTCGTGCTTCAGGCCCTTACGGGTATTTTCAAGGTCATGTTCAGTTCCTTGCCGGCCTTTGTCCTGGTTGTTTTGGTCGTCATCCTCTGCATCTCAGGCCCCTCCATGTTCTTGGCATGGCTCAAGTTGCGCAATCGTAACCTTGGCCCAGTACTGAATGCCAATGGATGGGCAATCAACTCAAAGATATTGGTAAATACCAGTTTTGGTGCCACGTTGACAGACATTGCCAAGTACCCCAAAGTGGTGTTGAATGACCCCTATGCTGTGAAGAGCATGCCCAAGTGGCTCCGCTGGACACTTTTTGTGCTGATTGTGCTGATTGTGGTGTTCCTCTTACTATATTTCAACAACTATTTCGATCGTTTTGGCATCGACGCCCTGCATTATCATAAGGACAACTCCATTATCACCAAGTTCTTTGGTAGTATTGGTGATGAGATGAAAGAGGTTACCGAGGGCATTTCAGAAGCCGTTGTGCAGGAGCCCCAAGCTCAACCTGCCGCTGCCCCTGCCGAAGCTCCTGCCGCTCCTGCTATGTAAGATTAGTTTAACTTAAATACTTGAATAAAACAATAAATAATGTATAGAACAAACACTTGCGGTGAACTGAATATCAAAAATGTAGGTCAGGAAGTCACCCTCTGCGGCTGGTTGCAGCGTTCGCGCGACCTTGGCGGCATGACCTTCATAGACCTGCGTGACCGCTATGGAATCACTCAGTTGGCCTTCAACATGGAGACGAATGCTGAGTTGTGTGAAAAAGCCCGTAAGTTGGGTCGCGAATATGTCATCCAAGCCAAAGGTGTGGTCATCGAACGCGCCAGCAAAAACACTAAGATACCCACCGGCGAGATTGAAATTGAGGTGAAAGAGCTGAATGTTCTGAATGAGGCCAAGACCCCTCCATTCACTATTGAAGACAATAGTGACGGAGGTGACGATTTGCGGATGAAATACCGTTATTTGGATATTCGACGCAACCCTGTCCGGAAGAATTTGGAACTGCGCCACAGGATGGCTATGCTGGTTCGCAACTATTTGAGTGAACGCGATTTCTTGGAGATTGAGACCCCGATGCTTATCAAGTCCACCCCCGAGGGTGCTCGCGACTTTGTGGTGCCCTCGCGCATGAATCCGGGTGAGTTCTATGCCCTCCCCCAAAGCCCCCAGCAGTATAAGCAATTGCTGATGGTGGCCGGCATGGACCGCTATTTCCAGATTGTGCGTTGTTTTCGTGACGAAGACCTGCGTGCCGACCGTCAACCGGAATTCACCCAGATTGACTGTGAAATGTCATTTGTGGAACAGGAAGACGTGCTAAACATGTTTGAGGGGCTGGCCAAACACCTCTTCAAGGAGGTGAAAGGGTTGGAGTTTGGTGACTTCCCTCGCATGACCTGGCAGGATGCTATGCGCACCTATGGCAGCGATAAGCCCGACATCCGTTTCGGTATGAAGTTTGTGGAACTGAACGATGTGCTGAAAGGCCATGGCTTCAGTCTTTTTGACAATGCCGAGTTGGTCGTGGGCATCAACGCCGAGGGGTGTGCAGAGTATACCCGTAAACAACTCGATGCTCTGACCGAATTTGTCAAACGGCCTCAGGTGGGTGCAGGTGGCATGGTATACATTAAATATAATGCCGATGGCAGTTTCAAGTCCAGTGTCGATAAATTCTATTCTCAGGACGACCTGAAGTCCGTGGCGCAAAAGTTTGATGCCAAGCCGGGAGACCTCATGCTCATTCTTTGTGGACCCGCCATGAAGACCCGAGTGCAACTCTGTGCTCTCCGACTGGAAATGGGCAATCAGCTGGGTTTGCGCAATCCCGAAGTTTTCGCCCCGCTGTGGGTGATTGATTTTCCCTTGCTGGAATGGGACGAAGAAACCCAACGCTATTATGCCATGCACCACCCATTCACTGCACCTAAATCCGAGGATGAACCCTTGTTGGACGATGAGAGCAAGTGGGGCGACATAAGGGCCAATGCCTACGATATTGTGATGAACGGAGTCGAAGTTGGCGGTGGCTCAATCCGTATTCACGACCGTACTCTGCAGAACAAGATGTTCCATACCCTGGGATTCACAGATGAGAAAGCATACGAGCAGTTCGGGTTCTTGATGGATGCTTTCACATATGGTGCGCCTCCTCACGCCGGATTGGCCTTTGGTTTCGACCGCCTGTGCTCGCTGTTTGGCGGGGCTGACAGTATTCGCGATTTCATCGCGTTCCCCAAAAACAACAGTGGCCGTGATGTCATGAGCGGCAGTCCTTCTCCCATATCGCAGGACCAGCTGGACGAACTGCAAATTGACATTAAAAAGAATTAGTATATTGCCTTTATTATAGTATTGGCATCTTAAATGAGGCGATTCAGACCTAGGTCGAATCGCCTCATTTTCTATTGTGTGGCATAGGAACAGTCGATTCATCCAGCTCGCTACCAACACATATCTAATAGCCACAAACACGCAACCTCCCCACTAGAGTGGTGGGCCGGACGCGAATTTGAACTGAGTTGGAACTGGGCTGATAAGGGCTAAGTTGAATTGATTCGGTAAGGCATTTGTGCTGAGCGTGGGTTGGATGACATGTGTCGGACTAAATAACTTGTTGATGATTAGGTCGCAAATGATGGCCCGGACTATTCTGGCCAGGTCCAGGGTGGTGCTGTCTCACCTGCCAACACTCACATAAACTTGCTCGAATGGCACTATCCTATCATGGAATAAGATGGGATTGGGATTCTCTGACTCAAACTGATAGCACCGCTTCGGACTTGGCAGTGAGCGGAAGTGCTCTCTCTTAGGAATGGTGCCGCTTTTTTGCCCGACACTTTGACTGCCTTTTTTAGGTCAACCTCATCGTCAATCGGAATTATACTAACGAAGTGGCCCGAGGTGTTTCTTTTCAACACAAGGATCTTGAAAACCTGCTGAATGTCCTCCACCATTTGCGTGGTAATGTGTTGCGTCCTCATAGTTGTCTTCTTCTACTTCAGACGAGATTTTTCATGAGGAATAAGTTGTTGGTTGAGTAGACGGGTGGCATTATTTATTGATGTTTTTGCTTAGAGTAAAAAAAATGTTGTAAAAAAAAACTTTTTTTTCTCTAGATAAAAAAAATGTTGTATATTTGCAATGATTAAGAATGAATGATTTGATGGTTAATGTCTGTGAAAGTTGTTGGTTGTCAAGTTGTTGTTTTTAATCGTGAACATATGGTTGTTAATTAAATATTGAACGAAAAAAATAAAAATATAGTAAAAAGAACAGTTTTCTCCACAAGGAGAAAAGATATATGATGTAAAAAAATGGTCTGACCACCTTTTAATGTGGAAGGACAAAACGAGTAAATAAATTTATTAATTAATAACGTTTAAAACACACAATCATCAAATGAAAGAAAACATGAAAAAGGTTTATTTGACACCTTCTGTTCAAGTCAAATTGGTTGCCGTTGAGAATGGCTTCGGCGTAAGTAATTCACTGATCTCCACCGAAGAAGTGGGGCGTACACGTGATTTTATTAGTTTCTAACATTAAAAAACAAAAAAAGAAATGAAAAAAAACTTAATGATTCTCGCTGCTAGCACAATGCTTCTGTTCGCAGCATGTAACAAAGAAGAAGGAAATGGTTATGTCATCAATGGTAACAAGATTACCTTTGGTGTAGGCGTTGACGCTCCCCAGATGGATGGTAAGCAGGCTTACTATGGTGTTGATGGTCGTATTTTCTTTACTAGTGGTGACCAGATGTTTGTTAATAATACCGCTTATGCTGTGATGCCCCAGACTTCTGACCAACCTAGATTCAGCCACTACACTAACAGTTGGAGCGGATTGGCCAAAGTGACCTCTGAGGTTTCTGAAAATGATGCATATGAATTCATCTACCCTGCTAGCATTTTCAACTACAATAACGATCGTTATGAAGCCACTTTCCCCAACCAAATTCAGTTAGTGAATGCTTCGGCCAACAACGATTTCAGCGTTCCTCCTGCTTATGTCAATGATAATCATCCTATCTGGCCCATGTACTTCAACATTCCTGATTTGCAACAATTTGGTGGCAATATCGTGCTTAAAAACACTACCGCTTTCCTTTGCCCCACTTTCCAGTATACTGCTAACTGGGCTTCGGTAATCCTTGCTCCTCTTGCTTCTGTGATTGCTGGTGAAGAGGTTAACTATAATGCTGACAATGCTGCTCCTGCACTGACTCTTCTCGAAGGTGGTCTTTTGAGCAATCTTCCTCTCTATGGTAATGCTTATCTTAATACGACCAATCCTTCTGCTCCCGTCATGACTATGCTCCCCAACAGCAATACTTCATTGTATAATTTGACTTTCGGTGCTGCTGGTAACGTTCAGGTTTATGATAACCCCACTGCTTCTCATGTCGATCAGGTTGGTTTGATTCCTGTTGCTCCTACCGATACAAATGCTCCTGAGACTAAATCTTTCAAAATGTGGGCACATTTCACCACTACTCTTGCTAATGAAGTTGTCAATGTTACCATTATTACCAAAACTGGTGAAGCAGCTATGGACCTCGTTCGCAATGGCGTTTATACCCTGTATGTTGATATGAGAACCACTTCAGCTGTTACTTATAATGCAGCTGCTGATGCAGATCATCGTACTGAGGCAGCTTATCGTACTGCTTTTGCAAACGATAAATACTGTGTTGCAAAATTCAATGACAACTATGTGCTGGTCAGCCGTGCAAATGCTCCTGCTGGCACCATGACTAATTTCATGAACCAGTACTATTCCAACAATAACTAATATTTTGGATACACTCTTTGACTCAATCTTTTGAGTTAGAAATAAGGATGCCTTTTTTAGGCATCCTTATTTCTTTGTTCATGTTTTAATATGGAATTATGATTGTGTCTAGATCCATAAACGTGGCTTTGGTTTGAAAAGCAGAAGAAAGGCCATAATCCACTATTCCGGTGATTTCCTTTTTGCCAGAGCTGAACATAATCTGAAGAAATAGACAACGCCGCCCCATCACCGATGATGGGTATTACCACCCACGGCAATAAAGAAACCCTTTCCGATATGCTATATTGGTAAGGGTTTCTTTTTATTAAAGTTTAGTTTCGTATTAATTGTTGTGGAATTGTGTGAAAATTGTCTTTGCGCGTTCGAAACCAGAGGATGGCAGGTAGCGATAGAGCCAGCGGCGTTGTTTGTGGCGTTGGAGACGGGCAGACAGCCTCTTGAATCCGTGAAGGTCTTTTGGGACGGGAGGCAGGAATTCTTGGTTAAGAATCATGTTGTATAGTCTCTCTATGTCCTTTGTCTTTATGCTGTTTTTATTGATATAGGCCGAAAGGTCTGTTTCGACTAGTTTGCCAGCGATGAGGGTGAGAGCGTTGAATGCAGGCTCCATACCTATTTCTCGCATTATATTATGGCAATCTTTAGGGTTGAGTTGGCCTTGGTTCGACCGCATGAATACTCCCCAATCCAGCATGTTTCTGAGAGGAAGTTTGACTTTGGCCGTGAGGTGGCTGACGGTGTGCATCAGTAGGTATACCATATTTGCCGTGGGACTCAGTTCGCCTTCTGGGTGGGCATCCTTTAGGCTATTGATTATGTACTCTTCTGCTTTGCGTTGGCTTTGGTAGTTTAGGTCAAGAAGGTGTAGGTGGTTTTCAACTGTTACGCCGTCAATTTCCATCTCGGCATGTTTACCATCCAAAGTTGCACTTTGGTTTCCTAGTATTTCGTTTCCCTTTTTGTAGTTTCCGGGAAAGTATATGTCAATATCGCCACAAGCTCTGGAGTCGGGTCTTGGGTATAATTTAGCCAGGCTCATACCTTTGAGAAGGATGAGTTGAACACCGGCTTCCGAGGCCTTTTTTTTGATGCTTTCCAGTACCTGAGCCTGATGGGCAAAATGGAACCGGGTGCGTTCGGCCGAGAGTTCCCAACTGAGGGCGATGTCGCCCTGAGGCCTTTCTGGCTCTGGTAGGCGTTCTATGGCATCGTATACCATGGTCACCACACCATGTTTCCGTGAAAGCCAGTAAATCTTCTCCCAATCGGGTGTGCTGAAGTGGGAGAGGGAGGGCTGCTGGCAATTGAGAGAGCAGCGCAAGAGTTGGAGCATTAGCTCTGTGGTATGGTCCATGGGCCAGGGCTAGATAAATTTAACCTTCCATTGGTCCCCAACTTTCACGCAAGGGATGTCCAAATCGTTCCTCATGGTGTCGGGGTTATAGGCGTTGGATACTTCCAGGTGGAGGGTTACGAAAGCCGTTGAGTCGCCTTCATCTATATTGGTCTCGATGACCTCAAAGTTATGGATGACCATTCCCATTTGGTCGAGTACTTGTATCACTTGGTCTTGTTCCTCTTTGGCCAGATTGGTGTAGGACATTGCCTTTAGAAAATCATTCTCCTGAGTTGCCTTATAGAAATCGAGAACCACCTGCTCAGGCGTGTTGCTGCTCTTGCAGCCCAAGAGTGAAAGTGCCATAAAGGCAGAGATAAGAATGGTAATTTTTTTCATTTCTCTATTGTTGTTTTAATGTTATATAGACAATTTTGAATTTGCAAAAATACAAAAAAAAGTCAGTTTAGATACTTTTTTTTCATCTATGTCGTTTTTTATTGTTAATTTTGCACGCATTTTGAGACCATGATAGAACTGTTGTTGGGCATAGTGTGCGGCATAGCGTTGTCGCTGTTTTTCAGTTTCGGACCTGCATTTTTTACGCAGATCCGGACCAGCATCCAATATGGGTTTAAAAAGTCCTATCCTTTTGCATTTGGGGTGAGTGCAGGCGATATTATTATTGTTTTCTTGATGCTCACGGTGCTCAAAAATGCCGATTTGTACAGTTGGGTCCACAATGTGTGGGTGGCCTCCATTGCCGGTGGTGTGATGATAGTGATGGCGATATACTTTTTCCGCAAGGAGGTGACCTCATTGGAAAGCTATGAAGGCAAAGAGTCCCGCATCAAATTCCGTAGCAAAGATGGCGAACCTCGCCGCCGCTCCATATTTTTCCAGGGCTTTCTCATCAACTTCATCAATCCCACAATATGGATTTATTGGATTTCCGTCATCACCCTTATCACGGGCGAGCTGAATATGACCGTCTTCGAACGCTATGTATTCTTCATTGGCGTGATGGGGTCAACCTTGGGCATGGACATATTGAAATGCAAGCTGGCCTCCATGCTTCAACGTATCATTACGGCCAAGTTGCTCAACGTCACCAATAAGGTCTGTTCCATCATTCTTTTTTGCTTTGCGGCCTATCTGATTATTTCAATGATTGTCTACCAATCCTCACCTCAGAAGGAAGACCATACTATTCCGCAGAAACCCAAGTCGACCGAGATGATTAAAACCATCCACGACAAGATGGACAGCAGCATCATTCGAGGCCAGAATAGTGCTGACACCGCGATGTTCAAATTCAGGAAACCCAGAAAACACCGTCAGATATGAACCAGACCATACAAGACATTATCTCACGGCGCAGCTGCCGCAAATTTACCGACCAAATGCCATCACAGGACGACCTGAACCTCATTTGCGAGGCGGGCAGTTATGCTGCCAGTGGGCACAACACGCAATGCCCGATTATTCTGGCCGTGACCAATAAGGAATTGATTGCCCGAATGAGCAAGCTCAATGCGCAGGTGTGGAATGTCGATTTCGACCCCTTTTATGGGGCCCCGGTGGTTCTGGTGGTCTTGGCCGACAGGTCGATTAGCCACACCCCGGTTGAGGACGGCAGCCTGGTTATAGGAAATATGCTTTTGGCAGCCCATTCATTGGGCTTGGGAGCCTGTTGGATTAATCGTGCGCGTGAAGTGTTCGAAATGCCGGAAGGAAAGCAGATTTTGGCCCAATTGGGCATCGAGGGCGACTACATTGGGGTCGGGAACTGCATTGTGGGTTGTCCTGTCTATCCCCCTCGTCCTCCCAAACCTCGAAAGGAAGATTATATCCGCTGGATTAAATAAGAATCAATGAACAACCGCTATGATTAGAGAAGAAACAGTATTCGGGCCTATAATCAGCCGCCGCCTCGGCACCTCTTTGGGTATTAATCTCTTGCCAGAGAAAGGCAAGATATGCAATTTTGACTGCATCTATTGTGAGTGTGGCTGGAATAAAGATGGCCGCGACGACACCGTCATCCCATCGGCCGAAAAAGTCCGCATCGACCTTGAACGCATGCTTTTCCGCCTGCAAAAAGAAGGTACCAAGGTGGATTCCATCACCTTCTCTGGTGACGGAGAACCTACCCTCAACCCCGAATTCCCATTGATTATTGATAACACACTGGCATTGCGCGACCAGTACGCTCCAACAGCCAAGGTCTCAGTGCTCTCCAATGCCACACGGGTCCACCTGCCCTCGGTCTTTCAGGCACTGACCAAGGTGGATAACCCCATCATGAAGATTGATGCCCCAACCAATGAGTTGATTGCCAAAATCAATCACCCGGCTCCCGGATATGATGTGGCTCGCGTGGTCGAGGCGTTGAAACAGTTCCAGGGCAACTTTATTCTTCAAACCTGCATGTTGCGCAGTCAGGAATACGACTTCGACTCCTCCCGTCCAGAGGTTCTTGATGGTTGGATGGAGATAGTACGTCTGCTTCGCCCACGAGAGGTGATGGTCTACACCCTCGACAGACCAACCCCAGCCCAGGGGCTGGAAAAATTCACTGTTGAAGAGATGACCCGTTTGGTGCAGCCACTTCTAGACGAAGGCTTCCTCATACAGATTAAAGGATAGGGCTCATCCAGAGTACCTGAGACTGAATGGGAAAAGATAAATTTGACAGAAATAAACTTTTTTTTTCGGAATCAATAATTTTGTGTATTTTTGCAAGTCCAAAAAGTCTAAAGAATTGGCTAGTTGGAGTGTGTAATAATCGTCCAATCAGATGATTGGGTATGTTTTAATAAAAATAGGAGAACAAAGCTATAGTAGCAGCATTTACCCCTGGTGGCCCTAACAACAACATGAAAGGCCGCGGTAGAGGCCCCCAAAAAAAGGAGCCCGAACATCAGATAAATGAGCGTATCACCGCTCCCATGGTTCGTGTCGTCGGCGACGGCATGGAGCCAACCATTATGAGCACCAAGGAAGCCTTGACAAAAGCGTATGACGAAGGTCTGGACCTAGTGATGATTTCGCCCAATGCCAATCCCCCTGTCTGCAAGATAATTGAGTACCAAAAGTTCCTCTACGAGCAGAAGAAAATGGAAAAAGAGCGCAAGGCCAACTCCACCAAGATTGTCATCAAGGAAATCCGCCTGAGCCCGCAGACTGACGACCACGACTTCGAGTTCAAACTGAATCACGCCAAGCGGTTCCTCAAAGAAGGCAACAAGGTGAAAGTGGACGTGTTCTTCCGTGGACGGTCCATCGTCTACAAGGAACAAGGCGAAGCCCAGTTGCTCAAATTTGCCGAAGCACTCCTGGAATATGGCAAACCCGAGGTCATGCCCAGGCTGGAAGGCAAACGTATGCTGATGATTATTGCACCTAAAAAGTAAGTAGAAGAAACCAGATTATCGCAATATATAGTCTAACTTAAAAAACAGTAAAGTAATGCCTAGAATGAAAACAAAAGCCGCTGCCAAGAAGCGTTTCGCCTTCACCGGCACCGGTAAAATCAAAAGAAAGCATGCTTATCATAGTCACATTCTGACTAAGAAAGAAACCACGCAGAAACGTAATCTCGACCACACCGCGCTGGTCAGCCACGATGACGAAAAGCGTGTCAAAAGAATGCTTTTGGCCTAAAGGCCAGGGTGGGGCAGAGGTTGCGAAACCTCGCCCGGCTCAAACAAAGGAGTTATTAACCGTTATTTAAAGCACCAAAGAGGATTCACCGCAATCCCGCTTAAATGAAAACAAATTAAACAAAAATGCCAAGATCAGTTAACGCTGTAGCTTCCAGAGCTCGCAGAAAAAAAATCCTCAACCGTACCAAAGGTTACTGGGGTAGAGGTAAAAACGTATGGACCGTCGCCAAGAATAAATGGGAGAAAGGTCAGACCTATGCTTACCGCGACAGAAAGAACAAGAAGAGAGAGTTCCGCGCCCTGTGGATCAACCGTATCAATGCCGGTTGCCGCATCAACGGTATCTCCTATTCTGTTTTTATGGGCGAATTACACAAAAACAACATCGAGCTGAACCGCAAAGTTCTCGCCGACCTGGCCATGAACAATCCCGAGGCTTTCACCGCTGTTGTCAAGATGGTTAAGAAATAAACCAAAGTAACTGAGTGTTTAACCTTTAAAACTTTATGTCATGGGAAAAATTGAATTATTGCAATATGTAGAGGATTTGGCCGAACGCAAAGAGTTCCCCGAATTCAAGGCTGGCGATACCATCACTGTCCATTATAAAATTAAAGAAGGAAACAAAGAACGTATTCAGAACTTCCAAGGCGTTGTTATCCAGCGCAGAGGAAGCGGTTCGACTGAGACCTTTACTGTCCGTAAGATTGCCAACGGCGTTGGTGTGGAGCGTATCTTCCCCATCTGCAGCCCGTTCATCGAGCAAATCGACATCAACAAGCGTGGTGCCGTCCGCAGAGCCAGAATTTTCTACCTCCGCAATCTTACCGGTAAGAAAGCCCGTATCAAGGAAAAGAGACACTAATCTTTTACCCAATTGTGATAGTCTGGCAAAGGCAGCGGTTTTCAACAAATCGCTGCCTTTTCTCTTTCAACCGCGATAAAAGTGAATGCTCGATAAGCTTATCTAATGACCGTTAAGGAGTCATGATTAACACACTGTATTACCGCTAATATAGCATGTCTGTATTGATCCTCTAGTGGGTTATTAAAGGTCTTTAAGCAAATGTCTGGTGATGCCCATCCGGATATTGGGCATTGTGAATGAGGTTGCCTGCTGAGCGGAAGGAAAGCTAGGAAGATATGCTCTGGTTTGCTCAGAGATAATTAGCGGACACGATGGGAAGATTGGTGATGATTTTTTTTGTGAAAATATTGATATTCAAAAAAACGCTCTAGTACAAAGTATGACTGATTCTTGCTCGTATTTTTCAATGTGGCGTGTCTTCGACACGCTGAGTAGTAGGGGTTTCGCTATCCCCACACTGCGCTCCCGTTGGTCGCTTAGTATGGGGTTATTGAGATTCAGCCTCTTCGAGGCTGCTAAAAAATCAGTCTTTTATCAAACTAGAGCCAAAAAAAAACAGTATCTTTGCAAACCGTTTTATAAGTAGATTTCTATTGACTTAATATAGGAGAAATGAACGATGAAGCATACTTTAGTCTTTCTGGTGATACTTTTGTTGTCTGCTGTTGGGCTTCGGGCACAGGGATGCGGCCCTGTCAATGCACCTTGGTGGGCCGATTTCAGCTCCGACAGCAGTTTCAGTTGTTGGACTTCTTATGGCGATGCCTTGTGGACAAGAAATGTTTCTGGTGGCAACCACCGCATACGTGTTCAGTTTAATGCGAGTGCTAGTGGAAATACCAGTTGGCTTCTTTCGCAGCCCATCGTCCTTCCTGCCGACAGCACAGGTTTGAAATTCTTCTGGTCTGAAAATCGTGGTAACAACACCTTCTCGACCGATTCGTTGAATATGAAACTTCGGGTGCTGTTGACCGACAGTCTTGGTTCCTCGACTTTCGACACCCTTTATATTGGCTCGGCTTATCAGGCAACAGCTTCCCTCACTCGTCGCGCAGTAAGCCTGGCCCGCTATGCAGGACAAACCGTTCGGGTGGCATTTGCTGTGGACAGACCAAATGTGACAGGCAACCGTTATATGGTCATTGCCGACGTGATGGCGCGGAGTGACCGTATACCGGTCCTCAATCCGCTGACTACGCCTGCTACCGTCGTAGAAACCGACCAGACATTGACTGCATACGCCCGTCTTGCAGAGGGTGATACGGCAGGCCTTTACTTCACATGGTCCTCACTAATTGGAGGAGTGTTCACTCTACGGGGCAGGGGAGATACGGCTACCATTGTCTACGGTGCCGGCATAACGGGTGAATATGATACAGTGACCGTCACTGCCACCAATCCCTATGGCAGCAGCTCGGTGAGCCGCGCGGTCCGTGTCATCGACTGCACTCCCGCCACCACATTGCCGTGGTGTGAGCCATTTGCCAGTGGTCTGCATTGCTGGCAACGGCCTTGGGCTAGGCAGTATGTCAGTGAGTGGACTGTCATCGATGGCAGTCTCCGCTCAGTGTGCAACTCCGATACTCTCAATAGTTGGGTGATTAGCAAGGCCATTGTCATCCCGTCTTCGGCTGGCGACAGCGTTTACCTCTCATGGAGGGAGTGGAAGCGATACGATGATTGGCCCAGCTTTGTTTACAACTATCAAGTGTTGGCCACAGCCAGCAGCGATTACACCGATTCGACACAATACATCATGCTTTATTCGGGAGGAGACCTTACCACACAACCGACCGCACGCAATATAAGCCTGACTTCATTTGCCGGGCAGACCATCCATATCGCTTTCCGCAATAGGTCGGGCGACACGCGTGGCACGGTGTCGGGTAGTGGCTATTACAATACACTTTGTATTGACAGCATAGTTGTCGACAGCCACGCCGACACAGTTCCCGCCCCACCCGACACGGTGTGGCGCACCGTCTCGGCGGTCAGTGCCGACGAGAGCCTGGGCACAGTGACAGGCGGCGGCATGGTGCCGGACAGCAGCATGGTCACCCTCATTGCTGAGCCACTCGGCCTCGACGATAGGGTGGTATTCGACCACTGGAATGATGGCGACAC
>R25__coassemble_1041_pt1 | contig 14727 bp, 16 predicted proteins | sample R25__metabat2_high_PE_017 | metagenome-assembled genome bin R25 | reverse complement strand
CGGTATAAGTGATAGGGAAAGGCTGAATGTGGCTTTTTAAGGATGGACTATATAACATAAACAGTAGATGGCCGTCTGCAATATTCCAAAGATGCCTCGGAGAGGCATACTCTCAATAACCCCTGACAAGAAAAACAAGGTTTTTCGCAGTCTGGGGTGTGAATACGGCTTTTCTTCAGCGTCTCGGAGAGACGCGATTTCAACATTTCATAACAGTAAACAACGTTCCAACCAATCATAATCCCATGCAAAAAGAAATCTACTTTGCCGCCGGCTGCTTCTGGGGCGCCGAGCATTTCTTCAAACAGATTGACGGTGTCACCCTCACCCAGGTGGGCTTTGCCAACGGCCACACCGACAACCCCACCTATCAGGAGGTCTACACCGACACCACCGGCCATGCCGAAACCGTCCGCATCCAGTACGACCCCCTTCGGGTCAGCCTCTCCTTCCTGCTGCAGATGTATTTCAAGGCCGTCGACCCCACCAGCCTCAACCAGCAGGGCGAAGACCGCGGCACCCGCTACCGCACCGGCATCTATTATGTCGACCCCGACGACCTCCCCTTCATCAACCTAGCCATGGCCGAGGAGGCCCCCAAGTATGGCCTGCCCCTCTGTGTGGAGGTGTTGCCGCTCCAGTGCTTCTTCCGTGCCGAAGAGTATCATCAGGACTACCTCGTCAAGAATCCCGACGGCTACTGCCACCTGCCCGTCGCCCTCTTCGAATATGCCCACAACAATCACGACACCGCCCTCCAACACAAGAGTCAGCAATATGAATTGGTTCTCAAGCAGTTCGCAGCCCTTGCCCAAGGCGAGTCTGACCGCTTGGCCCTCATGGCCAACGCCGCCGCCCTCATCCACGAGACTTTCCACTTCTGGTGGACTGGCTTCTATCGGGTTGTGGGCGACGAACTGGTGCTCGGCCCCTTCCAAGGCCCTGTGGCCTGTATGCACATAGGCTATGGCAAAGGTGTCTGCGGCACCGCGTGGAAAGAGAACCGCACCCTGCTGGTCCCCGACGTCGAAGCCTTCCCCGGCCACATAGCCTGTAGTGCCGCCTCCCGCAGCGAGATTGTGGCCCCCGTCCATAACGGCAACCAGGTCGTCGCCGTCCTCGACATCGACAGCCAGCACCTAGCCACCTTCGATGCCTGCGACCGCCACTATCTCGAAGCCTTTGTCCGCCTGCTGCCCTAAGGATTGATTGGTGACAGAATGCCCCCCCCTTTCGAGGTTTGTAGTACCGTCTTCATTTTCAAAGGCCGGCCCCGATTCGTGGGTCGGCCTTTTGCTTGACTGGTTGGGCCCTTTGGGGCGGTTAATATTATCTGACTCTCTTTATTCTATTTTTTTTTCGTATTTTTGCAAGTTATATTATTAAGAATATAATTGCCATGGCAGAAGATAACAACAATATAATTCAAGAAGTTACCAACGAGGAGTATAAATGGGGCTTCGTCACCGACATCGACACCGACACGATCGGTAAAGGCCTGAACGAGGATGTTATCCGCCTCATTTCGAAAAAAAAGAATGAGCCCGACTGGCTGCTGGAGTTCCGCCTGAAGGCGTTCCGCAAGTGGCAGACCATGGAGGAGCCCAACTGGGGGCACCTGAAGTACGACAAGGTGGACTATCAGGACATCATCTATTACGCCGCCCCCAAGCAGCAGAAGAAGAAAAGCATGGACGAGGTGGACCCCGAGCTGTTGGCCACCTTTGACAAGCTGGGCATCCCCCTGCGCGAGCAGAAGGCCCTGGCAGGCGTGGCCTACGATGCCATCATGGACTCGGTGTCGGTGAAGACCACCTCGCAGAAGATGTTGGAGGAGCAGGGCATCATTTTCTGCCCCATCAGCGAGGCGGTGCAGAAGCACCCCGACTTGGTGCGGCAGTATTTGGGTTCGGTGGTGCCCAGCAGCGACAACTTCTTCGCAGCCCTGAATTCGGCTGTCTTCAGCGACGGCTCTTTCTGCTATATTCCCAAGGGGGTCCGCTGCCCGGTGGAACTGTCCAGCTATTTCCGCATCAATGCCCGCGGTACAGGCCAATTCGAGCGCACCCTTATCGTGGCCGACGAAGAGGCCTACGTGAGCTATATGGAGGGCTGCACCGCCCCCCAGCGCGACGAGAACCAGCTGCATGCCGCCATCGTCGAGATTGTGGCCCTCAAGGATGCCGAGGTGAAGTACAGCACCGTGCAAAACTGGTACCCCGGCGACAAGGAGGGCAAGGGTGGCATCTATAACTTCGTCACCAAGCGCGGCATCTGCAAGGGGTCACACTCCAAGATTTCGTGGACCCAGGTGGAGACCGGTAGCGCCGTGACATGGAAATATCCCAGCTGCATCCTGCAGGGCGACGACAGCAGTGCCGAATTTTACAGCGTGGCCGTCACCAACAACTACCAGCAGGCCGACACCGGCACCAAGATGATTCACATAGGCAAGAATACCCACAGCACCATCATGTCCAAGGGCATCAGCGCGGGCCACAGTCAGAACAGCTATCGCGGCCTGGTGCAGATAAACAAGTCGGCAGACAATGCCCGCAATTACTCGCAGTGCGACTCGCTGCTGCTGGGCGACACCTGTGGCGCGCACACCTGGCCCTATATCAAGGCCAACAACAGCAGTGCCATCCTGGAGCATGAGGCTACCACAAGCAAGATTTCCGAAGACCAGCTTTTTTATTGCCAGCAGCGCGGCATTTCAGCCGAGAGCGCCGTGGGCCTCATCGTCAACGGCTATGCCAAGGACGTGCTGAAGAAACTGCCCATGGAGTTCGCCGTTGAGGCTCAGAAACTTCTCAGCATCAGCCTCGAAGGCAGCGTAGGATAACCCCTCCCTCTATCATATCTATCATATCTATCCTCTCTACCCAATGACACACAAACTTTCCATGGATGAGCTTCACCGCATTTCGGTGGAGGAATTCAAGGCCTCCGACAAGCTGCCCCTGACGGTGGTGCTGGACAATGTGCGCAGCCAGAATAACATTGGCTCTGTCTTCCGCACCAGCGATGCCTTCCGAGTGGAGCGCATCTGCCTCTGCGGCATCTGCTCTACTCCGCCCCACCGCGACATCCACAAGACTGCCCTCGGTGCCGAGGAGAGCGTGGCCTGGAGCTATCATGAAGAGACCGCCGACTGCATCCAAGCACTGAAAGCAGAGGGCTATAAGATATATGCCGTGGAGCAGGTGGACGACAGCATCAAGCTGGATGCCCTGCCCGAAAGCCTGGGAGAAAAGGTAGCCGTGGTGTTTGGCAACGAAGTGGAAGGCGTGCAGGAAGAGTTGCTCCCCCTCTGCGACGGCAGCATCGAGATTCCCCAGCAGGGCACCAAGCACTCCCTCAACATAAGCTGCGCCGCCGCCATCGTCCTCTGGGAACTCTGGCAGCGGCTGCATGTTTAGCCTAGTATAGAATTGTTCTTCACTCTTCGCCCATTCCGCCGTGGGGGTCGTAGGTGAGGGTGATTTTGTCGGTGATTTCGGTCCAGTACATGGTGGGGTAGACCGCGGTGATGTTGGCGGGGAGTCCGTTGGGGAGGTATTCGTAGTTCCAGGTGTGTTCGGAGGAGGTGGTGGAGTCGTTGCGGCGGTCATAATGGTAGTCGACACGGCGCACCATGTTGTTGCGGCAGAGGCAGGTGGGGTCGTCGATGAAACGGTCCTGGCCGATGAGTTGGGAATTGAAATAGCCTTGGAAGGGATTGGGGTGGTTGTCGTAGAAGTATTCTATGTGCGAGAGGCCTGAGGTGTACCATGCCATTGAATCGGCCGTGGCACGCACCAGGTTGCCGTTCTCCCATTCTAAGGTCCACTGCTTCACCAGCGTGTCGGTGTGGTATATATCGTACAACCACTCTTGGAGCGGGTGGGTGAAGACAATGGCGTAGGGGTACTCTTCGCCGTTGCGGTAAAGGAAATCGGTGGTGTAGGTGCGGCTGCCGTTGCCGTTCTTCCCGAAGGGGAAACTGATGCGGCTCAGCAGCCCGCCGGAATAGGCAAAGTGGTATGTGCGCAGGTAGTTGCCGTCCGCAAGACTGAAGCAGATGCTGTCCAAGCGGCCGTTGCTATTGTAGTAGTAATTGTCGATACGAGGGCGGTTAGAAGAATAATAGGTGCCTGTGTAGTCGAATTCCACTTGGGCCAGACGTCTGTCGGAACTCCAGCTCCAACGGTCGAAATAGGTGAGGGAGTCGATGCTGGCTTCCACCCCCTCTTCGTGCAGGTCGTGGCGCATTTGCACCACGGCGTTTGCTGGTTGATACATGCCTCGGAAGGCATTCTGCGTGGTAGGAAAGATGTCGTCGGTGCGCTGGCAGGCCGCCGATAGGAGCATGAGGGTGCAGCCGATAACTGTTGCAGACAGTGCAAAATGATTCTTTTTCATGATGTTATTGTGTTTTGATGTTTTTGTTAGCAGCCTCTCTTTTTGGCCCAAAAGCTGAGCCCGGAGTACCCTTGCTCATATACTTTTCTGCGCTCCATGACGGTGCCCAAGTGGGAGTATTCGATTTCTATGACCAATACGAATGCTTCCTGTGGCAGATGTTGGATGGTGAAGGTGTTGTCGTAAAGGCAGATGCAGTCGGTCATTCCCTGCTCGCCCAGATGCTCCACTGCCCACACTGTGTCACCATTGCGGTGGATGGTGGTGGTAATGTTCTGGTTCCCTTTGCAGTCCAGCATCATGTTGTAGTGATTGACGGTCATGAAGCGTTTCTCTTGATTCCAATCCACTACGACAGAGTCGGTGTTCATGTCTTTGGCGGCCAGTTTGTCGGTGCTGGTGTGGCAGTCGGTGGTGGCCATGTCGTAAGCCCATAGGCCGTCGTCCCAGCCACATTTTTCGCAGCTGCATATCAGTGTGGCGCAGGTTGTGGCTACGGCCACAAGGGTGAGAAGTGTCTTTTTCATTTCGGTTGGTGTTTAAGGATTATCTAATTGAAACTATTTTCGTAGACGGTAACGGTCTCCGTCTGGTCAAACCATATGGATTCCACCTCGATGACTAGCGTGAACGGTGTTTCGGGCAGGTATTCGATGTCGAACGAGTTGTCGTATAGGCACACGCAGTTGGTCAGCCCCTGCTCGCCCACGTGTTCAGTCACGCGGATGGTGTCGCCCTCGCGGAGGATGCTGGTCGGGATGGGCTGGCGCATGCCGCAGTCCAGCATCATGTTGTAGTGTGACACGCTCAGGGAACCACTTTCGCGGTCCCACTCCACGACGATGGAGTCGGTGTTCATCTCCTTGGCGGCAATGGGGTCGGTAAAGTGGTGGCAGTCGCTGGTGACGACGTTGTGGACTACAGGCGTTTCGGGCCAGTCCTGGCATTTGGTGCAGCCGCTTATCAGAGCTGCGCTGGTTGCAGCTATGGTTGCAAAGATAAAGAGACTCTTTTTCATTTGTCGTTTATTTTTGGGTTGAGAGTAATGTCATAGTTTACTTGTCCCTGGCCGGAGTTCCAGTGGCCGTTGCCGCCACTGAGGGGTACGCCCGCAGTGGGAATGCTGACCGTGGTGTCTTGGTAGCTGCCGTTTTCGGTGCTGTCGATGTCGGCGAAGGTGACGTTGTCGATGGGCAAACTGGGAAATGCGCCCTTGAGGGTGAAGGCGTAAGCCCCTTGGGGGTCGGTGGTGTCGTAGGGATGGCCATAATGGTTGACTTCAATCCCCGGTATGGGTCTTCCGTCGGGGTCGGAGACGGTACCTTTGACATGATAGGTGGCTTCGGGAGTGCCGTATTCCACCGCGCATTCGGTACAGCTGATGCCCAGGGCTGCGGCGGCTAGCGTCAGCAGCCAGCTCTTGAATTTCAGGTAGCCTTTTTTCATATTTCTTAGGTGTTGGTGCTGTCCTTACTGGGCGGCATTATAGTGCTCATCGGTGATGCTGAAGGTGAGTTTTCCGTAGTAGGGGTTGCCTTTGAAGGGGGAGTTTTCTTTGCGTTTTTCCTCATAGGTGTAATTCTGCCCGCTGAAGTTGTAGGGGCTGATGCCGGTGGTGTCGTCCTTGTGGTAGGTCACCTGGCGCGAGTTGTCGAAACGCACGACGACGCTGTCGCCATAGTACCAAGCGAACGCATTTATGCCGAATTCTAGGCTTGCCCCGCCGAGTCCGTCGTGATGCTTTATTACTTTCTCCTCGCCTGCGGCAAGGGTCAGCTCTGTGTCGCCACTCGGGACGATGGTGACAGAGTGAGAGGTGCTGTTGCTGAGGACTATGTCCTCTTCAAATCCGGGGTCGCAGGCGGCCATCATCAGAGCCGCGGCTGCCACCATGAGTGTGTTTCTTAGTTTCATTTCTATAGAGTTTTTATGTGTTTCTTTATTTGTGTCGATAAGCATAGGTGCAGTTGATTTCCATGCCTGAGGGTATGGTTCCGCCCGTGAGGTTGAAGGAGACGGAGAGGGTGGTGTCGGTGAGGCTTAATAACTGCCATTTGCTTCTCTCCCAGCCGACATCGGTCAGCATCAGCGTGTTGCCGCTCTCCGATATGGCCCAGAGGAATTCCCTTTCTTCATACTGCAAGGCATCCTGCACTTGCCACTGATTGTAGGTGTTGAACTCGATGTATGCCGTTCCGTTGGCCATGAACCGCAGGTCTCTTACCATGGGGTATTCAGGATTGACGACGGTTGTATCTGTCATGTCCGGATGGCTGAAGTGCCACGTTTCCTGTCCACCTTTGTATACCCATGCGCCTTGGAGCATGGCTGACGCAATGGTCGGGTTTGTTATATTATTAGGCTGTATAGTCTCCTTCATGCACGAGGCGAAAAGCAAAAGGCCAGCGATGACGACTATTGTTGATAGATGAATAGCGTGTTTCATAATTATGTTTCTGTTTGATTGTTTCTCAATCGGCAACTGCGTTGAACAGGTTGATGCGCAGGCCGAAGGCAATGTGGTGGGGCGAGAAGGGCACTGCTGGTGGGGGGTAGAGGATGTTGTTGATGATGGGGGTCAGCCCCACTTCGGTGTATATGCCCAGCAGGCCAAAGTTGACACTCAGCCGGGTCTTGAGTTGGAAGCCATTGGCGGGCACATCCTGCGAGTAGGTGGCACTGACGGTCTGCGCGTCTTCGGTGTGGGTGTAGGCACGCAGTGAGGAACCGTTAAGGATGAATTGCGGAATGAGTTCCAACTGAAGGTTGGTCGAGTGGTTATTTTTGTTGGGGAAGTAGGTGAAGTGGATGGGTAGGTCGATAGAGGTGATGAGCATCTCGCTTTCCCACGAGCCGTTGGAAGGCGAGTTGTAACCTTCGAGGTTGAGACCGCCATCGGTGTTGGTCATTTCGGTGTTGGGAATGGTGAAGTGGTAGGCGTTTAGCTGGAACTGCGCTCCGAATCCTGCGCCTATGCGGTCGTTCATGATGGGTGAGTAGGCCAACTTGATGCTGACGGAGTTCAGGGCTTTCAGCTTTGTGGGGTTGCGGTTCGGGGTCATCCAGCGGCTGGCACCAAGGTAGTAGTCGAAGTGGAAACGGTGATAGGCATTGTATTTGCTCTGTTGGGCAATGCTATGAGTGGCAATGGTGGTCCCGTCTTCGGGGGCAACGCGGAAGTGGCCGTTCTTGTACACTTTGTCGTCGAAGAAAACCAGCGCGTTGTCCTTCACTTCGAAGGTCAGTGGGCTTTTTGTTCCGCCACTGCCAGTGGTGGTGCCCACATAGAGGGTCATGTTATCGGCGGCTGTGGTGGTGGTCAGGTGGCTGCCCTCTATCACCACCAGCCGGGCCGTGTCGGCCAAGGCGGTGCCTTTGTAGGCCACCCAGTTGCAGCTGTCCAGTGTGAGCCGCACAATGCAGTTGCCAGACACGGTCAGGTGGTTTATCTCCTGCCGCAGGTTTTGGCGGTAGGTGGTCGTCTGGGCCAGGCCGAGGGCGGCGGCTGCCACGAATGCGATGATGGAAACGATTCTTTTCATATTGCTCAATTGTCTGTGTTATTCGTTGCTGATAATGGTTGCTTCGGCCAAGTCTTTGGATGATGGGTCGGCAAAGAGTTCGTAGCGCAGGAAGTCGCGGATGGCCTGACGGCTGTTGGCTATGTTGCGTCGGGCATTCATGGCCAGGTGGAGGATGACGGACTGGTGGGTCTCCCTGCCGCCTGCCACCTCGCGGGCCAGGTTGTCTACCAAAACAACGTCCCTCACCTCGGCCAGCCCTTGGCACTCCACCACGTCGGGCTGGGGGAGGGGCTCGGCCTCGGCCAGCAGGGGCTGCTCCATGGCTTCGGCGCCCATCGGCAGCACTGCCATCTCTATGGCGGCTGCGGAGGGGACGGGCGCAGGTTCGGGCGGCATTCTCTTATTGTCTATAGGTGCCACCGCGTTGCGGGGGCTTGAAGGCTGCAGCGGCTGTGCCGTCGGTGCCTGGGTGGGCATTGTGGGCTGCTGTGCAGGGACGGCCTTTGTGACCCTCGGGGTGGGGGTGACGGAGGCCACCGTGGGTCCTTCCGTTTCTGACGGACCCACAAAGAGGAACGTTCCGCCCACCAGCACGCCGGCCAGACAGGCCGCCGCGGCCCACACCCATGCGGGCCTGCGGTGCTGGCGGGCAGTTGGGGGCTCGGCGGTCACCACCAGCGAGGGGTCGTAGTAGGCCTCCATCTCCTCGCGGATGTCGGGATGCTCCATCAGAAAGCGTTCCACCTCCAGGCAGGTGCTGCTGTCCAGCTCGCCTTCCTGATAGAGGAAGAGGTAACTCTCGTAGTTGTCAAGCGTAATCATAACTTATCTCCGTTTAATTTCAAATATGCTTTTTTCAGGTTTACTCTGGCGCGGTAGAGCAGGCCTGTCACCTGCGTCTCGTCCAGCCCCGTCAGTTGGGCAATCTCCTTGTAGTGGTAGCCCTCCACATCCTTCATCAGCAGTACGGCCCGCTGCTGCTCTGGCACCAGTCCCAAGGCCTGCTGCATGGCGTCGCGCAGCTCGTAGTTGTCGTGTTGGCAGTACCACTCCTCCGTGGCCAGTTTCGGTGCGATGGCTTGGAAACGCATCTCGTGTCGGTGCTGGTCCACCATCTGGCGGTACATCACCCTCACCAGCCAGCCCTTCGCTTTGGCCGCCTCCACCTCGTCGCGATGGTTCCAAAGGTTCACCAGGGCATCCTGCACCACGTCCCATGCCCCATCGCCGTCGGCGGTGTAGCGCACGGCAAATCGGTACAGGTCCTCGCGGCAGCCCTTGGCTATCTTTATGTATTCCTTTTCGACCATCTACACAATAAACGTATAACACCCCCAAAATATTCGCCCTCTCCATAAATTTTTTTTGCCACGAGTGCTGCGGCCTCTTTTTTTCGCACTGCAAAGATAGCACGGTCTGTTTCTAGCAGACTCTCATAGTTACGCACAGTAACAATGAGTTACGCTGCGTCACGCACGGTTACATTACGTTCCGCAGCAGCCCCCTGCGCGTTACCCACCCGCTTTCTTTTCGGGTCGGAAACGGTCCGGGTGTGGTCGGGGTTCGTTTCGGTAACGGCGGATAGGCAAAGTCAGGCTTAGACCGAGAGCATATTTTTATTCTCGCAGGGCAATAATGAAGGATGGATTGCGTTATTATTCTAAAACAAGCTGTAGGCGAGACTTTGGCTGACTGAACTAGCAAACAATGACTAACAAGCGCAAGATTATCAACGACCCGGTTTACGACGGGTTCCTCACCATTGAGGATGACATTATCTTTGATGTCATTTCTCATCCTTTCTTCCAGCGGCAGCGCCGCATCAAGCAGTTGGGTTTCACCTGCTTGGTCTACCCTGGGGCCATGCACACCCGCTTCAGCCACATGCTGGGCGCCCTCAACCTCATGACCCGCGCCCTAGAGGTGCTGAAGGTCAAGGGCATCGAAATGACCCGCGACGAGGTGCTGGGAGCCAAGTTGGCCATTCTGATGCACGACATCGGCCACGGCCCCTTCTCCCACACTTCGGAACACACCTTGGCCGACATGCCCCACGAGGTGTGCTCGCGCCTCTACATGCAGCGCCTCAACCAGGAGTTTGGCGGCACCCTCACCACCGCCATCAGCATCTTCGACGACTCCTACCCCAAGCATTTCCTCCACCAGCTGGTGAGCAGCCAGCTGGACATGGACCGCCTTGACTATCTGGGCCGCGACAGTTTCTTTACCGGCGTGAGTGAGGGCATTGTGGGTACCGACCGTATCATTAATATGCTCAACGTCAAGGACGACGAGCTGGTGGTGGACGAGAAGGGCATTTATTCGGTGGAGAAATTCATCATCTCGCGCCGCCTGATGTACTGGCAGGTTTATCTGCACAAGACAGTCATTGCCGCCGACAACCTCTTGCTGGCCATCCTGCGCCGCGCCCGCGAGTTGGCAGCTTGTGGTCAAAACCTAGGCATAGACGGTTTGCCCCTCCACGAATTCCTCACCCACCACTACACCGAGCAGGACTTTGTCGCCCACCCCGAACTGCTAGACCACTTTGCCCTCATTGACGACAGCGACATAGACATGGCTGTCAAATGCTGGTTGTCGCACCCCGACACGGTTCTCCGCACCCTTTCTGACCACTTGCTCAACCGCCACCTGAGTGCCATCCGCGTCTCGGCTAAGCCCTTCGGTCCCGAGGTGCTTGACACTTTCCGCACGCAGGCCCAACTCCTCTACGGCATCGAACCCCACGAAAGCGAATACTTTGTCGGCACCGGCATCCTCCGCAACCACGCCTACGATTACAACGACCAGGAAATCAAAGTACTCTTCAAAGACGGATCGTGCCGCGACATAGGCGACGCCTCCGACCAGCTGGACCGCCATTTCCTCGAAAAACAGGTCACAAAATACTATATCTACTACCCTAAAGATCTTATTTGAATTGAGAATTGAGAGTTGAGAATTGAGAGTTGAGAATTGAGAGTTGAGAGTTGAGAGTTGAGAATTGAGAGTTGAGAATTGAGAGTTGAGAGTTGAGAATTGAGAATTGAGAGTTGAGAATTGAGAGTTGAGTGTTGTGAATTGAGAATTGAGAGTTGAGAGTTGAGAATTGTACACTATTAACTAATAACAAACTGAAAATGAACGTCCATTTTATTGCCATCGGCGGCAGTGCCATGCACAACTTGGCCATCGCCCTCCACCTTAAAGGCTATCACGTCACCGGCTCTGACGATGAGATATTTGACCCAGCCCGGACCCGCTTAGAACGTTACGGACTCCTGCCCGACAGTTTTGGCTGGCACCCCGAGCGCATCACTCCCGACCTCGACGCCATAGTCCTCGGTATGCATGCCCGTGCCGACAACCCCGAATTGCTGCGGGCACAGGAACTAGGCATTAAGATTTTCAGCTATCCCGAGTATCTCTATGAGCAGTCGAAGACCAAAACCCGCGTTGTGATTGGCGGCAGCCATGGCAAGACCACCACCACCGCCATGATTCTGCATGTGCTGCAGCACTGCGGCATCGAGGCCGACTATATGGTGGGTGCACAGCTCGAAGGGTTTGAGGTGATGGTGCGCCTCAGCGAGACCGCCAAGGTGATGGTGATTGAGGGCGACGAATACCTCACCTCGCCCATTGACCGCCGTCCCAAGTTCCACCTCTACCACCCCCATGTGGCCATCATCACCGGCATCGAGTGGGACCACATCAACGTCTTCCCCACTTTTGAGATATACAAAGACCAGTTTGCCCAGTTCGTCAACCTTATCGAGCCGGGCGGCAGGCTCATCTATTGCAACGACGACCCCGAGGTGCGCGACGTGGCCCAGAAAAACGCCCGTACGGACATTGTCAAGCAACCCTATGAGGTGCCGCCCCACGAGGTGGTGGACGGCATCACCTATCTCACCGCCTGCGGGCGGGTGCCGCTGCGCGTGTTCGGACGGCACAATCTGCTCAACATGACGGCGGCACGCTATGCCTGCAATGCCCTCGGGGTCAGCGACCAGCAGTTTGACGAAGCCATCCAGACCTTTGGCGGCGCCAGCAAGCGGCTGGAACTGGTGAAGGCCACGACAGACAGCGCTGTGTATAAAGACTTTGCCCATGCCCCCTCCAAGTTGCGTGCCACCATTGCCGCCATGAAGGAGCAGTACCCAGGTCGCCGACTGGTGGCCTGCATGGAGCTACATACCTTCAGCAGCCTCACGGCCGAGTTTCTCAAGCAGTATGCCGGCACCATGGACAAGGCCGATGTGCCGTTTGTCTACTACAGCCAGCATGCCCTGCAGTTGAAGAAGCTCCCCGACCTAGACCCCGCACAGGTGCGGGCCTCTTTTGCCAACGACAAGGTGCGGGTGTTCACCAACTCGGCACTCATGGTGGAAGAATTGCGCAAGATGGATTGGAAGGGGGCCAATTTGCTCATGATGTCCAGCGGCAACTTCGACGGCATCGATTTCAACCATCTGGCCGACGAACTTATCTGATAACTCTTTAGAATACATAAATATATGGCTAAATTTCAAATAGGGGACAAGGTCAAGTTCCTCAACAGCATCGGTGGCGGAGTGGTCACCAAAATCACCAGCGATTTCATCTTCGTGCGCGACGATACTGGTTTCGACATGCCCATGCCTCCGTCAGAACTCATCCGCATGGCCGACATGAGCGGGGTGGGCAAGGTGTTCAACCAGGATGTGCCTGGCGAACTCCCCAGCCCCGAGGAGGCCAAGCGCATGGCCGAGGCCGAGTCCAAGGCTGCCGCCCGCGAACAGGAACAGAATCGCAAACTGAAAGAGAAATTCACCGGCCGCGCTGATGACCGCAACGAAGACAAATTGCTCGAAGAGAATATTCGCTTACGCTCTCAGGTGGCCAACCTGCAGGACCAACTCAAGAATCTCAAAAACCGCTTGGCCCAGCTGCAGACACAGAACGCTCAGAAACTAAACGAGAACGTCCTCCTGCAGTACATGGTGCGCCCCGGGGAGGCCGAAGTAGACCTGCACATCGAGGCCCTCACCGACCATCCTGAACGGCTCAGCGACATAGAGAAACACGAGTTGCAGAAACGTTTCTTCCGCACCTGCCTGAACCATGCTCAGCTCAACGGCCTCAAGAAGGTCGTCTTCATCCATGGCGTTGGCCGTGGTGTGCTCAAGACCGAAATACAGAAAGAACTGGACCTCTACGACAACATCCAATACGTCGACGCCCCCATGAAACTCTACGGCTCCGGCGCCACCGAAGTCTATTTTAAAACAAAATAAAAGTGATCGGAGTAATCAGAGTAATCTGAGTACTCCGAAAACTCCGAGTACTCAGATTACTCCGATCACTCCAAAAAAAAACTCTCTCCCTATGAGCAAACAAATCACAATAGGCAATCTTACCCTGGGTGGCGGAGCCCCCATACGAGTCCAGTCCATGACCAACACCGACACCATGGACACCCATGCCACTGTCGAGCAGACCCTCCGTCTGGTCGAGGCCGGCTGCGAGCTGGTGCGCATCACTGCCCCCGATGTCAAGGCGGCAGAGAATCTATACAATATCAAGAATGAGCTGGCCCGCAGGGGCTGCACCGTCCCCCTGGTGGCCGACATCCACTTCAACCCGCTGGCTGCCGAAGTGGCTGCCGCCATTGTGGAAAAGGTGCGCGTCAACCCCGGCAACTACACCGACCGCAATACCGGCAAGACCCATTTCACCGACCAAGAGTACAATGACGAACTGAAGCGTATCGGCGATAAAATGTCGCGCCTGATAGAGATTTGCAAGGCCCATCGCACCGCCATGCGCATCGGCACCAACCACGGCTCCCTCAGCGAGCGCATCATGTCGCGCTACGGCAACACCCCCGAGGGCATGGCCCAGAGTGCCATAGAGTTCGCACAGGTCTGCCGTCAGCAGGACTATGACCAGCTGGTTTTCTCTATGAAGGCCAGCAATGTGAAGGTGATGGTGCAGAGCACACGCCTCTTCGTCCAGAAGATGCAGGCCCTCGGCATGGACTATCCCATCCACTTGGGCGTCACCGAGGCAGGCGATGCCATGCAGGGCCGCCTGAAGAGTGCCGCCGGCATCGGCGCCCTCCTTATTGACGGCATCGGCGACACCATCCGCGTCTCCCTTACCGAAGACCCCGTGGAGGAAATTCCCGTGGCCTACGACATCCTGCAAGCTGTCGGTGCCCGCATCAGCCAGTGCGAGTACATCGCCTGCCCCTCCTGCGGCCGCACCCAGTACAACATACAGGAGGCTTTGCAGCAAATCAAGGCCCGCACTCAGCACCTCAAAGGAGTCAAGATAGGCGTGATGGGCTGCATCGTCAACGGTCCCGGCGAGATGGCCGACGCCCACTACGGCTACGTGGGACAAGGCGCCGGCAAAATCACCCTCTACAAAGGCCGTGAAGTGATGAAACGCAACATCGACCAAGCCGGCGCCGTCGACGAACTAGTCAACCTCATCAAGCAAAACGGCGACTGGGTGGAACCCTGATAATGGGTAGGATTTGTAATCTATTTATAGTCAAGACATGTTGATGTATATTAACTAACACTTAATGTTTTGGCTCTAGTTTTATATAGGACTGTTTTTTAACAGCCTTGAAGAGGCTGAATCTCAATAACCCCACACAAGGAACGCAGTGTGGGGTCAACGAAAACTCTACAATTCAGCGTCCCGAAGGGACGCAATTTCATCCATATTGATGAAAAATCGTTCATTCGTTATATTAGTCCATCCTTAAAAATACATTAAATACTTAGTATTCATTATAATAAAA
>R25__coassemble_999_pt1 | contig 15130 bp, 17 predicted proteins | sample R25__metabat2_high_PE_017 | metagenome-assembled genome bin R25 | reverse complement strand
CTCGTGGCCGCCCCCGGCACCTCCTGTCGCCAGCAAATCCTCGACGGCACAGGCATCCATGCCGTCCACCCTATCGAAATCCTCCACCGCTACATTGCTGAATTCTAAATTATAAATTCTGAGTCTATAGTTGCTGCCGGCTCACTATACATTGTACAATATATAATGTACAACGTACAGTGATAGTTGCCGCCCATTGTAAACTGTACACTACTTACATTACTCCAGCCCACCTTCGCTTCTCCAACGCTACAGGCTCGTAACCGACACATTACAGACCCCCTATTTTATCGGGGATGAAACACTTGCGATGTCCATCGATATACTTATTCTAAGTTCTGAATGCAAAATTATGAGTGTTGGCCGCTCCAGTTAGAGTTTAGTACAAAAAAATACAAACGGCGGGCAAATTTTTCTTTCAACATTTGTAAGATTCTGACCTCTTTTTTCGAATACTATATGTAAAACTACAAAAAACAAACACCTATGCAAAGAACAAAACTGACTATCATGATGCTGGCCACGATGCTGCTGTTCGGCAGTTGCGGACTGGTGAAGGTCTGCAATGAGAAGCCCAGCGACATCGAAAACGCACACAAGTACACCGACCAGCGGCCACTGACTGCCGACGGTCTTAAACACTTGATGATGGACGACACCACACACTACAAGGTGGTAATCATCTACAGCCACTGCTGCGGTCCATGCCAAGAGCAGATGAAACTCGTCTTCAACCAACTCTACAACGCCGACACAGCACACGTGCGTTGGTATTTTGTACTAGCGGACTGCTCATCGCTGAAATACAACAATACCAAATACCTCAAGCAGTACGGCATAGAAACGCCCTACATGTACTACCTCCGCGACGACGACCCTCGTTTCTGCACTGGTGCCGAAGACAGATATCTCAATATCGCCCAGTATGTATTTGACAGCCAATTTGAATTGGAGGATGTCATCGACGGCATACCCTGCATGTTTGTGGTTAACCCGCAGGGCAAGTTGAAACTAGAGTATCGCCAGTATGCCAACAAAATGGTTGTTGCCAACTACGAAGACCTGTACAAACTGATATACAAAGAACTCTACCCCGAACCTGTACTGCGGGAGAAGCCCCTTCGCGTACAGGACCTCGACTTCGACCACTGCGACACCGCCGACTGGTCAAACTTCGGCATCTACACCCGCAAGCCCCGCATATGCACCCCGGAGGGCTGTTTTTGATTACCTTACTGCTCGCGGAAACGGCGGGGCGAAATACCTTTCTGCCGCGAGAAGAATTTACAGAAAGAGGCAGCATCGGCAAAATGAAGGCGGTCGGCCACCTGGGCTACGCTGAGACTGGTGGTGGTCAGCAAAAAGGAGGCTTCCATCAGCAGCATCTGGTTGATGTGGTCTACCACGGTTCGGCCTGTCATCTGTCGCACTATGCGGGAGAGGTAGACGGTGGAGATATTGAGTCCTGAGGCATAGAAATCAAGGTCGCGATGGTCGAGAAAATGCCTAGGCAGCATCTCGATAAAACGGAAAAAGAGTTCCTCGGAACGATTGGAGGGCTGGATATGGGTGGACACGGCTCGGTCCTGCATTTCTAGTACGTCCAGCAAAAAGAGGTCTATGCTAAGCTTGAGCGTTTCGTTCTGAAAACGGTGGGGCGTTTCTTGCCGGGCTATAATCTGCTGCATGGAGGCGCAAAGCCGTTGGGCATCGGCAGGGATGAGGTGTATCATGGGTTCGTGCAGGACGGTGAGGGGGCGATAGGCGGCTCGGACAAATTTGCGCACCATGTGGGACTCTAAGGTGAGACTCTCCTCGGTCAGGAGGACGTAGCCGAGCAAGTCGTCGGATGCGGAAAGAACGGTGATAGGCTGTCCCGGGGTATAGATATAGAGGTCGTCGGGACTGAGCGTCAACTCGCGGTCGATGTAGCAAAGAGTGATGTGGCCCGAGGTGATAAGGTTGAAGGTATAGCACGACATCAGCCCCTGGGTGAGGTTGGTCAGTCGGGCCCGGTCGGGAGTCAATTCCATACATTGGAAACGACTGCCGAGGTCGCCAGTGGGTTCACGACCATACTGTATCTTTAATGTTTCTGCCAAACTGTACATAACCTGATAACACATGTCGGGACAAAAAATTGTGAACACATGTATCGTTTGAAACAATTTTTGTATCGGATAGGATTTGGCACTCCGCAAAGAAATAGTTATTTTTGCAAATTGTAAACGAGAATGATAATTTTATGTATCATTCGTATTAACAATTAATTATAATAACAAATAACAAATATCAATATGGACAAAAACAAATCAATTGAAGCTTTACAGTTCTTCGTCACCAACCTGAACGCACAATCTTTCCAGCACAAACTGCAGGCCAAAATCTTTGGTTCGCTTGGTTTCAAGAAATTAGAGACCAAATATCTGGAACATGCCGAAGAGGAGCAGGGCTATGTGAATCAGTTTATCGACCGCCTGCTTGACCTGGGTGGCGAACTGAAACAAGAGGCCGTGCAGGCCCAAACCCTCTACAAAGACCCCATTGAGTTTCTGAAGGCCGACTACAAGGTGTCGGTTGAAGGCATTGAGCTGCTCCGCAAATGCATGGACGGCATCAAGGACGACCTGACCACCTTCGACATGATGAAAGTCTATCTGAAAGATGAGGAAGAGGATATGTACTGGAGCGAGGAACAGTTGGGCCTCATTGAATGCATCGGTGATAAACCTTGGCTGATAAAAGCTGCCATTTAAGGCCAGCCAATTCATGTATTCACAATCAAAAATAATAGATGGAAGACGTAAAAAAAGTATACGACTTTCTTGAAGAGGCCAAAACTTTCTACTTGGCAACAGTCGAGGGCGACCAACCTCGTGTGCGCCCCTATGGTGCAATGCTTTTCTTTGAGGGCAAAATTTACATCATGGCGTTCGGAAAGACCAATGCCACCCGGCAAATCGGCCAAAACCAGAAAGCCGAGATTTGTGCCTTCAAAGGTCAGACGCTCCGCATAGAATGCAAACTGGTTGAAGACAATCGTCCTGAAGTAGGCAAGGCTTTGGTTGAGAAGATGCCCGTTCTGAAACCCGCCCTCGGAGAGAACGGAGAAAACGGCGTGATGTACTATCTTGCCGATGCCACAGCCACATTCTACAAGATGATGGACGTAGACCAAGTGATTAAATTCTAACTATAGACAACTATGAAAGAACAGGTATTGCAAGCTATGCGCAAAGCGGGTAAGCCCGTCTCTGCAGGCGACGTGACCAAAGCTTTGGGTGCCGACCGCAAAGAGGTGGACAAGGCCTTTGCCGAACTGAAAAAAGAAGGGGCCATTGTGTCACCTGTCCGCTGCAAGTGGGAACCCGCAGAGAAGTGAGTCTGCTTTATGCAGTTATTTTTTTGCTCGCGGGAGGGTTCAGACCCTCCCGTTTTTTAAAACTTAAACAGAACAACCAAATGAAAAAGATAGTGATTATCGACGGAGGCCCACGAAAGACTTTTAACACAGCCTCCATACTAGAAAAGATTGCAGAAGGAGCCGCATCGGCTGGCAGCAATATTGAAGTAAAGACGGTACGCCTGTACAGTCTCGACTATAAAGGGTGCATGTCGTGCATGGCATGTAAGATCAAAGACCGCGCATCCAACATTTGTAAGTTTAAAGATGCTTTGACACCCGTTTTGGAAGAGATTGCCGAGGCCGATGGATTGGTTCTTGGCTCACCTATCTATTTCGGCGACGTGACTGGGCAGATGCGCACTTTTCTGGAGCGACTGGCTTTCCCCTGGCTTTCCTATAACGACTACAGCATTACGGCAGCCAAACGGATGCCCGTGCTGCTAGTGGAAACCATGAATGGCACACCGGAGCGCAACAACAGCAATGGCTATGGCTCCATGGAGCACTGCATAGCGCAAGCCCTTGGGGAGCCCGAAAGGCTGACCGCCTACAACACTTATCAGGTGAAGGACTACAGCCGCTACGAGTTGGCCGGGTTCTCGGAGGAGGCTAAGCGACAATACCGTGACAATCATTGGGAGCAGGACCTGCAACAGGCCTACGATGCCGGACGCCGCATGGCTGAACGCATTTTGAACATTAATATCTGAATTCTAGGTTGAGCGACAGCCACTCAGAATTCTGAACTCAGAATTGTAAAAGAAGAAGATATGGAAATCAAAGCAGTTAAATTTAGAAAGAATGGTTTTTACAGCCAGCCCTTTGCCTTTGGTGGCGAGGAGGGCAAGGAAAAATTCGACCTCGACATCCGCTATCGGGGCAGTTTGCAGAACTACCTGATTGACACCGGCAGCGAGGTAATCCTAGTTGACACCGGCCTGCCTGCAGGCACACCCGAAGAGGTTCCGGACGAGAAATCTTTGGCTTACACTGGTGAGAATATATGCGGATACATGGAGGCCCTGACTTCATTGGGCTACAAACCTGAACAGGTGACTAAAATCTTGCTCACACACAAGCATGCCGACCACAGCGGTGAGTTGCGTTCATTCCCCAATGCGAAAATATACGTCAATTCCGACGAAATAGGTGTTGAGGAACTGAAAGATATACCCAACCTAGTGCCTGTGCATTTCACCGACGGCCCTTACTACAATTTCCCTGCCTGCCAAAAGATTGCCGAGGGAATCTATTTTGTGAAGGCCAAGGGCCACACGAATGGCAACAGTCTGGTTGTGGCCGAAAAGGAGGGTAGATTTTACATGTTCCAAGGGGACATCACTTATGTGGATGAGGCTCTGTATGAAAACAAACTTTCAATAGTTTATGACAACCTGCCCGCTGCTCGTGAGACGTTGGACCGCGTGCGCGAATTTGTCCGCAATCACCCGACGGTATATCTCTCTACTCATTCGCCCCAAGGATATGAGAACTTAGAGGCCAACCGCATAATGGATTTGGAGCATCCGGTGCCGACGGTTTGGCCGGAGGTGAACTTCGCTGACAAGAAGGCTTCTGGCAAGTATGTCTGCAGCATTTGCGGCTATGTCTATGACCCAGCAGAACACGATGGCATGGCTTTCGAGAATTTGCCTGCCGACTGGCGTTGCCCCCGCTGCAAACAAGGCAAAGAAAAGTTCAACAAGGCTTAGAATAATAGCAAACCCAAATCGATCATTAGGCCGACATTTTATTCTATTTCACTTTTCAGGTCTGTTTATGACCGATTTGGGGCAAAAGCCACAGCCAGAAATTCAAAGGGGATCCTAAATGGACCCCCTATTTCATATTCTTTAAAACAAAAATAACACCCGAGGGTACCTAAGGAACACCCCTGTATTATTTCTATGAAAACGCTTCGGGCTTTTTACTCTTCGGGCACGCACTCTTTGGAGAGGAGGGTGACACTGTCGACGGAGAGCCACTCGGCGTTGAGTTCGGCACAGCTGCCATGGCCTTCGAGTGGTTCGAGGCTATGGGAGATGTATTCGTGGTTGCCACGGATAGTGGTGCATGCACAGCGTTTCTCGCCGCAGCCAGTGACGACGGCAACGAGGGCAATGAGAGTCAGGATGACTGATACTTTTTTCATATTTCTTTATTATTATTTGTCTCTTTTCATGAAGGTATAGCCTTTCATCAGGCCGGTGTTGGCACTGCCGATAAAGCTGAGGATTTGTTTGCCTTCGTCAGTGTGGCCGTAGCGGGTTTTGACTTCTTCAACGGCATGGCTGACGGTGAGGCCTTTCTGGAAAACGTAGCGATAGATGTCGACGATGTTTTCAATGGTCTCGCGTGAGAAGCCTCGGCGCTGAAGTCCTAACGAATTGACTCCGGCAAAGGAGATAGGGTAGCGGGCAGCCTTGACAAAGGGAGGTACGTCCTTGTCGACCAAGGAGCCTCCGGCAGTAATTACGTGGGAGCCGATATGGATAAACTGAAGGCAGGCAGTCTTGCCACCAAGAATGACGTAGTCGCCCACGACGATATGTCCGGCAAGGGTGGCATTGTTGGCAAAGACACAATGGTTGCCCACAATGCAGTCATGGGCGATGTGGACATATGCCATAATGAGGTTGCCGTTGCCGACAACTGTACGACCTGAAGCCGAGGTGCCGCGGTTGATAGTGCAGCACTCACGGATTACGTTGTCGTCGCCAATCTCACAAGTGGTATATTCGCCAGCGAACTTCAAGTCCTGGGGGATGGCAGCAATGACCGAGCCGGGAAAGATGTGGCAGTTTTTGCCAATGCGGGCCCCGGGATAGATGACCACGTTGGGTTCAATGATGGTGCCGTCACCGATGACTACATCGTCGCAGATGGTGGTATAGTTGCCAATTTTAACGTTCTGGCCTATTTGGGCGTTGGGGTGGATGTCGTTAAGTATCATTTATTCTTTATGTATTCAATTAAATATTTACTGAAAGAAGCATTGGCCTTATGGCCGGGCTTATAAATCGAAAAATGGCCCTGAAGGGGGCACCCCACCAAACGCACGTCGCCCACAAAGTCAAGCAATTTATGGCGGGCAGGTTCGTTGGGGAAATAGGGGTCGGTGGTATTGAGGACGCCGTCGTGGACACGAATTTGGGAGGCATCTTTGTGAAAGGTGCGCTCAAGGCGGCGCAGTTGACGCGGACCCAGCTCTTTGTTGACAAAGACGAGGGCATTGTCGAGGCTGCCACCTTTGATAAGATTGAGGTGCAGAAGGGGCTCAATCTCGTGCAAGAAGACAAAAGTGCGACACATAGAAATCTCGGACTCATACTGTGAGAGAGAAGCCAGCGTCGCCGTCTGACGGCCGATGACACTTTTGGGGAAATCAATGACACAGTCGACCGAGAAAGTGTCGGCAGGTTCTACTTCGAAGACGGAGCCGGTATCTTTGTTTTCAAAACGGAGATGCTCGGTGAAAGTGAAGAGGTGCCGCGGTGCATCTTGCTCACGGGTGCCCACGCGTGTGATTTGCTGCAACCAAGGACGTGCGGAGCCATCGAGGATGGGAACCTCGCCTCCGTCAAGTTCGATAAGCGCATTGTCTATGCCACAGCCGTGAAGGGCGGACATGAGGTGTTCGATAGTGGCAATGCAATGGCGGCCAGAACCGATGGTGGTGCCGCGGGCGGTTTCGGAGACTTGGGTGGCCAAAGCCGGGACTGTGACAATATTAAAGCGGTCGGTACGGCGGAAGGCAATACCAAAGTCGGGATGAGCTGGGCGCACGGTGACGGTAACGGTCCGCCCCGTGTGCAGGCCCATGCCTGTAAGCCTAAACTCTTTGCGCAGCGTGGTCTGATTCATCGGATGGGAATAAAGTGGTAATCACTCATACGGTAGAGTATGGCGTGCTGATTTTCAAATCCATAGTCGGCCCGCGTATGCGTAAAGGAAAGCGGGTAAATCATTCCCTGGGGAATGGCAATGACAGGCGAGCGGAAAAACTCGGTGCCCTTTTGCTGCAAGCCGGTGACAAAATAGAGGATGATGTCGTGTGCCATGCCGGCATAAACATTGGTGGGCTCGGTGCTGTAGCGACGGCTGAAGAGGTCAATAAACTCGCGATGGGTAGGGTTGGTACGGACCCAATCAAGATAAAAAGTGGAGTAGTTCAGACTTTGAAGTTGAGCGAAATCAACGTCGCCGTAAAGAGTAGACCAATCTTCATATGAGTAAAGGTAGGGCGCACGAGATTTGAAAGCGGAAAGTTTGTTGAGCAGCTGCGAGACATAAATGCGGTTCTTGGACTTATCCTGGTCGTACATACTGATAACCACAGAGTTCTCGCTGTTCTTGATGGCAGAGGTGAGTTTGGAGGACTGCGCCCAATCGAGGAGGGTATAGTTGATGTCAGAATGCTGTGATAGCTCGGCAGTGAGGGCAGCAATGGCAGCGGCCTCTCCTTTGGCCTTGGAATGAAGGATGTAGACGGGGGCGTTGGGGGTGGTGCTGCGGATGGCCTGAACGGTGCGTTTGGCATAGGCCTCATAAGAGGGCATGCACTTGAAAACGTAGGGATTCCCCTTGACTATCTCGGGTCGGTCGGCCACAGGGTTGACTATGAATAGCTGTGCCTCGCGGGCCAACTCGGCAGCCTTGTGGAAAGGCTGGCGGGTGAGCATGGCGATGAGCAGGTCCGACTGAGCCACATTGTGGCTGACAAACGCCTTCTCCACATCTTCATCGGAGGTGCCTTCGACGTCCACGACATTAAGGGTGACATTGTAGCCTCGCTGTTCCAACTTATCCAATCCAAGCAAGAGGCCTTCATAGAACTGTATGAACTCAAGGCTCTTATAGGTAGTCTTGCCCCGCTGTTCGACATCGAACTTAGAGGTGGAAATCTTATCCATCTGGCTGAGGTTGAGGGGCATCATGACGGAGACCACAATACTTTGGGGATTGACACGAGGCCGAATGGTGGCCACAGGGCCGATGGGTTCTTCCTCAGCGGCAGTTGTGGCGGGAGGCGTGGCTGCGGAGGATTGCGAACCAGTTGCCGTACCCTGGCTGACATCGGCCTGGGGTGTGGGGTCCGTCGCCATGGGGGCTGTGGTGCCGTCGGAAAGGCGTTGTCCTTTGCAGGGAAGCCAAACGGTATCGCCTATCTGAAGAAAATGAATATCCTTCTTGGTGACGGCCTCGACCTCCTTGAGGCCATAGGCACGCGAGATGGCATAGACGGTCTGTCCCTGTTCGACGATGTGGATATAATAGCGTTTGCCGTTGACCACCTGTGTCTTGTGGGACACCTGCACTTTGACCCCACCCGGCATTTGCGCCCATCCAATGGACACACATGCCAACAAAAGGAGCAGCAATATGTTTCGTTTAATCATAGCAATTATTATTAATTACTCCCACTCAATGGTTGCTGGAGGTTTGGAACTGATGTCGTAGACGACACGGTTGACACCCTTGACACGGTTGATGATGTCGTTAGAGACTTTGGCCAAGAAGTCGTAGGGAAGATGGCTCCAGTCGGCAGTCATGCCGTCGACCGACTCTACGGCCCTCAGCGCAACCACGCTCTCGTAGGTACGCTCATCGCCCATAACGCCGACCGACTGGACGGGCAGCAGCATACATCCCGCCTGCCATACCTTGTCGTAGAGGTCCCAGTCGCGCAGGCCCTGGATGAAAATGTCGTCCACCTCCTGCAGTATGCGGACCTTATCAGGGGTGACATCGCTGAGAATGCGGATGGCCAGGCCGGGACCCGGGAAGGGATGGCGGCCGATAAGCTCGGATTTGATGCCCAACTGACGGCCCACACGGCGCACTTCGTCCTTGAAAAGGCTGCGGAGAGGCTCGACAAGCTGTAACTTCATATAGTCGGGCAGGCCGCCGACGTTGTGGTGCGACTTGATGGTTTGCGAAGGCCCTTTGACCGAGCTGGACTCAATAACATCAGGATAGATGGTGCCCTGCCCCAGCCACTTGGCATCGGTGATGAGCTTGGCTTCGGCATCGAAAACATCAATGAAGGTCTTGCCTATGGCTTTGCGCTTCTTCTCGGGGTCGGTAACACCTGCCAGGACACTATAGAAACGCTCCTTGGCATCCACGCCCTTCACGTTCAGCCCCATGTCGCGATAGGATTCCAGCACGCCCTCGAACTCGTTCTTGCGGAGCAGGCCGTTGTCGACAAAGATGCAGTGCAGCTGATGGCCTATGGCGTGGTTGAGAAGGACGGCCGCCACGGTGGAGTCGACACCACCGGAGAGGCCCAAGACCACCTTGTCGCTGCCCACCTTGGCACGGAGTTCGGCCACGGTGGTTTCAATGAAGGACTCGGGAGTCCATGACTGGTCGCAGCCGCAGATGTCCACCACAAAGTTCTTCAGGAGGGTGAGGCCGTCAACCGAATGGTGCACCTCGGGATGGAACTGGATGGCATAGGTAGGCTTGCCTTCAATCTGATAGCCAGCAAAGCGCACATTGTCGGTGGAACAGATGACATGGTAGTTTTCCGGCAGGCGCTCAATGGTGTCGCCATGGCTCATCCACACCTGGCTTCCCAGAGGAATGCCTTTCATGAGGGGGTTGGCAGAGTCGATAAATTGAAGATTGGCGCGGCCATATTCGCGCACCTGTGACTGCTGAACACTGCCACCGCCGAATTTGGCCAGATACTGAGCACCATAGCAGACGGCCAGCAGCGGCAGACGGCCTTTGATGCCCGTCATGTCGGGGACGGGAGCATCGGCGGCGTTGCAACTGTAGGGGCTGCCAGAGAAAACAACACCTTTGACATCGGAAGTCAGGGCTGGAACCTTGTTGAAAGGATGAATTTCACAGTAAATATTCAGTTCTCTAATCTTGCGGGCAATCAGCTGAGTGTACTGAGAACCAAAATCTAAGATGATGATAGTGTCCATACTTTTTATTTCTTTGTAAGTGGCAAAGATACAAATAAAAATCGGAATAAAGAACTTTTACATATAAATACTCTTTTTTGTCGTGTCGCAAACGCATAGATTCAACAGCCCCCAAAACAAGTCTCCATCCCATTTCAGAGAGTTTTTGGCCCCATAGCGCATTCCAAAACTTTTTTTTGTCTCTTCACCTCCTAGATTGCAAAAATAAAGACACTTTTTTCTGCCAGGGCCCTCGGTTCCACATGCTCACTATATTTCCTCACCAACTTTATGTAGCCTGTTTCAGTTTGTTTTTTGACCTCTTGCCCAATTAGCCCCCTCCCTTGCACCTTTTCAGCGGTGGCGCACCTGTTTCCCTTCGCTATTCAACGCTATCTAAACGTACATAAAGCGAAGAGGAAGTGGTTGTTCTGTGAGTCGGGAATGGTAAAAAGACGGATGCACTTCACAGTCGGGGGTTGTTACCTTTTCGACAAAGGGCTGAACAGGGTTGATGGATGCTTAATTTGTTATTATTAACAGGCGGTTATTCAAAAAAAGATGATAATTGGAAAAAAAAACGTATTTTTGCAGACTATGAAATTTGTGACAAAGATTGGAATATTATTCCTAACACTAACGTTGTTAGTCAGTTGTGGCGAATACGACAAGTTGGTAAAGGGGACTGATTTTGACGCCAAGTATAAGGCGGCGATGGAATACTACAACAACAAGAGCTACACCCGCGCGAGAATGTTGTTCGAAAATCTCATTCTTCACTATCACGGTAAGGAGAATGCGGAAAACATATCGTGGTACTACGGCATGTCGCTCCTAGCCGAGAAGGACTACTACTCTGCCGGCTACCAGTTTAAGAATTTCTACAAACGCTATCCATACAGCGAACGGGCCGAAGAGGCTCTCTACTTGGCCGCCGACTGCAAGTATCATGAGTCACCGGACTATTTCCTCGACCAAAGGCTGACCAAGGAGGCCATCGAGGCCTATGAATCTTTCGTCGACCGCTATCCCAACAGCCTCCATATACCCGAAATCAACATTCATCTGGACGAATTGCGCAACAAACTGATGCGCAAGGAATATGAAATTGCCTATGGCTATTACCTCACCGAGAACTACCATGCCGCCTACACCTCCCTAAGCGACTTTTTGGACAACTACCCAGATTCGCCCTACAGGGAGCAGGCCATGTTCTACATGCTTTCAAGCGGCTACCAGTTCGGCATCAACAGCCAGGAGTCGAAAATAAAGGAGCGCTTGCAGCAGGTGGTGAACGATTTCGACCGTTTCAGCACCAGTTTCAGCAATTCCAAATACCTCAGTATGGCACAGAACTACTACACCTTGGCCAAAGCCGCCATTGCCAAGATTGAGAGTGCCGACAAGAGTGCCAACAAATAAACCTTAATCATCAAAAACGAATCAAAAATAATCATCATACAATGGAAGAGAACAAGAAAAAAGTAACCAACACCACTATCACCCGCAACACAGCAGAATTCAGCCAGATGACCGGCAACATCTATGAGACGGTTGCCGTGCTGACCAAGAGGGCCAACCAGCTCTCCATTGAGGAAAAGAAGGAACTGCACAAGAAGATAGAGGAGTTTTCGAACACCAACGATGGTCTGGAGGAATACTACGAGAACCGCGAGCAAATCGAGGTAGTGCGCCGCTTTGAGCTGATGCCCAAACCCGTGCTGGTGGCCACCGAAGAATATCTCGACCACAAACTCTACTATCGCAATCCGGCCAAGGAAGACCAGAACCAGCAGAAGATGGAAGAGCTGGAGAACAAAGTGATTGCCGACAATCAGTAAGCAATTAAAGATGAGAGTCATTGTCGGCATAACGGGAGGTATTGCTGCCTACAAGGCCCCACTTTTGGTGCGCCTACTGCGCAAGGCTGGCCACGAGGTGAAGTGTGTCGCCACCCAGCATGCCCTCCAATTTGTCACGCCGCTGACATTGGAAACCGTATCGGACAACAAGGTCTATGCCGACCTCTTTGATTCTAACAATGACCACACCACTGAGCATATCTCACTGAAAGACTGGGGCGACCTCATGGTGGTGGCGCCAGCCACAGCCAACATCATCGGCAAGATGGCATCGGGCATTGGCGACGACGCACTGAGCACCCTGCTGCTCTCTTTCATGCGCAAGCCTATCTTTCTGGCCCCAGCCATGAACACCCAGATGTGGGAGAGCCCTGCAGTTCAGCGCAATATTGAATATCTGCGCAGTGTGGGCATCCATGTGCTTGAACCGGAAAGTGGCGAACTGGCCTGTGGCACCTCGGGGGCCGGACGTATGCCCGAACCCGAAGAAATCATGCAGGCACTGGCTTCTGCCTCCCCTGAGCCCAATCTGAGCGGGCAAAAGGTGCTGGTCACAGCTGGTCCAACATACGAACGGATTGACTCGGTGCGTTTTATCGGCAACTATTCGTCGGGCAAGATGGGATTTGCCTTGGCTTTGGCATTGGCCGAACATGGGGCACAGGTGGAGTTGGTGACGGGTCCCACCTCATTGAAAATCAGCCACCCCAACATCCACCGGACCGACATAGAGAGTGCTCGCGAGATGTATGCTGCCGCCACAAATGTATTCCCGACCTGTTCGGCAGCAATCCTTTCGGCGGCAGTGGCCGACTACCGTCCCGACCACACTGCCGACCACAAACTGAAGAAACAAGGGGCGGAAGGCATGACACTCACTTTGGTGCAGAATCCAGACATTCTGGCCACACTGGGAACTATGAAAACCGCCCAGCAGACCTTGATTGGCTTTGCCCTGGAGACCGACAACGAGTTGGATAATGCCCACCGAAAACTGGAAAAGAAGAACCTCGACTATATCGTCCTGAATTCACTTCGGGATGCCGGCGCAGGTTTTGGAGTGGACACTAACCGTGTCACTATCCTAGGCCGCGACGGCTCCTCTCATGCCACTCCGCTGCTGACCAAGGCGCAGGTGGCCGAAGAGATAGTCCATTGCTGCCTAACCCCCAAGGCTTAGGCTCACATATAACCCTATAACCCCGACATAATGAAGAAGTTATCCATAGTCGCCATCGTTTTGGCATCTTTGGCCATCGCCGGAGAAGCCTTTATTTTTGCCACCCCTAAAGAAGACAGCGACGAGGTGCAGACCAAAGCCATCATGCACGACTACAGAGTGTATGCGCCCGTCATACCCGACACTATGACCTTCTGCGGCGAAGAGGTACCCCTATCGCTCTACTATGTGAGAGAGGCATTGGACAACGAACTTATTATCAATATGTACAGGCAGTCCAGCACGGTGCTCTACTTCAAACGGGCCAATCGCTATTTCCCAATCATTGAGCCTATACTGAAAAAGAACAATATCCCAGAGGACATGAAATACCTCTGTGTGATAGAGAGCGGCCTCACCAATGCAACCTCGCCAGCCAAGGCGCAGGGTTTCTGGCAATTTGTCTCCAGCACAGGCACCCACTACGGCCTAACTGTGACGGACGAGATAGACATGCGCAACGATGTGGAGGCCTCAACCGAGGCAGCCTGTAAATATCTGCAGTCGCTCTACAATAGATTTCACAGTTGGTCGGCGGCAGCAGCGGCCTACAACTGCGGCGAGAACGGCCTCTCCAAACGCATGCAAAGTCAGGGTACAACAAACTACTACGACATCAGACTGAACACCGAAACCAGCAGATATGTCTTCCGCATTCTGGCCATGAAACTCATCATGCAGCACCCTCAACAGTATGGCTATTTCCTGCGCCACTGCGACCTCTATCCCCCTATCCCCACCCGCACGACAACTCTTTCGGGGCAGAATGTGGACCTCTACCAATTTGCCCGGAAAAACAACACCACCTATAAGATGCTGCGAACGCTCAACCCATGGATTCAGACCGACATGTTAAAGAATAAGGCCAACAAGAGCTACACGGTAAAACTGCCTGCCGAGAAGGGGCTGCTCCACAAGCATCTGACCAACGGGAAGAAAGACACCCGACTGATAACCCACATCTAATAACCCACAGAGTTCCCCATCACAACCACCATGGCAAAAATAGAAATCCTCGGAGCCCGCGAACACAACCTACAGAATGTCGACATAGACATCCCCCGCAACGCCCTTGTCGTCTTCACCGGACTGAGCGGCAGCGGCAAGTCAAGTCTGGCCTTCGACACTATTTATGCCGAGGGGCAACGCCGATATATGGAGACCTTCTCGGCCTATGCCCGCCACTTCATTGGCAACATTGAACGTCCCGACGTGGACAGCATCAACGGTCTCAGCCCCGTCATCTCCATCGAGCAGAAAACCACCAATAAGAATCCCCGTTCCACAGTCGGCACCGTGACTGAGATTTATGACTTCATCCGTCTGCTTTATGCCCGCGTAGGCACGGCCTATTCACATGTGAGTGGCGAAAAGATGGTGAAATATACCGAGGAGCAGATTATCAAACTGATAATAGACAAATACCAGGGCAAAGACATCATGGTGCTGGCCCAGCTGGTGAAAGGCCGCAAGGGTCATTATCGCGAACTCTTCACCCAAATAGCCAAGAAAGGATTCCTGCGCGTGCGTGTGGACGGAGATATCAAAGAGCTCACATACAACATGCAGGTGGATCGCTACAAAGTCCATGACATCGAGTTGGTAATCGACCGTGTGCGAGTAGGGAAAAATATCGACAGGCTGAAAGAAGCCGTGCGCACAGCCTTCAAACAAGGCAATGGCGTACTGATGATTTTGGAAAATCTCCCCCCCTCCCCTATCC
>R25__coassemble_998_pt1 | contig 15140 bp, 13 predicted proteins | sample R25__metabat2_high_PE_017 | metagenome-assembled genome bin R25 | reverse complement strand
CCCCCCGCCCACCCTTTTAGTTTTTAGTTTTTACCTTTTACTTTATTCCCTAAAAGTCCCCAAAAAAGTCGTATCTTTGCAGGTTCAAAAACGATTAAGATGAAAGGTCTATTAGCCATTATACTACTCTCATTCAGCGCACTGGCAGGAGTGGCACAGACTTCGTGGGTGGGTGAGGACCTGCCGTGGATGCCCGAGCGCCACGCCAATGGGATGCGCCGCATGGTGCAGTATATCCCGTCGGACAGCGTGATAGGTGCCCGCGAGGTGGTGCGAACGGCCTACTATGACCGCCACGGCTATGAGACAGGGCCGATGATAGACTTGGAGTACGACACCCTGGGGCGACTGATACGCCGACAGGAGAAGGAGGTGCGCGATGTGGCTGGCGTGCAGTTCGTCGACACGGTGCGGATTCAAACCCTCAGTTACTCGCCCGAGGGACTGGTGAGCCGCTACAGCGACATGAGCCTGCACCGCATAGGGGGCTCATGGTACAAGTCGATGATAGACACCCACATCAACACCTACCAACTGACGGGCATGAGCCTGCAGGCCGGCCTAGGGGTGACACGCTGCACTTATCGTCGCAGCCACCAGTGGCGGCCGGCTTCCTATTTCGGCTATAATAATGGCCGCAAGGGCGACGTGCCTTACAGCACAGAGACGACTTGCACCTGCGAGCGGCTCTTCGACCAGCAGGGAAGGCTGGTGAAAGAGGTGCGCGAGGACTGCGACGAGGGGCTGCACAGCTACGGCCGCGAGTATGTCTACGACGAGCAGGGGCGCATCGCACAAGAGTACCGCAACACATACGAGGACCTCGACACCCTCTATTACCGCTACAATATACTGGGCCAGCTGATAGGCATGGACGGCGTGGGCTACTCAGAGGGCATGAAGGTGGACATACATATCCGCTGCCAGACCGACGGCAAACCCCTGGAAGAGTCCACCACCTGGTGGAACATGGAAGAGGAGGGCGACCCCGAGAGCTATCCGCAGGCCATTCTGCGCACCTACTACAACCCGCAGGGCGACGTGGTGCGGACGGCCTACCCCGGCGAGCCTGTCTATGAATACGAATACGAATATTGGTAAACTACTAAATGTACACAGGAGAACTGATTTCATTGGGCGTGGCCTGCTCGTGGACCATCACGGCGCTGACGGCCGAGGTGGCCTCGAAACGCATCGGGTCGCTGCCGCTGAACGTCACCCGCATGGCCATTTCGCTGCTGCTGTTGGCCCTAATTTTGTTCATCACCACGGGTGTCCCCTACCCTCTTTACACCGACGGCCGCACCTGGCTGTGGCTCTGCCTGTCGGGGGTGGTGGGCTATGTCTTTGGCGATTTCTGCCTCTTCAACAGCTACATACATATTGGCTCGCGTTTCGGGCAGCTGTTCATGACCCTCTCGGCTCCGACGGCGGCCCTGGTGGGCCGGCTGATGCTGGGCGAGCACATGGGCGACATGGCCTATGTGGGCATGGCGGTGACGCTGGTGGGCATCGCCATTACCATCCTGGCCAAGAAAGAGCCCGAGAAAGAGGGCGCCAAACAGTCTGCCGGGCTGAAACTGCGCCTGCCGCTGAAAGGCATCCTCTACGCCACCGGCGCGGGCGTGGGACAGGGCTGCGGACTGGTGCTGAGCAAGGTGGGCATGAGGCACTACGAAGCCTCCATAGCCGCCGCAGGCATCGGCGACCTGAGCACTTTTGTGCCTGCAGGGTCGTGGCTACACATTCCGCTGGGCACTGTGATGCCCTTTTCATCCACTATGATACGCGGCCTGATGGGCATTGTTGGGTTCAGCATCGCGCTGCTGCTGTTCACCCCTAAAGGCGGGCAGCAGTTGGTGAGTGCCGTGAAGGACCGCAAGTCGATGCTGTGTGCCCTCTGCTCCTCGTTCTTCGGGCCCTGCGTAGGGGTGAGCCTGTCGCTGATGGCCACACTGTACACCAGCACGGGCATCGCGCAGACCATCATGTCGCTCACCCCCATCCTCATTATTGCGCCTGCGGCTTTCCTGTTCCACCAACGGGTCACCTTCCGAGAGGTCCTTGGTGCCGTCATCAGCGTGGTGGGTGTCTGTTTTTTATTCCTCTGACACAATAATTGTGCCCAAGGGGCGTTACGGCTGAAGATTTATGACGGAAGAAACCCTACATATCGCCGACCACTGCTGTCACCTCATTTCCTGCGGCAATACTCCGGCATGCCTGCTGGTCAAGCCTTTGGGCGTTTTCGAAAGGAAATGCCTGAGGGAGGAGTGCGGCATGATTGCCGAGCGGACTTCCGTCCCCTTCGTCATGGCAGCCTTCGAGGTGGAGGATTTCGATGCTTTCCGCCACGAAGACCCTAAGACATTCGATTTCGTAACCAACGCTTTAATTCCAAACCTGCTAGAGCGTTACGGCAACCTGCCCTTGGTCGTGGGCGGCTACTCCTTGGGAGGGCTCTTCGCCCTCTGGTGCTGCACCCAGACCCATGCCTTTGAGGCCGTGGCCGCCTGCTCGCCCTCCCTATGGGTGGAGTGGTGGAGCGGCTATGCCACCGCCAACCCACCCCAAGCCCACTTCCTCTACCTCAGCGTAGGCGACACCGAGGAGAAGACACACAAGAAACCCTTCTCCATGATGGGCGACTGCATCAGGGCTCAGCACGAGCGAAACCTCCAACTTGTGGGACCCTCCCGATGCACTTTGGAATTGAACAAAGGAGGACACTTCAACGAAATTGAACAGCGCAAGGCAAAGGGATTTGCCTGGTGCATATCGAAAATAATCAATGGCGAATAACAACAAAATTCTCAACTCTCAATTCTCAATTCTCAATTCTCAATTTCCCAGGCCCCAAGGGCTCAGCCGACAGCTGCTCAAATATGCCCTGCCCAGCGTGGTGGGCATGCTCATAGTGGGGTTGCAGACCATCATTGACGGCCTTTTTGTTTCCAAGGGGGTAGGCACCCTGGGACTGGCCGCAGTGAACATATCCATGCCGCTAATAAACGTCATGCTGAGCGTGGCCATCATGATCGTATCGGGCGGCGTGGTGATTGCCGGGACGGCGCAGGGGCGCGGCGACCACAAGTTGGTGAGGGGCTACACCACGCTCACCTTCATTGTGCTGGTGGCCACCATAGGACTGCTTTCGCTGCTGGTGGGGCTGAACCTGCACCGCCTGTGCTATTTCCTCGGGGCCAACGACGAGGTATACCCCTACGTGCGCAACTACTTGGGCATCATCGGCTGCGCCTTCATCTTCTACTGCATTCCCAACTTCACCGAGGCCTTCACCCGCCTGTCGGGCAAGCCCGGCTGGGTGTTCGTGAGCGGCACGATATGCTGCGTGGTGAACGTGGTGCTGGACTATTTCTTCGTGCTGAAACTGAATTGGGGCGTGAGCGGGGCGGCCATAGCCACCTGTGTGGCCAACAGCACCGCAGCATTGGTGCTGGCACCGCTTGTGAAATTCGGAAGGCTGCGCGGTTCGTGGCGCGAAGTGGGGCGCATTTTCTACAACGGCTCGTCCGAGATGCTCACATCGGTGTCTGCCGCCATCACCACCTTCATTTTCAATCTGGTACTCATGCGCGAAGTGGGGCCCACCGGAGTGGCGGCACTGACCATTGTGTGCTACCTGAACTTCATAGTGAACATGTCCATCTTCGGCCTCTCGCAGGCACTCTATCCCCTGATGTCGTACCAGATGGGGGCGCGCAACTATCGCGGGGTGCGCAGCCTGCTGGTGTCGTCGCTGCTGTTCAGCGGCTGCATCGGCATAGGTGTATACTTGGCAGTACTAGTCTTCAAGCACCCCATCGTAGGGGCTTTTGCCTCGGGCGACTGGGAGTTGAAAGCCCTTGCCACCACAGCCTCCACATGGGTGACCCTGCACTACCTTGTCTCCTTTGTCAACATCATAGGCAGCAGTTTCCACACGGCGGTGGAACGGCCGTTGGAGTCGGCGGTCATAGCCCTGTGCCGAAGCATCGTGTTTGTGCTGTTGCCGCTGCTGCTGCTCACCCCCGTCATGGGCGACATGGGCATCTGGCTGAGCATGCCCATCGCCGAGGTGCTGACGCTCTACGTTTCGCTACCCCTGATGCGGCGCACCCTCCGCCGCATCCGCTTAGCGACCTCCCCCTCTGTAGCCAGTCAGAAATGATAATTGAGCGAAAGCTCCATGCTCACGAAGTCTCCCATGCCCGTATGGGCACCCTTGCCGGGGCACAGGGCAGAAACGTGATGGAAGTTATAGCCCGTTTTGAGGTTGAACTTTAGCTTTTCCCAACCGAATCTGAAATTAATGTTCGGCTCTACAAAAAACGAATGGGCAACCACATCTTCTTCCTTCACGGTGTTGCCGAAAAACGCAGAATTGATGAGCGAAGCATAATAGTAGCCGCACCTGGCGCCAAACGCAACGTCGATATGCTCATTGGCAAGATTCTTCCATCCCATATTGCCTTGCAGGAAGCACGTAATGTAGTTACCACTATGCCAAGATTCCATATCGTGCAGCCGATCGTTACCATACCCAACAGAAGCCCCACCAAGCACCTCAAGGACCCTGCTGTCAGCATTGCTATACCAGCCCGAGACCAACTGACCATAATATTGATTATCATGATACTTGGCATCAGCCTGAATCAGGACATGGTCCGTCAGGCCATACGACACGGTGGACCTAAGGCCGAGGGATATTGGCAACACCGCCACGTCCAGACGGACATCATTCTTGCCGTCAAGCATAGCGAAATCCATACATGTGGGAGCATAAACGCCTAATCCACTTAAAGAATACAGCGAATAACCCATCCATAAAAAAAAGTACCCAAGTGTTCTCATAGCAATATCTTGTTTTCTCAATTCTCAATTCTCTTTTTTTATACCCAATAAACGTTCAAAGGGGGGCAAATATTCCTCGTGGAAGAAAAAAAAAAAGCCCTCGCGGCTAGGGGTATCGCGAGGGCGCAAAGAGTTTAAAGGGGCATTAGTGATTATGCATTAGGCAACTTCCATGATCAAGAATCAAAGGTCCAATTACTTACGAACCAGCCAACAATCAACATCTACCATCTCCCCCCACCCATCCTTTTAGTTTTTAGTTTTTACCTTTTACCTTTAATTAATGGCAGAACATGAAGCCAAAATAGCCACGGGGGCCTGACGGTTTAAGCAGGGCGCCATCGTGGACGGCCAGCATCCAGTCGACCTTAAACGTGAGATGCACACGGGGGGTCAAGCAGAAATCAGTGCCCAAATAGGGCGATAGATAAAAGAACGACTGCTTGTTATAGACAGCATTAGACTCAGGTGCCCAGTCATCCTGACTGCCATCGAGGATGTAGAGCCCTTTCATAGAGCCACCGCCAACCCCAAAACCAATGTACGGCCACCATTTACTCTGCCGCCAGCAGAGGTCGGCCAGCAGACCGCCCGACCCGGTGCGTATGTAGCTGCCGTCGGACAGCACACTGCGGGCATCGGAATGGTTGGAACTAAGGGTAGACACATAGCCATCAAGGCCAACCCTGAGTAGTTTTCCCAGGTTCACTCTGAGAGCACCGCCAATGCCAGTGGTGAGCCCCTGGGGAGTGACCGGCGCGCTGGCATCTATGCCTGAGAGATAACCGGCATGGAGCACCATGCCACCTGTGAAACCCTGATACACACGTGCCGTCTCCTGGGCATGCAAACCCAAAGGCCACGACAACGCACAAAATGACAAAACAATAAACATATATTTCTGTATCATAATCTATTGTATTTAAAACTTTAAATCGTTTTTACCTTGCAAAAATAAATAAAAAAAAGTAATACCATATCATTATTTATAGTGATTCCTACAACACCATGCTCTTAAAACACAAAAACAATTAGTAAAAACAAACGTAAAAAAGGCCTCCTGTGGAGGGTTTCGATAGCGAAGCGGAGAAAAAATGTATTAATTGACCCCACAATAAAAGAGGGATGCAAAGGAGGAGAAAGCCGCCGAGACGAGTCACAGAAGCGATGTACACATCATACAAACAACTATAAATCAATAGATAGCAACAACTAACAACTAATGTTCATAAATTTTAAAGTTAAATTTTTTGTTATTTAAAAAATAAAAATTACCTTTGCTATTGGATTATAGATGATGGAGAGTATCACTAAACATTGTCTGTCATTTTGTTATGTGCTGGCTGAGCGTTTTATTAGAAAACAAAAAGAACTTTAAAAATATTAAAAACTCATAACATGACAATCAACAAAGCATTCGCCGGAACCTTAGAGTCGGGCGACATCATGATTCAGATTGAGCCTTCGGACAAAGAGGGCCTGAACATCGAGCTGGACAGCACTGTGATGTACCAGTTCGGTGAGCAGATCAAAAAAGTGATTGCCGAGACCCTGACGGAGCTTGGCGTAACCAGTGCCAACGTGAAAGCCACCGACAAGGGGGCCCTCGACTGCACCATTAAAGCTCGTGTAACCTGCGCTGCCGTCCGTGCAACGGGCAAGGATGTCTGGGCTTAATCGTTTCATTTAAACTCTCAAGTATTATGCAAAGATTAAGAAGAACTATGATGTTTGTGCCGGGCAACAATCCCGGGATGATGTCTGACGCATTCATTTACGGTCCCGACTCCATCATGCTGGACCTCGAGGACTCCGTGACCATGGCCGAGAAGGACGCCGCCCGCCTGCTCGTGCACAACGCTCTGAAGAGCATCAACTATGGCAACACCGAGATGGTGGTGCGCATTAACCCCCTGAACACTCCCTTCGGCAAGAAAGACGTGGAGGCCGTGGTGACCGCCGGCGTGCACGTCATCCGTATGCCCAAGACCGAGACCGCCGAAGAGGTGGTGGAGCTGGAAGAGGAGATTGAGAAGGTGGAGAAGAGACTCGGCTGCGTGGGCCGCACCCAAATCATGGCCGCCATCGAGTCGACCAAAGGCATCATCAATGCCTACGCCATTGCCACTGCCAGCAAGCGCATGATGGGCATTGCCCTCGGTGCAGAAGACTACTGCGCCAACCTGAAGACCCAGCGCACCACTACTGGCGAGGAGCTGCTCCTGGCCCGCGAGACCATCGTGGTGGCCGCCCGCGCCGCCGGCATCGACGCCCTGGACACTGTCTTCTCCAACCTCAACGACATGGAGACCTTCCGCAAAGAGGTGGAGCTCATCAAACATCTGGGCTTTGACGGCAAGAGCATCATCAATCCCCGCCAGATTGAAATTATCAATGAGATTTTCACTCCCACCCAGAAGGACATTGACAAAGCCAAGGCCATCATGGGTGCCATCAAGGAGGCCGAGGCCAAGGGCAGCGGCGTCATCGCCCTCAACGGCAAGATGATTGACAAGCCCGTCGTCATCAGAGCACAACGTACCATCGAGCTGGCCATCAGCGCCGGCGTTTTAACTAAGGAGGACTTGTAATGAACGCAACCAAAGATAGACAAGATTTAATCTTAGCCGAGGCTAAGAAACTCAATAAAGAGGTTTTCGACGAAAAGAACCTCGTGAAGAATCCCACCGAGAAACAGCAGTTCCAGAAAGAGTCTCCCAAGCTGGTGACCCTGGAAGAGGCCATCCGCAAAAGCGGCCTCAAGGACGGCATGACCATCTCGTTCCACCACCACTTCCGTGGCGGCGACAAGGTGGTGAACATGGTGGTGGACAAACTGGCCGAGATGGGCTTCAAGAACCTCTCGCTGGCCGCCTCGTCGCTGCAGGACGTCCACGAGCCCCTCATCGAGCACATCAAGAACGGTGTCATCACCAGCATTTCCACCTCGGGTCTGCGAGGCAAACTGGCCGACGAGATTTCGCGCGGTTTGATGGAGAAGCCTGTGATTTTCCGCTCCCACGGCGGCCGCGGCAGCGCCATAGCCAGCGGCGACCTGCACATCGACGTGGCCTTCATCGGTGCCTCCTCGTCGGACCCCCTGGGCAACGCCTGCGGCTATTCGCGCAGCGAGAACGCCAAGAGCATCTGTGGCTCTCTGGGTTACGCCCTGCCCGACGCCCAGTATGCCGACAAGGTGGTCATCCTGACCGACGACCTAGTGGCCTACCCCAACACCCCCAACTCCATTTCGGAGCACAATGTGGACTATGTGGTTGAGGTAGACAGTGTTGGAGACTCCTCCAAGATTGCCAGCGGTGCCATCCGCGACACCAAGAATCCCCGCGACATCCTTCTGGCCAAGCAGGCTGCCAAGGTCATCGTCAACAGCGGCTACTTCAAAGAGGGCTTCAGCATACAGACCGGTTCGGGCGGCGCCTCGCTGGCTGCCGTCAAGTATATCCGTCAGAGCATGATCGACCAGAACATCCACGCCTCCTTTGCCTTGGGCGGCATCACTGCCCACATGGTCAAACTGCATGAGGAAGGCCTCATCGACCGCCTCATCGACGTGCAGTCCTTCGACCGCGTGGCCGCCGAGTCCATCATGAATGACCCCAAACACAAAGAGGTTTCGGCCAATGAGTATGCCTCTGCCGACGAGCCCGGCAGTGCCACCCACTATCTGGACATCGTCATCCTCTCGGCCCTCGAAGTGGACACCGACTTCAACGTGAACGTGTTGGTGGGTTCCGACGGCATCATCCGCGGTGCCATCGGCGGCCACCCCGACACTGCTGCCGACTCCGCCCTCTCCATCATCGTGTGCCCGTTACTACGCGGTCGCATCCCTTGTGTGGTCGACAAAGTCACCACGCTGATTACTCCCGGTAAGAGTGTCGATGTTGTGGTGACAGAGTACGGCATCGCCGTGAACCCCAACCGTCCGGAGATTGCCGAGCGTCTGAAAAAGGCCGGCCTGAACGTGGTGGACATCAACTGGCTGAAAGAACGTGCCCTGCAAGTCATCGGCACCCCCGCCCCGCTGCCCTTCGGCGACAAGGTGGTCGGCGTGGTCATGAACCGCGACGGTTCCGTCCTCGACGTTATCAAGAACATCAACGCCTAATCTTTTTTGCAGGCTGCAGGCCATGGGGTTCCCTCCCATTGGCCTGCAGCCAATAACTTAATGAATCATTTTATGGAAGTCACTCTTGACGAGCTCCTGCTCAGCCGCGACAACCGCCACCAGATGCACTTGGACCTGCTGAAACAATATCCCGGTCGCACATTGGTTTCGGTGACCATGGTGATGCCCGGGCCCGTCAAGAGTAATTCTATTTCCCTCACTCTGGCCGACAAGGCCGAAGCATTCCTCCAACGCTGCCAGCAGCTTCAAATCGAACACCTTATCCGTCGGAACCTCAACACAGGTTCCGAAATCTATTTTATCAGTCGGCTGCCCCTGCTGGAGGCCAAGGCACTCTGTTGCCGCATCGAAGACCGGCACCCGCTGGGACGCCTATGGGACTTCGACGTCATCCAACCCGATTCCACACCCCTCTCGCGCACCGCTATAGGCCTTGCGCCCCGCAAATGCATCATCTGCGGCGACCAGGATGCCATCAACTGCATCCGCGCCCGTCGCCACACCAAGCCAGCCCTCTACGCCCGCGTGGAAGAACTGTTCAACCAGTATCAAGACACTCCTGACGACTATGAACTCTGAATTCGAGATACGCTCTCTCAATGTCAACGACCGCCGCACACGGGTGAAGGTAGAGGATTTCCTCGCCGAGAACGGTTTGCGGCTGGACACTGTGGAGCAGTATTTTGGCATTTTCCGTCTGGAGGAGGACGACATCCTGGCCGCCGGAGGCCTCTACCACGACATTATCAAATGCGTGGCCGTCCGGCAGGACATGCGAGAGGAACGGTTGTTCAACATGCTGGTGTCGCACCTTATGAGCGTGGCCATGCAGAACGGCTATTTCTCCACCAAGGTCTACACCAAGCCACAAAATCTTGATATTTTCAACTCCCTCGGGTTCAAACCGATTGCCCAGTCGCCCCACGCCCTCTTTATGGAGAACTCGCTCAGCGAGCTCAACCGATACAAAGCCTATCTTGCCACCGAGCGAAGCCAAGTCACTGGCAGCAACTTGGGCCTTATCATCATGAACGCCAACCCCTTTACCAAAGGGCACCGCTACCTGGTGGAACAGGCTTCGGCACAGGTGGAGCACCTATTTGTCATCGTGGTGAAGGAGAACCTCTCGCTTTTCGACTACAGCCATCGGCTGGAGATGGTTACCCGTGGCTGCGCCGACATTGCCAATGTGACGGTATTGGAGGGGTCGGACTATCAGATTTCTGCCGCCACCTTCCCCACCTATTTCCTCAAGCAGGTGACCGACGCCACTGACGAGCATATACGGCTCGACCTCGACATCTGCCTCCGCCACATCATCCCCTCCCTTTCTGCCCCCGGAAGCCACTGGACACGCTTTGCGGGCAGCGAACCCACCGACCCCCTCACCGCCCGCTACAACGAACTGATGCGGGAAATCCTGCCCCAGCAGGCAGTGGATTTTGTGGAAATTGCCCGCTTGGAGCAGAACGGCCAGGCCGTCAGTGCCAGTGCCTTGCGCAGCACTTACGACCTCACCCTCCTCTACCCTACCAGCATCCCCTATGCCATCGGGGTGTTTGCCGCCGAAGCCCTCCACGAGGAACTCAACCTCACCCACAAGCCCGGCCTTATCGACAGCCAGGACAACGGGGCCCACGGCGACATGAACTATGCCGTTATGCTTCGCAGCATCCGAGCCATCGAACCCTATTTCATCCAACTGGCCGCCATGGGCAACCATTTGGAACTGCCCATAGCACAAGACATCATCCGCTGCGGACTTGAGGCCGAGAAAGCCATGTTTGCCGCCACAAACGGCATAAACACACACAAAGGCGCCATCTTCTCGATGGGCCTTTTCTGCATCGCCGCTGCCAACAGTTTCTATCACCTCCAACGGGTGAGTCCCGACCTCCTTCAGTCGGCCATCAAGACCATGGCACAGGAGATACCCGCCGCCCACGACACTCACGGTGCCAATGTGCGCCAACAATACCGTGTGAAAGGTGCCCTCGACCTCGCCGTCGAAGGCTACGGCCAACTTTTCGAGCAGTGGCTGCCCTTTTATCGCCAGCACGTTGCCGACGACTACCCGCAGCAACGGCTGCTTTTATACATTATCTCCACCCTCGACGACAACAACCTCTATCACCGTGGTGGAGAGCAACTGGCACACGAAGCCCAGCAACGCTGCGCCCAGGTGCTGCAAGACTTCAGTATGGAAAACATTCTGGTGCTCAACGACTGGATGAAGGCCCGCAACCTCTCTCCTGGCGGTTCTGCCGACATGCTGGCCCTCACCCTTTTCGCCGCCCACCTATTATATAATATATAGACGACACGAAAAAACTCAAAACAAATAACAACAAAAACAAAACACTATGGTAGAATTAATCAACAAAGGAGTTTACCTGTTAGACGGTAAAGAAATCAAGATGGATGCCGCAGGCATGCCTTCCAAGGAAGAGGCCCGCGAAAACACCATTGCTTATTCCATTCTCCGTTCGCACGACACCACGGGCGAGAAAGGCAATAAGATGCGCATTAAATTCGACGCCCTGATTTCGCACGATATCACCTACGTCGGTATCATCCAGACCGCCCGCGCAAGTGGACTCACCAAATTCCCTCTCCCCTACGCAATGACCAACTGCCACAACTCGCTCTGCGCCGTTGGCGGCACCATCAATGAGGACGACCATGTCTTCGGTCTTTCTGCTGCCAAGAAGTACGGCGGCATCTTCGTCCCCACCAACCAAGCCGTTATCCACCAGTATGCTCGCGAGGCCATGGCCAAGTGCGGCAACATGATTCTCGGCTCCGACTCCCACACCCGCTACGGTTCGCTGGGCAACATGGGCGTTGGCGAAGGCGGCGGCGAGCTGGTCAAGCAGCTGCTCAACAACACCTGGGACATCAATGCTCCCGAAGTGGTACTCGTATGGCTGGAAGGCACTCCCCGCAAGGGCGTAGGTCCTCACGATGTGGCCATCTCGCTGGTGAAAGCCACCTTCGACAATGGCTTTGTCAAGAACAAAGTGCTCGAATTTGCCGGCCCCGGCGTCAAGAACCTCCCCATCGACTTCCGCAATGGCATCGAGGTCATGACCACCGAGACCACCTGCCTCACCTCCATCTGGTGCACCGACGACGAGGTGAAGAACTACTACACCATGCACGGCCGTCCCGAGGCCTACCGCGAACTGAAACCCGGCAAGGTAGCCTACTACGACAGCATGATCAAGATTGACCTCTCCAAACAGGAGTGCATGATTGCACTGCCCTTCCACCCCTCCAATGCCTACACCATCCGCGAACTGCAGGAGAACCCCGAGGAAATCCTCCGCACCGTGGAGGCCGACGCCCGCAAGCGTTTCGGCGACAAGATCGAAATCGACCTCGTCAGCAAGATTCACAACGGCAAGGTAGTGGCCGACCAGGGCATCATAGCCGGTTGTGCCGGCGGCACCTACGACAACCTCTCCGCCGCTGCAGCCATCCTCAAAGGCAAATCCACTGGCAACGACTACTTCACCATGAGTGCCTATCCGCAGAGCATACCCGTCTACCTGGCCACCACGCGCAGCGGCATTGCCGAAGAGCTGCTTGAGGCCGGCGTGGCCATCAAGCCCGCTTTCTGCGGCCCCTGCTTTGGTGCCGGCGACGTGCCCGCCAACAACGGCTTCTCCATCCGCCACACCACCCGCAACTTCCCCAACCGCGAAGGTTCCAAACCCGGCGCCGGTCAGATTTCGTTTGTCAGCCTGATGGATGCCCGCAGCATTGCTGCCACCGCTGCCAACGGCGGTATCCTCACCCCGGCCACCGATGTCGACTACACCGACAACCACGAAGGCTACAAGTTCGACGGTTCCATCTATGAGAAACGCGTCTACAACGGCTACGGCCATGCCGACAACAGCCTCGACCTGCGCTACGGCCCCAATATCAAAGACTGGCCCAAGATGTACGCCATGCAGGACAACATGCTGGTAGAGCTGGCCGCCGTCATCCACGACCCCGTGACCACCACTGACGAGCTCATCCCCTCGGGCGAGACCTCTTCCTACCGTTCCAACCCGCTGAAGCTCTCCGAGTTTGCCCTCAGCCGCCGCTGCCCCGAGTACGTAGGCCTGAGCAAACGCATCCAGAGCGAAGACCTGGAGCGCCGTGCCGGCAACTGCCCCGCACACGTCAAGGAAGCCCTGGCCAAGGTGGGTGCCGACGAGAAGAACACCTCCTTCGGCTCCTGCGTGTTCGCCAACAAGCCCGGCGACGGCTCGGCCCGTGAGCAGGCCGCTTCCTGCCAGAAGGTGCTCGGCGGCGATGCCAACATCTGCTACGAGTACGCCACCAAGCGCTACCGCAGCAACTGCATCAACTGGGGCATCATGCCCTTCACCATCGCTCAGGACACCCCCTTTGAGTACGAAGTGGGCGACATGGTCTTCATCCCCGGCATTCGCCAGGCCGTGCTCGACGGCAAGGAAGAAATCGACGCCAAGGTCATCTCCAAAGCCGGCGTCAAGGACATCCACCTCTTCTTCCAGAACCTCACCAAGGACGAGCGCGAAATCCTCACCGACGGCTGTCTGATGAACTACTACGCCAATCAGAATAAATAATAATAATAAATGATAATCAAGGCCGCCGCCTACGGCGGCGGCCGACCATTAAAAACTACACCATGGCAAAAATTAAAATGACAACTCCCCTCGTGGAGATGGATGGCGACGAAATGACCCGCATCCTTTGGCAAATCATTAAAGACGAACTCATCATCCCCTTCGTGGACCTGAAGACCGAGTACTACGACCTCGGCCTGGTCAAACGCGACGAGACCCGCGACCAAATTACCGTCGAAGCCGCTGAGGCCACCAAGAAGTATGGCGTCGCCGTCAAGTGCGCCACCATCACCCCCAACCTCAAACGCATGGACGAGTACAAGCTCCACGAGATGTGGAAGTCGCCCAACGGCACCATCCGCTCCATCCTGGACGGCACCGTCTTCCGCACCCCCATCACCATTCCCAGCATCCACCCCGTGGTCAAGAACTGGGAGGCCCCCATCACCATCGCCCGTCATGCCTACGGCGACGTGTACAAGAGTGTTGAAATCCGTGCCAACGAACCCGGCGTAGCCAAACTGGTCTTCGACGGCGAGAACGGCCAGCACGAAGAGGTGGTCATCCACAACTTCAAGGGTGCCGGCGTCATCCAGGGCATGCACAACCTCGACAAGTCCATCCGCTCCTTCGCCCACAGCTGCTTCAAATTCGCCATCGACACCAAGAAGAGCCTCTGGTTCTCCACCAAGGACACCATCTCCAAGAAGTACGATGCCCAGTTCCGCATCATCTTTGAGGAGGTCTTCGAGGAATACAAGGCCAAGTTTGAAGAACTCGGCATCGAGTACTTCTACACCCTCATCGACGACGCCGTTGCCCGCGTCATCCGCAGCAAGGGCGGCTTCATCTGGGCCTGCAAGAACTACGACGGCGACGTCATGTCCGACATGGTGTCCACCGCCTTCGGCTCTCTGGCCATGATGACCTCTGTCCTCGTCAGCCCCGACGGCAAATACGAGTTCGAGGCTGCCCACGGCACCGTCACCCGCCACTACTACAAGTATATGGAAGACCACCAGATGACCTCCACCAACCCCATGGCCACCATCTTCGCCTGGAGCGGCGCCCTGCGCAAACGTGGTGAGATGGACGGCATCAACGAACTGGTCAACTTCGCCGACCAACTCGAAGGGGCATGCTTCGACACCCTCAACGAAGGCATCTGCACCAAGGACCTCGCCGGCCTCATGGAGGGCATCACCCCCAAGAGCGTCAACAGCGACGTCTTCATCAAGGAAATCCGCACCCGCCTCGAGAAACGCCTTGCCTAATCGCACCGATTACTGCAAAGCATATCATACTGAAAGAGGAGACCAAGTGGCCTCCTCTTTTTCATTTAGCTCTAACATCATTTCTCTAAACGGCAGAGCCACCGCTCGTTTAGAAATGATAATTTCCTGATGAACGTTATAGCCCAAATTGGGGGTGAAGAGCATCATTGAGGCGGTGGAGCATGCCCAACATTACGGAATAATATAGTCCATCCTTAAAAATACATTAAATACTTAGTATTCATTATAATAAAA
>R25__coassemble_945_pt1 | contig 15527 bp, 10 predicted proteins | sample R25__metabat2_high_PE_017 | metagenome-assembled genome bin R25 | reverse complement strand
CACGCCACATTGAGAAATACGAGCAAGAATCAGTCATACTTTGTACTAGAGCGAAGTTTGACAAGTAAAATCAGACGCACAGCCTGAAGCAGTTAGAGTTTCGGATTTTTAACTCAATTCGCTCATTAGGATTTGTGTCAGATTAGTATTTGTTTCGAGCAGATTGGCAGCATCACTGCGGACTACGTCAAGACAGGTATGTGGCCAAGATGCCGTAAGAAATGCTAATATGGCATAAATAGACCTTGTAATGAGGACATTATAACCAAGTGTTGTTCTAATGACCGATTTGGATTTAACGTGGGGGAAAAGAGAACATATTATCTAAGTGGAATTGCAAATGCATATAGAAGCCAGTGACCGGTGGTTGGAATTAAGCCAGACCTTTTTTATAAAATCCCATACACTTTGGAATTATTGTCGTACCTTTGCAACGTGAATGGGGGCATTATTCACAATAGTTTTTTTGAATAATATACTGATTATATGACGTTATCGATTATTTCAATCAATCTTAATAATGCCGATGGGCTGCAAAAGACGATGAAAAGCGTTATGGCGCAGAGTTGTCAGGATTTTGAGTATTTGGTGATAGACGGTGGAAGTACTGATGGAAGTGTGGATGTAATCAAACAATATGCCCATATGCCAAACTTGCGCTGGGTTTCGGAGAAAGACTCAGGCCTTTATAACGCGATGAACAAAGGCATTGCGATGGCTAAAGGTGAATATCTGAATTTCCTAAACGGTGGCGACATCCTGATGGGCAAAGATGTGGTGAAGGATATTATGGATAGTATTGAAAAGTACAATCACCCTGAGCTTGTGATAGGCAAGCAGTACTTCCAAAGAGGGAAAAAACTTGTTATGACGGGTGGCATCGCATATGGAAATAGTACATTATGGGGCCTGTATAGGGGTGCCTACGGACATCAGGCCTCCTATATCAAAAGGGAGTTGTTCGAAAAGTATGGCATCTATGACGAGAGTCTAAAAATAGCATCCGACTGGAAGTGGTTCATAAAAGTGGTGGTGTTTGAGAATATTAAACCCGTCTTTGTCGATATTGACGTTGCCCTCTTTGACATGCATGGCATCAGTTCGACCAATCTCGAACTGACTTATGCGGAACGCCGCATTGTGTTGAAAGAGATGCTGCCGGAGTATGTACTGACCGATTATGACAATCTTGTTTCAGATAGCATTTTGCTGGAACGCTTGCGTCGTCACAAAAATGTCTACAGGCTAATAAAATTGACAAACAAGTTACTTATCAGACTGGAACAAAAAAATTAAAAGAGAACTAGGCAGGCCGTAACCCTTGAATAATGAAGCAATATTGTTGTATCAGGCACTACTGACAGATGTAGTCAGATTATTCAACCCAAATCGGTCATCAGGGTATATGACAGATTAGCATTACTATTGCAGGCGAAGCGGGCTACGTCAAGACAGGGATGCGGCCAAGATGCCGAAAGAAATGCTGAGATGTCATAAACAGACCTAAAATAAGTAAATTAGATTGAAATGTCGGCCTAATGACCGATTTGGGTTCAATAGCACCGTATCTTATTATTGAAAGGTAAAAAATAGAGGGCGGCCCGATGGACCGCCCTCTTGAGTAGAGTTAGTGTTCGTGGAAGTTGGGGTTACTTCACGATGAGCTTGCGGACTGAAGTGCCCTGCTTGCCGGTGACACGGACGAAGTAGGTGCCTTGGGCATAGCCTTTCAGGTCAACGACCACATTGTCGTTTGTGGCAGTGGCGCGGAAGACTTCGCGGCCATTCATGTCCAGAATGGTGACGGCAGCTTCAGTCTCAAGTCCGCTGATGTTGACAACGTTGCTGGCAGGGTTGGGGAAGAGGGTGAAGTCGGCCGTGGCGACTGGGTCAATACCTACAGGCTGCTGCTTGAAGAGGGCTTCGATGTTGGCGTTCTCGTTGAGCGTGAAGGTGTAGGGATTGGTGAAAATGGTGTCGGCAGAGCCATTGAACAACCATCCATTGAAGAGGTAACCTGCTTTAGGCGTAGCCGAGATGGTCACTTCGCTGCCAGCGTCGTATACACCGCCGCCGGTGGCTTCGCCATGGAAGGGGTTGACGTCGATGGTGACAGTGTACAGCTGCATGAATGTGGCAACAATGGGAAGGTCGTTGTTGACTTGGAAGGTGTAGGGGTTATCGTTGCTGACCAGTTCCTCGCCTACATACCAGCCATTGAAACGGGCACTGGGGTAAGGATTGGCCCGTACTGTCAGGCTCTCGCCTTCTGCCACAAGGGTGTCGCCATAGGGAGATACAGTGCCGAGGGTGGCGTCGGCAGAGGTGACGTTGACGGTATAATAGACAATGTCGTGCTCAAAGATGGCGGTGAGGGTGATGTCGGAGGTGACAGTGAAGGTGTAGGGGTTGTCGGTGCTGACTTGTGTGGTGCCATTGCTCCAGGCTACAAAGTGGTAGTCGGCATTAGGAATGGCAGTGGCAGTGAAGTTGTCATTTTCGAGCACAGAGGTCACTCCGGCAGGGCTGACGGTACCCATGGTGCTGTCGGCTGTCTGGAGGGTGACATCATAGTAGGTGGGAGGCAGACCGGTGGAAATGAGTCTGAGGTCGTCGATGTGGAAGTCGTTGTCGGTGTTGCTGCGGACAGACTCACCGTAGAAGGCGATGCGGATGGTCTGGCCCATGAAGGAGGTCAGGTCGATGGCCACGGAGTCGGGCGTGTTGGACACAGAATCAATCTGGACATCGGCATCTGCGCCGTGACCAAAGGTGTAGACAGGTGTCCATGTGGTGCCGTCGTTGGCAGTGACCAATACCATGAAGCGGTCGTCGGAGCCAATGGAGTCAATGGGGTTGGCGCTGTTGAATTTGGTCAGCGCATAGCGGAAGGAGAACTCAGCAGGAGTACTGAGTGTAAATGAGGGAGTTGCCAACCAACGGTAGTTGTTGTTGCCGTAGATGTTGCAGCGCAGGTGTGTCGATCCCATGGCATTGCTGTTGAGGGCGAAGATGTCGGAAGTGACAGGTTCGCTGGTGACGGTGTTGGTGGAGTCGATGTAGCGGCCGCGGAACATATCCCAGCAGGGCAGATAGCCATTCGTGTATATGTTGCTGGTACCAGCGGGAATGCTGCTGAAGTCCTCACTCCAGGGGAGGGTGGTGATGGCAGCACAGAGTGTCTGGAAGGACACGATTGCGGGGGTGGTGACGTTACCGTCGGAACAGATAGAACTGACACTGACAGTGTAGTTTGTGGCAGGGGTCAGCCCGGTTAGGGCAAGTGTCTGGTTAGTGGTGGTGGAGGAGTCGCTTCCGTTGACAATGACTAGGTAGTTGTTGTTATAGGTGGTGTCAGTTATAGTTATGTTGGCACTGTAGGCAGTGATATTGCTGACAGTCAGGCCAGTCGGACGGCGGCAGCTGGTGGTGATGCCCACGCTGATGTCGTCGAGGTATAAGGTGGTGTAGGAACCGTTGTAGCGCAGGGCAATGCGGCCGCTGGCTGTGCTGGGGAAGTTGATTTCGTAGTACTCGTGGCTATTGCTGCTGGTGTTGGTGCAGCTTTGCACGGTAACGAAGGTGCTGGCGTCGCTGGGGTCGGTCAAGTAACCGGCGTCGACACCATAGGCACTGGAGGTAGTCTTCATCATGTAGAAGGAGAACTGTAGGTTGGCAAGGCTGTCCTCAAACTCAGGTAGGGCCAGGATGGTGGCAGTGCTAGACGAGCCATATATGGCCAGGCACTGGCTGCCGTTGTGGGGGTAGGAAGAATTGGAACAGACATAGGGGTAGTTGGCACTATAGCGGTCCAGCACCAACCAGCAGGGATCGTTGAAAGCAGCAGAGGCAGAGGAGTAGGTGTTGCCGGTGTAGTTCTCAAAACCTTCGCTCCAAGGCAGCATTGCGTGAGGAATGGGAGCGCAGTCCGTTGTGAAGGTGGCAGCGGCGCTGTTGCTGACTTCGCCAGCGGTGCACAGGGTGTTGGCAGTGAGGGCGTAGGTGGTGTTGGCAGTGAGTCCGGTGAGTTGATAGGTGTTGCCGATGATTTCCACACTGTCGGTGGGCGAGGTGAAGAGACGGTAGTGGTTGACACTGCCGGCATCGGTAAGTGTGACAGTGGCGCTGGAGTCGGTGATGTCGCTCAGGGCTATGACAGGAGTGCTGCACATGGGAGCGTAGTCAACTTCGATATCGTCAACCCACCACCAGTAGTTGGCGCCGTTGTTTTTCTGCGAGATGGCAATGCGGGAGCCTGCAGGAGCACCGGCGAAGTATACCTCGACCTGACTATAGGTGGTATAGTTGGCGCAGTTGAACGAAGCCGTCTGAACGAAAGTACTGCTGTCGGTAGGGTTGGTCAGGTAGCCTACGCGGAGGAAGCCAGGATTGGTGCCGTTTTCTGCCACAATCCACATGTTCAGTTTGAGACCCTGGATGCTGTCGCCAAAGTAGGGCAGGATGGCATAGTTGGGGTTCTGGCAGTTGCCGTTAAAGCGAAGTGATTTGCTTCCGCTGTGAACTCGCGAGGAGGTGCTGACAACCTCAACTTTGCTGCTGCTGTTGCCGTTGGCAATATAGCTCCAGCAAGGCAGGTTGTTGGACAAGCCGGTAGACATGCTCTCGAATCCTTCAATCCAAGGCAGTGTGTCGATGGCACTGCAGGGGGTGGTGAAGTGAGCGGTGATGGGAAGGTAACTATAACCATCTGAGCAGTTGGCTATTACGCCGATGGTATAGGAAGTGTTGGGGGTCAGTCCGGTGAGGTTGACCAGAGTGTTGGTAGCGAGGATGGTGTCGGTAGTGGTGCCACTGGTGAGCGTGACGGTGTAGTTGTTGCCTCCCGTGGTGTCGTTGATGTTGAGCACGGCTGCGGTAGGTGTCATGTTGGTGATGGCAATGCCGGTGGGTCTAGCACAGGAGGGTGCCACACGCAACTCTACATCGTCGATGTATAAACCGCGGTAGTTACTGCCTGGAGCATAACGAATGGCCACAAAGCGGCCGGTGTCGTTATACTGTCTTAGGTCGGTCATGTAGTAGTCCCAGGTATTGGCAAGAGTTGCAGATTCTAAGGCAGTGAAGGTGGTTGTGTCGGTGGGGTCGGTCATGACACCAACAGTAATATCTACGTTGTAGCTTCCAGAAGATTTAGCAAAAAATGAGAACTGCAGGTTGCTGAGGCTTTCCACTTCGGGCAGGGCCAGGAATTCAACGTTGTTATAGCCGTAGAAATAAACTGCCTTGGTGCTGCTGCCGTTCTGACCAGTTGTGCTGTAGGTCTGAGGATAGGAGGCATAGGAGCTGCCATAGTTTTGAGAGGTCCAGCAGGGAATATCGTGGAGAGAGGTGTTGTAGCTCTCGAAGTCTTCGGTGAAGGGGAGGTCGTTGCTGGTGATGATAGAGCAGGCCGTGCGGGTCGAGATTGTAAGGGCGGCTGTGTAGCTGCCGTAGTAGCACTCGGTGCGGACCATGATGGTGTAAGGATGGTTCGGAAGCAGGTTGTCAAAAGTCCACGAGGTGTCTACCGAGGTGGCTGAGTCAACAATTACGTCATTGGAATAAATGCGGTAGTCGTAGATGTTGTTGGCATTGCCGGTCACACTGACGGTGATGGAAGTGGTGGTCACGTCGGCTATGGCAATGCTGGTGGGCATATCGCAGGAGGGACGTGTGTGAACGTCTATCTCGTCGACAAACCAGTAGTAGTTACTTGCGGAGGAGTTGTGGCGCATGGCTATGCGGGCTCCTGAAGGAGCGGTGTCGAAGGTGACAAGTTTCTGTGCATACTGGTTATCGAAGTCGCTGTAGTTGTAATGCTGCACGCTGACGAAAGTGGTGGAGTCGCTTGCATCGGTCATATAGCCTACGTCGAAGGAGCCACTTGAGCTGCTAGTGCCTTCGGGACGGGTCTGGAACTGGAGTTCGAGGTTGCTGATGTCTTCGCTGAACACGGGCAGAATGATGTAGTTTCTGCGGTTGGCGGCACCAGGATAGAACATAAGGCTGTAGCCGGCATCGCCATAGCGATAGTTAGAATGGGTCAGCGACATGCGGGCATTCGTGTTGCTCTTGATGAGACCCCAACAGGGTATCATTTCGCCCACCATCTCGTTGGCATAGGAGGTGAACAGGCTTGCGTAGCTGTCGAAGTCCTCATGCCAGGGCAGGTTGGAGATTATGCCGCAGGAGGTGCGGAAGCTATAGGTGACGGCCTCGGTCATGCTGTCGTTGTTGCAGATGGTACGCACACTGATGGTATAGGCAGTGCTGGGGGTGAGGTCGGTCATCTGGTAGATGGTGTCGTACAGCTCCACGCTGTCGTTTGCCGAGAAGTAAAGCATGTAGTGGAAAGTGCTGTTGGCATCGTTGATGATAATGTCGGCACTGACGGAATCCACGTTGGCAGCCATCACCGAAGAAGGACGGGTGCAGGTGGGCAACTGGCTGATGGTGATGTCGTCTATGTAGCTGGTGCTGTAGTTGCTGCCGGCATAGCGGAAAGCAATATAGCCTGAGCTCTGGTTGGCAAAGGTCAGGTCGAAATGTTCCCAAACCGAGGTACTGGCAGGTGTGCAGGTGCGGACGGGCACGAATGTGCTGGCATCCATCGGGTTGCTTATGACACCAGCTTCAACGGGCTGTCCGTAGAGCCAGAAATCGAGCATCAGGTCGCTGGGGTTGTTCTCGAAACGGGGCAGGGCGACGATGGTGGCGGTATTGCTGTTACTGTAGATGGCAAGAGCTTGGTTGCCAGTGTGATGATAAGAGGTGGAGATGTAGGGATAGTTGCTGCTGTAGCGGTTCAGTATGCTCCAGCAGGGGGCGTTGAACGCGCTAGTGCTAGAGGAGTAGCTGTTGCCGGCATAGGTCTCAAAACCTTCTACGTAGGGCAGGCTGTCAGTGGGGATGGCCACACAGGCAGTGCGGAACTGAGTGGTAAGGGTAGAGGTGGTGCCGCCGTCGCTGCAGTTAGTGGTCATGTTGACGGTGTAGTTGGTGTTGGGGGTCAGCGAGTAGAAATTGACCACAGTGCTGTAGACCTCCATGCTGTCGACCATTGTGGAGTCGTTGTAGAGCGTGACGGTGTAGCTGCTGGCATCGAGTACGGTGTCAACGATGTACAGCTCGGCCTCCACGTCGGTTATGCCGCGCATGACCAGGGCCTGCGGACGGGTACAGGTGGGTACAGTGTTCACATAGATGTCGTCGACGAAGGCAGTGCTGTAGTTGGAGCCGTTGTAGCGGAAAGCAATGTAGCCGCTGGTGTGTCCTTCGAAGGTTACGTCGTACATGTACCAGTTGTTGTTTGTGGCCGGTGTGGCAGTCTGGACGGGCACAAAGGTGCTGGCATCCGTGGGGTTGCTCATGACTCCCACCTGCACCGACTGGCCATACAGCCAGAAGTTCAGCTGAAGGCTGCTGGGGCTGTCCTCGAAATAAGGCAGGGCCACAACGGTGGGAGTGCTGCTCTCGCTATATATGGCCAAGCTGTTATTGCCGTTGTGGTGGTTGGCGTTAGCAAAATAGGGATAGTTGGCACCATAGCGGTTGAGAACGTTCCAGCAGGAAATGTTCATCACCGTGGATGACGAAGAGGAGCCGGCGTTGTAGGCCTCGAAACCTTCAACGAAGGGCAGGCTGTCGTGGGCTATGGCCACGCAGGCAGTCCGGAAATGAGCAGTGAAGGGAACGTATTCACTGCCGTCGCTGCAGACGGCTGTCATGCTCAGGCTGTAGGCCGTGTTAGGTGTGAGCGAGGTGAACGAAACCACTGTGTCGTTCACGCTCATACTGTCCACCAGAGTGCTGTCGTTGTAGAGCTTCACAATGTAGGAAGCGGCGGTGCGCACAGTGTCGAAGATAAACAATTCGGCTTGGTCAGAGGTGATGTTGCGCATGGCGATGTAGGAAGGACGTGCGCAAGAGGGCGACTCGAACACGGTGAAGTCGTCCAGGCGGATGTTATTGTCGTTGCCATAGTAACGGATGGCAATGCGGCCAGTGGCACTGGGACTCATGGGTGTCATGTAATATTCCCAGGTGTTGCTGGCTGTGGCAACCAATCGGGACACCTCGGTATAGGTGGTGGTGTCGGCAGGATTGGTCATATAGCCCACGCCGAGAGCCGCATCCGTGTTGTCCACGGTCATCCACAGACCCAGCGAGAGGTTGGAAATGGCCTCTTGGAAAGAAGGCAGCGAGATGAAGGTTGGGTAGGTAGAAGTGGAACCGTAAAGGCGCATGGCGTTGCCGGTGGCCTCGCTGTCATGGTTCCAAGAGCTCTGCAGAAAACTATAGTTCGCATTATTTGCAACCACATTCCAGCAGGGAATGTTGGTGATGGAGGAGGTGGCATCGGAATAGGAGGTGCCGGTATAAGAGTTGAAGTTCTCGTTCCACGGCAAGTCGGTGATGTAGCCACAGGCGGTGCGGAACGTGGTGGTGGCATAGTTGGAAGTGTCGTCAGGACCGCAGATGGCGCGTACACGGAAGGTGTAGGCTGTGTTGGCAGTCAGGTTGTCGAATACATAGGTGGAATCGTAAACCACGTTTACAAACGTGCCGTTCAGATACAGGGCCCAGCTGCTCTCACCGTTGCGTGAGTTCTAGCTAAGGGTGGCGCTGTCAGAAGTTACCTGTGAGACAACAAGGTTGTTAGGCGTGAAGCAGATGTCACCAGAAATACTGTAGGTAAAGGTGACCTTGGGAAGGAATTGGGGAGTGTTGTTGGCTGAAGGGTTGGTGATAGAAGTAGCCCCATTCACATAGGCCGAAGCTGAATAGGAGAGATTCTGGCCGTAAAAATGGCTGTGGGGACAGCCTGTGCCCGCAGCAGTGTTCATGATGCTGATGAGCAGATTGCCCCCGTTGTAGAGGTAAGGGTTGTCAAGTTCGATTTCCCAGCGTCCGTTCACCACTGAGCAGGTGCCTGTCCAAGCGGTGTCGGTCCCGTCAGGAAGTTTCCATGCTGAAGAAGCGTCATAGGAGGTGTCGTTCACCTCGGCAATCCTCAGTACGAGGTTCGAGTTCCAGCTCTGGCTGTTGTCCTGGGAATAGAACGTCAGGTGTGAAATGGTCCCGCCGTTCATTTCGCCCAGCAGTCTGGCTGGATAGACGAACTCGTTCCGGAAACGTGAGTCATTGTAGTACCCATAGAAAGGTATGTAGTTGTTGGTCGTAGTGCCATTACATACCTGCAACGAGTCTTGCGCGCTCAGGGTCATTGGCAATAGCAATGCCATGAGCAGTGTTGCTAAGATTACTTTTCTTTTCATTTAGTTGTTATTTAATTAGTTTGTTTTGTGTGTTTCTCTTAATGTGAGCTGTATTGTCTGCTATTATTATATGTATTATTTTATTTTCATTATTGTTGTTTAGTGGAGACGCTCCTGTAGGATGATGGCTTCAGTCCTGTTGAGTGTCTACTCCTCATTCCAATAAGGATATTAGAACAAATAACGTAGTAGTATGTATAAAAATTGCATCTTTTTATAAAAAAATATCATGTTTACCTTTATCATCGTGCGTAACAACAACTGTTCTAGCCATATTGTATTGGCACTGAGTCCCCGAGCTGTGCGGTGTGGCTGTTGACAACGTGTCGTCACGCATCTCAATCCTTATTATATACGTAACAACTTCCCCAAAAACTACACCTGAACCAGAATTTTCTTTTCAGCCCATGGCCATCATCGCACTAGAGTGGGATTATCGGCCCCCCAAAATATGTCATAAACCTTAGGCTCTAGTTTGATAAAAGACTGATTTTTTAGCAGCCTCGAAGAGGCTGAATCTCAATAACGTTGCGAAAGGTTGAGCGCAAAGAAAGCTTGCTTGCTTTGCCGAGACCTAGCAACGTCTCGCAGAAACCCCATACTAAGCGACCAACGGGAGCGCAGTGTGGGGATAGCGAAACCCCTACTACTCAGCGTGTCGAAGACACGCCACATTGAAAAATACGAGCAAGAATCAGTCATACTTTGTACTAGAGCGATCCACAAACAGAAAAAGAGGTATTGCTCTGACCATCCAGACATAACTCTGAAATAGTCCCAGGTTCATAATAATTACTACTACTTAAAATGTTACCTTCCCCATCCACAATATGGATGCAATCATAATCATCACATTCTATGTAGTCAACAACATTACCAAGATTGTCTATCATCCAAATATCACGACCATCAGGAATCGTATATTTACGTATGAAGACAATCATCAATTATAGCCTATACTCTTCTGCACAAAATAGTATGTATGATTCGATCACCTCATCTCTCCACGGGATTTTTCTATTGACATTCAACGCTCTAAAAAGATTTCGGATATGCTTGTTGATATTAAAGTTTGTAATAAATTTCAAACAATCTTTGTCCGATGTTCTCATCAAATAAGGTTGAAATATTTCAATATCTCTCATATCAAAATAGTATGTTCTCATATCCGTCTGAATGACGATCTTAATGCCTCGTGGGTCATGTGCTGTATTTATTACAAATACTCCACTATCAATACTAGGATATGATTTCTGAAGCCATGCATTAAGCTTATCTATCGATTGATATTCCTTCAAAATATACACACAAGCATCACTATCAGGCTCTAAAAACCACCCACCATACTCTTTTTGTACCAAATCCCTATTAAAACGTTCTTTCAACACTACCGTGTCAATATCCATATCCTCTGCAGCAGGGACTCTATCGTGAGCAATAACATCCAATAGAGCTTGTATTTCTTTTAGTAAATTACCGTAGATATGAGAATCTCCGCCATAGGTATTTCCTGAGGTTATTATTTGATTATTGCTATATTGGAGCAAACAGGAATCTTCACTACCTCTTAATGTATAATCTACAAAAAAGAGCGACTGAACATTCTCATCTTCATATATGAGTTTGTTTTGAGCACAAAGTTTTGTTGCAATAACAAACGAAAATAATGTCAATAATATGCCTTTCATTTTATGGTTCTCCTTCTATTTTCTTCGTATCTATTTTCATATGCATTAGCCATTTTCCCGCTAGGATTATCTTGGTCGTGTCCATTTCGCTCAGCTGATGGGTGTAACGAATAGAATGCGGCTAGTACATGTGGGAACTTGACATCGAATAAAGCATGACCACCCTCATGGGCAAGGACTTTTCCAGCACAATCTCGATACGTATGGCTAAGGGATACCATCATGGTGTTATCCCCCATTTCTGAGGAACAAGACCCCGTAGAAAAAATCGTCCCATTTGTTTTTCCTTCCGGGCCACCAATTTTATCAATGTAATCCTTCATTTGGATATACACATCTACTTTGTTTCCATTGATATCCGTCAGCTGATCCATCTCCTCAAATTCATCTCCGCCATAGGTCTTCAGGTCTTGAATTGCATTATCGACTATTTTTTCATATTCCATCTCTTTTGTCAGGGCCTTCTGTTTGTTGGTCAATTGTCTTTGAAGCCTTTTGAGGTTTTTACTCGAACAATTTTTGATTTGATTCTCTAAGTCAGCTATTCTCTTTTTAAGCTTCTCAATATTTTTCGTGTGCAAGTTTATTACTTCTCTCCCTTCCGGGTCAACCAACTTCACAGAATTCCACGCACAGTAGGCATAGGGGCTGATAGATGGGTACTTATCCGCCATCGGGTCGACGCTCAGCCACCCCGTCAGCAGCTCCGACCAGTAGTACCGTGCCCCGTAGTAGTGGAAGCCGGACTCATGGTCCTTCTCTTTCCCGTTGAAAGTGTATTGCCCGAGGCGGTAGTCGAGGCTGTACTGGAGGTCAACCCAGTCTTCGCCGTAGGGGAGGTAGTTGAGGGTCTGCGACACCTGGCCTGCATCGTCGGTGAGGTAGGCTGCACTGCCGAGGTGGTCGGAGTGGTAGTAGAGGGCGAGGGTTATATGTGTATGATGTGTGATCATGTGTTATAGTTCCAACTTTTTCTGCACAGGACAATTCAATATGGTGTTCCTATTATTGTTGAGTCTCTGCTTGTCTCCCCAAAACCAGTAATGCCATCGAATGAATAATCAACTCGGAGCTGTTTTATAAAAAGAGTGTCCATGGTATTTGTGTTAGTTTGTAGAACATCCACAGAAGTAATCTCCAGACGGATTTTGTCGTTCGATAGACGATAACCTGCATTGTAATGCCATTCTATTGTGCCATTTTCCGTTTTATCCAAGATGTCACCATTAATAGGTTCTTCCTGATATAAATAATCTATTATTTTACAATTCGAATCGACTAGTACCATATAAAATCCAATATGCGTTAAGTCTTCGGCATACAACTCTACCAACAAAGCATCTGAAGTTTTTGCCCAACCCATTATTATTATCTCCGGTCTCTCTAGATCCAGAGCCCTGCTCAGTTCCTGGTAGATAATGTGTGTGCTGTCGATAGTTGGCATGCCTCTTAGAGAATAGTAACTATCTATTGGCATTATTTCTGGAGGGCAGTTGCCTTGAAGATAATTGTAAAGATAATCACAATGGCTCGTATGAAAATCTGCGGCTTTTTCCGTGCCGTCCTGTAGGCTCAAGATGGCATAAAAAGTCAGTATGTATAATATGTTCCTCATGTTATTCATTTCTATTGGCAATAATGGCCACTTCTGGCAATTCGATTACCTTATCCGGTATTGTATCCCATTTATATATCCCGTCTATCTGCCAATCCTTCGTCCCATTGATAGGAATATTCTCGAAATGTGGTCCAGAAAAGCCTCTGGATTTACTACCTGAGGAATGAATGATTGTGAATGAGACTATCTCTCCTTGATCGTTATGGTTAACATCAGTTATTATACCGATATGGGTTTGATTATTGAAAACAATCAAATTTCCTTCTTCAACAAGATTCATGTCCGAGACTAATTCGTAACCGTATACGGTCTGCTGAACGCCGCCGCCCAAATATTTACCAACCGGGTCAGGTTCACCACCCGCTTGGATGCAGGCGGATGTCAATCCAGAACAATCAACATCCTGTCCAGGGCCTCCCTTGGCTCCTATTCTGTATGTATTCTTGCTATTTCCTCTACCTGAAGGAATTAATGGATTGATTCGATTGGCCATTTCATATTCCTTGGCTTTTGCTATAGCGGCACGTCTTTGAGGCCAGTCCAGTTCCTTTCCATCCGGATCCACCAGTTTCACAGGATTCCAAGCGCAATAGGCATACGGCGAGATGCCAGGATACTTGTCGCTCATCGGGTCGACGGAGAGCCACATGGTCATCAGTTCATGGTCCATATACCTCGCGCCGAAATAGCCGTAGCCAGTCTCATAGTCGCGCTCTTTGCCCGTGAAAACGAAGGGGTAAAACGTACCTTTTGAGCGCGATTTTACCCCCTCGGTTTCATGACCTTGCTGTTTCATTAATCTATTGTTTCTGCTTTGAGGTAAGTACTAGGCCTTTGCTCTAAGTTCACATTTTTTTGCTATTGCCACATACAACTGTCCTTCGTATCATTTCTTAAATAGGTTTCAATGATCACACTTAAATGTTCACTTGTTCTATATGTAACCCCTTCTATTTTAAGCATTTCATCTTTTAGAAAAATCTTTTTAATCTTCTTATCTTCATATGAAATAGTTATTATATAATTTGGTTTAAAAATATAGAACTCTCTGCTGCTTGAATTGATATACTTTAACAACAGAGAGATTGAGGACTTGTCAGAAATATTAATTCTTAGATCCGAGTTAGTCTCCTCAATAATAATGTTTTCGATAGAGCGCGATTTAATGTTCAGAGACGCACAGCCCACAAGCGACAAAAGAATCATTATATATGAAATTTTTTTCATAATCAATCAAGTATACTTTCTGCGATTTTTTCCTTTATTGGACCACCTGCTACAGCTCTAATAAAACCGTTATTTACTTTGTCCCCAGGATCTTTTAGTATCTTCCCATTTTTTAACGTAACAGCAGTTTTATATACTTGGTTTGGAGTTGTTGCACTTGTTTTTGAAGACAATTTTTCATCGACAGGCAATTGCTTACCAACCATCGTTTCCAAGGCGGCTTCAACGTAATCAGAACAATTAACATTTAAGCCGTTATACGAAGGATTTAATTCTTCAAAATTATTTAAACTCTGTTGTATCTTAGCGTCTAAATTGAAGTCGGTAGAAAATAGTATTAGTCCATCGCAAGGACGACCTTCTTCTCCTGTTACATCTTCTGTTAGTAATTGTTCTAACGTTACTATATCATAATCATCGTATATCGCGGGTACATTCTCACTAAAATTATCTTTCCCTACACCATTTCCCGGCCAAAGGTCTCGATACGTATAAGTTCCGTCAGGCACCATTTGAGTTTGACCGTTAGCATCAATTTCCTCACGGTAATTTGAAATAGCAATACCCGCATGCCCAACCTTACCATTATAGCTTGCCCAAATTACAAGTACAACGTCTTTCCCATCCGGGTCCACCATCTTTACGGGGTTCCACATGCAGTAGTTGTATGGCGAGATTTGTGGATACTTATCCGCCATCGGGTCAACACTCAGCCACATGGTCATCAGTTCGTGATCCATGTACCTCGCACCGAAATACCCGTAGCCAGTTTCCTCGTCGCGTTCTTTGCCCGTGAAAGTAACACTGTCTTGTATGCCGTTTTTAATCATCATCAGTAGGAAGGATAACGAAGATGTGGCTGTTTTATTGCCTCAGGCGCTACTTTGGTTCAGTTCATTGCTTTTGCAGATTGAAAATCCTTATACTCAATGGGTCTGGATTGCAAATCCAGACCAGCGGCATGGCACCGAACATCTGCTGGGTCGGGTGGGTCGGAACGAACATCCGCGGGGTCGGGACATCCGCGGGGTCGGGCTCCAAACTCAATAAATGGAACTACCTGATTAATCATGCCTGATCCTTTTACCTTATTTTTTAACCGTTACTAATTACATTTCCTAATAGAAAACTGCTTTACTTTATAATCATCGAAAATGAACCATTCAAACTCTTTTTGATAGATGTTTATTCTCTGATAGGAATCGGTAATGTCCCAATAACAATTTAAATTACTCGGATCCACATGCCAAGAGTGCACTATGCACAATAATGAATCGTAATAAAAGCATCCCGCAAGATTCACTCCTGATCTTTGGGCTCCAGACAATAGGTTATACATGTAATAGTTTAAATGGGGACTTACTTGTACATCAAAAGAATCTTGACTTTTATTCTGTATCAATATATCTACCAAATAGCCCGAGCTGTCATAATGGTCTGAATTGGATGGGGCAGGAAAAAACATATCTGAAATTGGTTTTTGCAGAGCGGACTTAAGTATACAGAGCAAATCATTCTCCTTGACGGATAACAGTGGAATGCTGAGGGACATTTTGTATACGTTGTATAATTTGTCAGGGATAACACTTATCGGTATGGTGTCAAATACGGTGTATCCTTCAAAGAAATTCCGGGCTTCCAACTTACTATTTGTCGTATCCATATTATAGTCCATCCTTAAAAATACATTAAATACTTAGTATTCATTATAATAAA
>R25__coassemble_906_pt1 | contig 16014 bp, 12 predicted proteins | sample R25__metabat2_high_PE_017 | metagenome-assembled genome bin R25 | reverse complement strand
GCCCTCATCCCCACCCCGTAGCATATATATACTAGTATATATATGCTCCCTCGCTTCGAAGAGGACCAACGTTTCTGATCGCGTACCTAACTTATTGATTTCTTCGCTCATTAGGTCTTTTTCTCCGTCGCGACATAGAGGAAACGCCTGAAAATCAATGATTCTCCGTCGTTGGGGACGAACCTTCGGCGAACCCACAGCGAACTCTCATCGGGCTCCGATTGGCTCTTCGAATTCCCTTTTCTCGCCAGTCGTGAAAATCGACTTTCGCAGCAGCTGCCTTTGTCCAGTATTTCCTTTGAAACAGTTTCGCTGAGAGGGTGGCCCGGCAGCGATTGGCCAGGACCATTTTTTTTGACAAAAACAATCCGAGGGGCACAATAAAAACTGCGGTGAGGCGTTAATTTTCTATTGCGCCCTATTGGCGCAGCTGAATTTATCTATGGCCAAGAATGCAGAGAACGACTCCCCACTGATGCGGCAGCACGCCCAGATGAAACGCAAGTTTCCGGACGCGATGCTGCTCTTCCGAGTGGGCGACTTTTACGAGACTTTCGGCGAGGACGCCCGCAAGGCCTCGCAGATACTGGGTATCACCCTCACACGCAAGGCGAGTGGGGGAGGGGGATACACCGATTTGGCGGGCATTCCTTATCATGCAGTCGACCAGTACCTGCCCCGGCTGGTGAGGGCGGGTCTGCGCGTGGCCATCTGCGAGCAGCTGGAGGACCCCAAGACGGTGAAGGGACTGGTGAAACGCGGCATTACCGAGCTGGTCACGCCGGGCGTGTCGTACAACGATATGGTGCTGGATGTGAAGGAGAACAACTTCCTCTGCGGCCTGCATCTGACCGACGGCAAGTGCCACGGCATTTCGTTTCTGGATGTCTCCACCGGCGAGTTTTATGTGGCGCAGGGCGACTTGGCCTATATCGACAAACTAATGCAGAATTTCCACCCTGCCGAGGTGGTGCTGCAACGCAAGAAACTGCACTGGTTTCTGGACCACTTCAGTGAGAAATATTACACCAACACCTTCGACGACTGGGTGTTCACCACCGACTTTGCCAATGAGTTGCTCACCAAGCAGTTCGACACCACTTCGCTGAAAGGGTTCGGCGTGGAGGAACTGACCGAGGGCGTGGTGGCTGCCGGTGCCGCTCTCTACTACCTGCAGGCCACCCAGCACGACCGCACACAGCACATCTGCACCCTCACCCGCATTGAGGAGGACCGCTATGTGTGGTTGGACAAGTTCACCATCCGCAACTTGGAGCTGGTGCACTCGCCCAACGAGAACGCCCGCACCCTGTTGGATGTGCTGGACCAGACGGCTACCCCCATGGGGTCGCGCCTGCTGCGCCGTTGGGTGGTCATGCCGCTGAAGGAGAAAGACTTGATTGAGGAACGGCTGCATGTGGTGGACCTGCTGGTGCGCAACCGCGACCTGTCGGTACAGCTGCTGCCCCATATCCGCGCCATTGGCGATTTGGAACGCTTGATTTCGAAGGTGGCCGTGGGGCGCATCAATCCCCGTGAGTTGGTGCAGCTGAAACGTTCGCTGGCAGCCATTGCACAGATACGCACCCTCTGTGGGCGGGTGGAGGACGAGGCCCTGCACCGTATGGCCGAGCAGCTGAACCCCTGCCAGAGCATTTATGAACGCATCGACAGGGAGGTGCAGGAGGACCCACCGGTGAAGCTGGACAAGGGCGGCGTGATTGCTCCGGGCGTGAACGCCGAACTGGACGAGCTGCGCAACATGGCGGGCTCGGGTAAGGACTATCTGATGGAAATGCAGCACCGCGAGAGCGAGGCCACGGGCATCCCCTCGCTGAAAGTGGGCTTCAACAATATCTTCGGCTACTATCTGGAGGTGACCAACACCCACAAGGACAAGGTGCCGGAAACCTGGATTCGCAAGCAGACACTGACCAATGCCGAGCGATATATCACCCCCGAGCTGAAACAGTACGAGGAGAAGATCTTGGGGGCAGAGGACCGCATTCTTACCTTGGAGGCCCAACTGTATGAGCAGTTGCTGGCTGCGGTGATGACCTATCTGGAACCGATACAGTCCGATGCACAGCTGGTGGCGCGGCTGGACTGCCTGCAGTGTTTTGCCGAGGTGGCCCTGGCACACGACTATTGCCGTCCCGAACTGTCGGACGACACCACCATAGACATCAAGGAGGAGCGGCACCCGGTGATTGAGACCCAGCTGCCGTTGGGCGAGCAGTATGTGAGCAACAATGTCTATCTGGACCACGATACGCAGCAGATTATCATCATCACGGGGCCCAACATGTCGGGTAAGTCGGCCCTGCTGAGGCAGACGGCCCTGATAGTGCTGATGGCGCAGATGGGCTGCTACTGCCCCGCCCGCCAGGCACATATAGGCATGGTGGACAAGATTTTCACCCGTGTGGGTGCCTCCGACAATATCTCGTCGGGCGAGTCGACCTTTATGGTGGAGATGAACGAGACGGCCAGCATCCTCAACAATATCTCGGACCGCAGTTTGGTGCTGCTGGACGAGATTGGGCGCGGCACGTCCACCTACGACGGCATTTCCATCGCCTGGGCCATCACCGAGTATCTGCACAACCACAAGAAGGCACGTCCCAAGGTGATGTTTGCCACACACTATCACGAGCTTATAGAGATGGCAGACCAGTACGAGCGCATTCAGAACTACCATATCTCGGTGCGCGAGGTGGGCAACAAGGTGATTTTTTTGAGGAAGCTGGAGATGGGCGGCAGCGAACACAGTTTCGGCATCCATGTGGCCCGCATGGCGGGCATGCCCCCGCAGGTGCTCAAGCGGGCCAACAGCATGTTGCAACTGCTGGAGTCCAAGTCGGAGAAGATTTCGGAACTCAACCCCAAAGCCGACAAACCCAGCAAGAACCCCCAGAAGGGTGCGCCCGAGACGGGCTATCAGCTCAGTTTCATCCAGCTGGACGACCCCACCCTGCTGGACATCCGCGACCGCCTGCTGGACATCGACATCGACTCCCTCACCCCCATCGAAGCCCTCCTGAAACTCAACGAAATCAAGAAAATCGTCTCGAAGAAATGAGGAGGTCCGAGAGTCCATTGATTCTGAAGTTTATTGTATCGGTTGTCATAGTTCACAACTTTGTGGACCACAAAGTTGTGAACTAATACACTTAATAATCAATGAGGTGCGCAGATGAGGTGATAGTTGATTCGGAAATGGGCGAATTTTGAGGATATTTTGGGTTGTGAATCCTTTTTTGGGACGATGGAAAGGCAGTCTAGATGAAAAATTTTCTTCTGGTAATAAGTGAGTTATAACTTTTCTTGAAAAAAAGTTTTGCTGAATGGAAAAAAGTTTGTACTTTTGCACCCGCTTTCGAGGAGAAAATGCCTTTAGAAGAGAAAGCAGAGAGTCACTTGAAATAGTGTACGACGATGCGGAAATAGCTCAGTTGGTAGAGCACGACCTTGCCAAGGTCGGGGTCGCGAGTTCGAGTCTCGTTTTCCGCTCAAAAAGTAGAAAAGTCGTCAAGCGGAAATAGCTCAGTTGGTAGAGCACGACCTTGCCAAGGTCGGGGTCGCGAGTTCGAGTCTCGTTTTCCGCTCAAGTCTCCAACCGACGCCGGAAAGCCGGTACTGGAATGCTCTGGTGGTGGAATGGTAGACACGAGGGACTTAAAATCCCTTGCCCGCAAGGGCGTGTGGGTTCAAGTCCCACCCGGAGTACGAAGAGAGTAATTTGAAATAATATCTAAGCCAAAAGCACGAAGTACCCAATACTCGTAGCTCGAAGCATTTAAGTTGTCTTGGTAGCTCAGTTGGTAGAGCAATTGACTCTTAATCAATGGGTCCAGGGTTCGAGTCCCTGCCAGGACACTACTGCGGGGTGTAGCGCAGTTGGCTAGCGCGCCACGTTCGGGACGTGGAGGCCGGAAGTTCGAGTCTTCTCACCCCGACCACTACTCTCCCACGCGGACAACCGCTTTCCAATCAGTTTTTTTACATCACACAACCGCAATGCCACTTTAGCTCAGTTGGTAGAGCAACGCATTCGTAATGCGTAGGTCTGCGGTTCGAGTCCGCAAAGTGGCTCAAGTTTTTTTTGTAAAGACACTTTAGTAATTAATCATTTTATAAATTAAAACAACATGGTAAACCGTTACGAAACCGTTTTCATTGTAACTCCCGTTTTGTCTGACGACCAGATGAAGGAAACGGTAGAGAAGTACACCAACTTCTTAAAAGAGCACGGTGCAGAAATCGTCTACACCAACAATTGGGGTATGCGCAAGCTTGCCTATCCTATCAAAAAGAAAACCACTGGATTCTACTACCTCATCGAGTTCAACGCTGAGGGCAGTGTGATTGCCGACCTTGAAGTCGCTTACAAGCGCGACGAGCGTCTGCTCCGCTTCCTGACCGTGTCCCTCGACAAGTATGCCGTGGCATACAACGAGAAGAAACGCAACGCAAAGAAGGCCGCCGAGGCTGAGGCTCCCGCCGCTCCCGCTGCTGTCGCCGAAGAGGAGAAATAAGAATTGATAGATTAAATCTAAAAATTAAAGAATCATGGCTAACGAAACCGAAATTAAATATTTGACCCCGATTGCCGTCGAAACCCAGCGCAAGAAATACTGCCGTTTCAAGAAACTTGGCATCAAATACATTGATTACAAAGACGCCGACTTCCTGCTGAAGTTTGTCAACGAGCAGGGCAAGATTCTGCCCCGCCGCATCACCGGTACTTCCAACAAGTATCAGAAGAAAGTGTCCAAAGCTATCAAGCGCGCTCGCCATCTGGCCCTGCTGCCCTATGTAGCCGATTGTTTAAAATAATAATGGAGGAAGAATAGAATGGAAATTATACTTTTAGAAGATGTGACCAACCTCGGTTACAAAGACGATATCGTCAACGTTAAGAACGGCTACGCCAACAACTATCTTCTCCCCCAGGGCAAGGCCATCATCGCTACCCCCAGCAACCGCAAGGTCCACGCCGAGAACATGCGTCAGCGTGCCCGCAAAGAAGAGAACCTCCGCAAGGATGCCGAGACTCTGAAGGCTGCCGTGAACGAGAAGACCATCCGCCTCGTGGCCAAGGTCGGTGAGAACGGCCATCTTTTTGGCTCCATCACCAGCGACCAGATTGCTGAGGCTCTGAAGGAACAGCACAACTACGATGTCGACCGCAAGAAGATTGTCGTGGACGGTGCCAAACTGAAAGAGGTGGGAACCCACACTGCTCAGATTAATATCTACAAGGAGATTAAGGCTCAGATCAACGTTGAGATTGTTGCCGAATAATCCCTTACTTGCAAAACATATAGAAACCGCCCCCATTGCGAGGGCGGTTTTTTATTGTGGGGTTGAGCTATTTTGTGCAAGTAATAGTATCAATCATGGTCTGTAATCGTTCAATGAGGTATTCTGCGACGAGTGTGACCATGGCTTCGGGGCTTCCTGAACGTGCGTAGCTGTCGAAGGCTTCATAGTATCGTCTTCTGTCAGCGAATTTGACGTTGATTGGTCGCTTACTTTCGTGTATTCATTGTTGAACATATTGTTCCGTTTTTTGGTATATAACGCCCAAAAGCTTGTTGTATTGTTCCGACTTTGGAAAAGTCGGAACAATACAGCTGCTATTTTATTAAAGAGAATCAGCCTTGCCGTCGGGACGACTTCCGCCCCAATGAAGGATCTTTAATTTTCATTTGATGCAATTTCAGCGCACCGCAGAGGTTCTTGAAGTTAAGGGTGATATTGCTGCTTTTGGCGTACATGGGGAACTCGTAGATGGAGTTCTCAACGTAGGTTTGCGTGGCGGGGAGGGTGATGTTCACGCCGTCGGTGGTCAGGGTGGTGGGATAGAAGGCGCGGAAAGGTGCGTTGCCGGTCCTTGTTGCAGGAGGTGAGGGTGAATAGAGCGGATAGAATTAATAGAGCGGATAGAATTAATAGAGCGGATAGAGAATTAATAGAGCGGATAGAATTAATAGAGCGGATAGAATTAATAGAGCGGATAGAATAAATAGAGCGGATAGAATAAATAGAGCGGATAGAATTAGTAGAGCGGATAGAATTAATAGAGCGGATAGAATTAATAGAGCGGATAGACTAGCTGTTATTCTTTTCATTTCTTTTTCAGGTTTAAAGGGTTAATAATTAGTCGTAATCGCTGCCGGTGTAAGTCGCCCCGCCAGTCAGGCTCTCGGTGCTGCCGGAGGTGCCAAGGGGTTGGGGGTCGGTGTTGCCGCTGCCGGCAAAGCCGCGCTCCACGCGGGCTTCCATCAGTTCTACCATCGGAGTTTGGTACTCCTTTTTCTTTTGTTTAATCATTTTTTGCGGCCCTGTTATATCCCATCGGGTACTTCGGTTTTGTGTTGCCCGATACCCGCAGGGCCGAAAGTGACTGTTAAGAAAGGAAGGCATATAAAAAAAAGAAGCGCGGGTATCAAACTCATCGTTTATCCCGCTACTGAGGCTCTAGCATGCCCACTTACCGAGGATAAACAATGCCGAGCCCACGCTGTGACAATATACAGTTATATGTATATATCACACCAATAGGCGCCGACTTTGTCTTATCGTGCGGTAAGTTTGAATTTGCTAGATTTCAGTAGCCGCAGATAAAACGCCGTTTCAGCGTCTTTTCGTTTATGTCTTGTCTACTACCCTACCCGTCAAGGGTACTTTTTTTTTCTTGATTATGGTCTTTTGCCCTAAAAAACTTGTTGTAGATATGCTGCCACAAGGTGACCAGTGGCATTTGTAGAATTTAGGGACGTGCTGAAATCCTCTATTCCAGAAAGAATCATTTACGTCCATAATGTTGGTTAGAGTTCACAAAAAAACATCCGTTCGGCATGGGTTGTGGCAGAACGGATGTTTGTATGGTGTATTGTGGTTGGAGGGATGCTATTCGGCCTGCTTGTGGCTCTTTTTCTTAGAGGTTGGCCGGGCTGCTTTTTTAGGTTTGCCCCCTTTGCCCTTGGCCGTGCTTTTAGCGGAATGGCCTTCATTTGTGTCGGCGGCAGGCTTTTGGCGGCTGCGAGCGGACTTGTCGCCGGCTTTCTTTGTGGGGCGGGCATCTCGTCTGGTTCTGCCATGGCGGTCCTGCGGGGCGGCGAGGTCGTCAAGGGTGTCCTCTTCGACGAGGTCGAAGTCGATGAGTTTCTTGAGCATATCTACGCCTTTTACGCGGATGCGGATGGGGTCGCCCAGTTTATAGCATTTGCCATAGCGGCGGCCGATGACCTGGTAGTTGTCCTCGTCGAGCATGTAGTAGTCGCCCTGCAGGCTTCCGATGGGAATCATGCCCTCGCACTTGTTGCCTTCGATTTCGGCATAGAGTCCCCATTTGCTCACACCGGAGATGTTGGCAGAGAACACTTGGCCTATCTTGTCGCTGAGATATTCGGCCTGCTTGTATTTAATGCTGGCCCGCTCGGCATCGGCTGCCCGCTTCTCCATGACGGAACAGTGCTTGCAATATTCTTCGTACTCTTCGGCGTTGACAGATGGGCCACCGTTGAGGTAACGCTCCAGGAGGCGGTGCACCATGAGGTCGGGGTAGCGGCGGATGGGAGAGGTAAAGTGGGTGTAGAAGGGGAAGCCGAGACCGTAGTGGCCTATGTTCTCAGTGCTGTAGTAGGCCTTGGCCATGGTGCGGATGGCGATATTGTCAATCATATATTCCTCGCCACGGCCGGCAATGGATTCGAAGAGGTGGTTGTAGCTGTTGGCCAAAGCCTTGCGGGAGCTGACCTTCATGGAGAATCCCAGTTTGGAGACAAACTCGACGAAGGTGTTCAGTTTCTCGGGGTCTGGCTCGTCGTGTACACGGTAGACAAAGGTCTTGGCTTTGGCAGGTTTTTTGTCGTCCTTTTCTTTCTTGGTTCGGCCCACATGTTCGGCCACCCGTTTGTTGGCCAGCAACATGAATTCCTCAATCAGCCAGTTGGCCTCTTTGGCCTCCTTGATATAGACCCCAATGGGCTTGGCATTCTCGTCCAGTTGGAATTTCACCTCTTGGCTGTCGAAATTGATGGCCCCATCCTTGTAGCGTTGTTGGCGGAGGGTGGTGGCCAACTGGTGCAGTTGCAGGATGGCCTCGCCGGTGACCTTGTTGGCTTTCTGGCTGCTATCGGGCAACACAGCGGAGGCATCGTTGCTGTCGATGATTATCTGAGCCTCTTCATAGGCATAGCGCATGTCGCTGTTGATAATGCTCTTGCCAAACCAAGTCTTCAGCACCTCTGCCTTGTCGTTCATCTCCATGACCACGCTGAAACAGAGTTTGTCCTCATGTGGGCGGAGGGAGCAGACCCCGTTGCAGAGCTTTTCGGGCAGCATAGGAATGGTGCGGTCCACCAAGTAGATGCTGGTGCCACGGGTGTAGGCCTCTTGGTCGATGCGGGTGCCGGGCAAGACATAGTGGCTCACATCGGCTATATGCACACCCACCTCATAGTTGCCGTTTTTCATGCGGCGGAAGGAGAGGGCATCGTCAAAGTCCTTGGCATCGGCGGGGTCGATGGTGAAGGTGGTCGTCTTGCGGAAAACTTTGCGTCCTTCATAGTCCTTGTCGGAAGGAGGGGCAATCTCTGCCGCCTCGCGCTCCACGTCGGAGGGGAAATCCAGCGGAAAGTCGTATTCGGCCAGGATGGACTGCATCTCCACGTTGTTGTCGCCCGGGCGGCCCAGCCGCTTGATGACCTTGCCCACGGGGTTGTTCATCCGCTCGGGCCAGTCGGTCATCTCCACCAGCACCTTCTCGCCGTCTTTTGCACCGGCAAGGTCGTTCAGCGGGATGAAAATATCCACCACCATGGTCTTGTTGTCGCTGACCATGAAGGCGAAACGGTCCTGCCGTTGCAGTATGCCGACAAATTTGGTGCGGGCACGCTGTAGGATTTCCACCACCTGGCCTTCGGGCTTGTGCATCCGTCGTTTGGGAAACATGAGCACCTTCACCAGGTCGCCATGGAGGGCGTGGTGGGTGTTGTTGGGTGTAATTTGTACATCTTCGCGGCCCTCTTCTTGCGGAATGACATAGGCTTTGCCACCGTTTTTCATGTCGATGGTGCCAATCATGTAGTTCTTGGGCAGCAGGTCGTCGTTGATGTTCTTAGGATTAATCTTATACTTGCCACGGGCGTTCTCGTCTTCCACCAAAAACTTGCTCTCGGCCAGTTCCAACATGGTGGCCAGCACCAATTGGCGGCTGCCCTTGTCGTGGGCACCCACCTTGGAGGCTATCTGTTTGTGGTTGAAAGAGTCGAACGGACTGTTGGCAAAAATCTTTAGTATTTGTTTTGCGTAAATGTCGTTCATTTGGATTGTCTAATTAGTATCAATGAAATCCATGGGCAAACGCTTTGCCCATGGATTTGGGAGGATTAGTTGTTAAAACCGCATCTTTGCAGGAGGGCATCAATCTTGGGGTCGCGACCCATAAAGTTGCGGAAGAGGACGGCGGGATGCTCGGTGCCGCCCTTGCTGAGAACCTCGTTGCGGAAGGCTTCGGCAGTGGCTTTGTCGAAGATGCCGTTCTGCTTGAACTTGGAGAAGACGTCGGCGTCCAGCACTTCGGCCCATTTGTAGCCATAGTAGCCCGAGGCATAGCCGCCTGCAAAGATGTGGGTGAAGGCGGTGCTGGTGTTGGTGCCCTGTACGGGGGGGAGCAACTCCTTCATGTGGGCACGTTCAAAGTCCTCTATGGGTCCCTGGATGGGCGCGGTGATGGTGTGGAAGGCAAAGTCCACCAGACCCAAGCTCAGCTGGCGCACGCAGAGCCATCCGGCCAAGTATTTCTCGGCGGCACGGATTTTCTGTATGTACTCCATGGGAATGGTGGCCCCGGTCTGATAGTGGCGGGCAAAGGTGTTGAGGAACTCGGGCATGTAGCACCAGTTCTCCATCACCTGAGAGGGCAGCTCCACAAAATCACGCTTCACGTTGGTGCCACTCACGCCAGGGTAGGTGCAGTCGCTGAGCATGCCGTGCATGGCGTGGCCGAACTCGTGCATGAAAGTCTCCACCTCGCTGAAACTGAGCAGGGCGGGCTTGTCGCCTACCGGCTTAGAGAAATTGCACACCACTTGGATGAGTGGGCGAATTTCATTGCCGTCGATGTTGCTCTGGTTGCGGAACTCGGTCATCCAGGCACCGCTGCGCTTGCTGGCACGGGGGTGCATGTCTAGGTAAAGCACTGCCATGAAACGGTTGCCGTCATACACTTCGTAGACCTTCACGTCGGGATGATAAACGTCAATGTCGCTAGCCTCCTTGAAAGTCAGCCCATAGAGTCTGCCATAGAGGTTGAAGATGCCCTGGCGTACATTCTCCAACTGGAAGTAGGGGCGCAGCAGCTCCTCGTCGAAGTCATACTTGTCCTGCTTCATCTTCTCGCTCCAGTATGAGAAGTCCCACCGTTGCAGTGGCAGTTTGGCTCCGTGGCGCGAGGCATAGTTGCTCACGTCCTTCAGGTCTTGGATGGCGTAGGGCATGGAGGCGTTCAGCAGCTGGTCGAAGAACTTGGACAGCTGGGCAGGGGTTTCGCACATGCGGTTGCTCAGCACATACTCGCTATAGTTGCTGTAGCCAAGCAGCTTGGCTTGCTGGTAGCGCAGGTGGGTCATCTCGCGGATAATCTCGTTGTTGTCGTTCTCGTTGCCACGGTTGCCCCGGCTGTTATAGGCGCGCCACATCTGCTCGCGCAGGTCGCGGTTGTCGGCATAGGTGATGAAAGGGCCGAAGGAGGGGTAGGCCAGCGTGAAGACCCAGCCGTCCAGGTCGCGCTCCGCAGCCTCTTGGCGGGCGGCGGCAACCACGTTCTCGGGCAGGCCGTTGAGGTCACGCTCCTTGGTAATGTGGAGGATGTAGTTGTTGTTGTCGGCCAACACGTTCTGGTTCATCTTCTGCGACAGCTCGGCCAGTCGTTCGCTGTTCTTGGCAAAGATTTTCTTGTCGCGGCCGGAGAGGTTGACGCCGTTGCGCACAAAGCCTTTGTAGGTGTTCTCCAGCAGGGTGCGTTGCTCGGTGGTCAGCTCCAGCTTGTCGCGCTGTTCGTATACGGCCTTCACGCGGGCAAACAGTTTCTCGTTCATGCTCACGCTGTTCTCATAGCGGGTGAGCTCGGGCGTCAGTTCCATCACTATCTGCTGCATGGCGGAGTCGGTGTTGCACTCGTTGAGGTTGAACAACAAACTGCTGATGCGGTCCAACTGCTCGCTGGCAGTCTGCATGGCCACGATGGTGTTCTCAAAAGAGGGGGCCTCTTTCTGCTTGATGATGTTGTTGATATTGGCTTCAGCTTCTTTGATGGCTGCACGCATGGCGGGAGCGTAGTGCTCGGTGCGAATCTGGCTGAAAGGAGGTGTCTGGTGCGGAGTGTTCCATGTCTCCAGCAAGGGGTTGTCCGTCTGACCCATAGAAGGCACTGCGGTGCTAACAATAGTCATAAGAAGTAGTATTTTTGTGAATCTTGTCATATATTTTAAGGTTTATTATGAATGTTTCAACAATTGTGTGCAATAAATAAATATCTTCTCCGTTTTCTAACAATAACGTAAAGAAGTAAATTTATTGTACGAAAACAAAAAAATAGTATTAATACAATGTACCCCGAGCTCGAAAAACGTGTCTCTGTCTACAAACTAAAAACTAAGAAACCTATGAAAAAGATCGTATTTGTTCTCGGTGTTGCCTTTGTGGCAGTGCTTTTTGCCTCTTGCAACAACCAAAACAATCCCGCTCTCGATGCCGCCATCAAGGCAAACGACTCCCTGAAGCAGATTATCAACACCAAGGATGCCGAATTGGATTCCATGTTCGCCACCCTCAATGAGATTGAGGAGAACCTCGCTGCTGTCAACTCTCGTTACAACACCATCCAGGAGCTCCGTCGCGCCAACATGGAGGGCCAGCCCAACGTCAAAAATCAAATTAACGAGCAGATCAAGAACATTGAAAACCTCATGGCTGCCAACAAGCAGAAGCTGGCCAACCTTCAGTCCAAAATCAAGACCGAGGGTGCCGAAAGCACCCGCCTGCAAGAACTGGTCAACCGCCAAGAGCAGCGCATTGCCGCCCAGGAATCGCAGATTGCCGAGCTGTTGACCGAACTTGAGAGCAACAAGGTGCTCATCAAGAAACTCAACGAGGATGTCTCCCAGCTCACCGCCGCCAATGAGGAAAAAGAGCAGTTCATCCAGCGTCAGACCAACGAGGCCAACCGCGCCTACTATGTTGTGGGCAGCTATGACGACCTCAACGAAGCCGGCATCGTCAGCAAGGCTGGTGGCTTCATTGGCATTGGCCGTCACCAGGGCACCAACACCGATATGCCTCTGGACCGCTTCACCCAGATCGACCGCACCAAGGTGACCACCATTCCTATCAATATGAAGAAAGCCATCGTGGTCTCCAAACATGCCGAGAACAGCTACGAATTGGTCATGGACGAAAACGACCCCAAACTGGTCTCCTATCTCCGCATCCTCAACCCCACCAAGTTCTGGGAACAGACCCGTTTCCTGGTCATCTCTACCAAGTAGTTTCAACCTCCACTTAAAGAATATTAGCACTCAGGCTCAAGCAAATGCGCCTGGGTGCTATCTTTTTTGCGCTATTGTTAGCACCGCCACCCAGATGGGGGAGGGGAGGGGTCCCACAAAGTGGATAATCTTGGCCAAGCTTGGATGTAGTCTTCGCCCAAGAGAAGACACTACCGATTGTGTGCGGCTACACGCCAACTCTGCCCAACTCAGCCACCTTCAAGGTTGAATGTCAGTTAGTGGCCCGACAAACCTTAGTGGGCGGACATATAGCCCATTGTGCTCTCTTGGGAGGGAAATCCTTGCAAACGTATGATGCTAAGATGCTAAAAGTTGTTCAAAATGCGCTGTCTGCCGTACTTGGCACACCATATCAGATATATCTCTTTGTACTCCGTGTGATACCGAGAGAATCTGACAAGTGGCAATAACCACACTATCTATGACTTGATGGCAATGGCCGCTATTCTGTAAGTTATAGTAGACCAATTATATATCGTTGCGAAATTCTTCGCAACGAAAAATATCGCAACGATATGAATTATTTTTCAATCAGTCATAATTAGTTGTTCTGGTAATCCAAGGGGTAGGGTTACAGCTCTACGCTATTGGCATAAAAATCCAGTAAGGGAACCACAGTAATATTGCAACGTATGCGTTAAAGAATTTGCGAATTATTTACACCTATAGGTTGAAATATTGTATGGTATGGACAAACATGGCTCTAATCTGACATATGACTGATTGTTCGGCCGTATCGAAGAGGTTGAATCTCGATATTGTTGCAAAGTTATGCACAATAGTTGGCTTGCTTACTTTGCAGAGGTCGGCAGAGTCACTTCCCCACCAATCAAGGTTCTGATGGCGGTACAAATTCCTCAATACCAGGAGCTGTTTTAATGACGTTTTGACCTACGATTTCCAACAGTTCATTCATTGTAAATACTTTAACTGCATTATTATTTCTTGTTTCACTCATTACAGAACGGTCAAAAACGCGTTTAAATTCCGACGGGAATGCCGCTATGCTCAACTCAGTATCACCTACAAGCCCGAATACCGCCACTAGCCGTCCATCCTCTCTCGGCTCCGGACAGTAACCAAAGATTTTTGCCTTTACTATATGAATTTTATTCTTTGCAATGTTTCGGTAATGCACATACATTTTTTCTGCAGTTGTATCTATTCCATCGGTTGAAAATCCATGTATTCCTATATATTCATTGTCGTCAATAACCTTGCTTAAATATAAAACTTCTTTCGATGTTTTCTTCTGCGGTGTTTGCGGAGATTGGGTTGACGGAACAACCGTATAGGTGTCATTAGATACTGGGTTTATCAGTTCCCTGTCAATAGACTCTCTTGGTTGAGATGTTGCAAGCTGGCTACACTGTTGTGCTGCAACAGGAATAGGATTCGCAGCACTTGTTGCCAAAAGAACAAGAACCGGAAGGGCTTTCATACAGGCTGTAGTGACTTTGGTCGAAATCTCCTCCACTGAGGCGGTGATGAAGCCGGGTCTAAATATTCGTTTTCTCATTGCGTGAAGTGTTTTTGTCTGCCCCAAGTCCCCAACGGGCGGTTAATATCATAAAGAAAGGCATGAGACTTGTGTGCTCTCATCCGTCTTCATTGAGGTATCGCCAAACACCTTTACGGGAACGGGGTCTATGAACATATCTCACGCCTGAGGATATGCCGTAGGCGTGAGTGCCTATTGCATACGCAACAAGCGAAAGCAAAATGCTCGTCTTCCCGTATAAAATATGGCGAATTTCAATGAAGGGACTGCATAGCAATGCTTTTCTTGCATCTGCTTACCTGACTTTCGTAAGCGAGTGCAAAGATACAAATAAAAAATCATTTAGCCGAAAAAAAGTTATGGTTTCTTTGTATCAAGTTGTTCCTGTGGTGATAGATGGGACAAGTATAATGCCCCGCAGGGGCATAAGAATCACTGTAGGGTGTTGGAACATATGCCAATCACCCAAGGCGTTACCCTGGGTGAACTGCGTGTTCGTGTAAGTCTCTACTGCATGACGGTTTCGACTGAATATAGGGGATAGTTGGTCATCCAGGATTGTTCGCGATAGGGGGCCATCGAGAAGCGGATGCCGTGGAGTGCCGGGTTGGCCTCAACAAAATAGCGTAGGCTTTTCGACTGCAAGTTGTCTTCGGCTTTCACTTCAATAGGAACCACCCTGTTGTCGTGTTGCACTAGAAAGTCCACCTCGCCCCGCGAGTTGTCGGCCGACCAGTAATAGATGTTGCGGTGCGCAAGTCGCAATTGCTGCAAGACATACTGCTCTGTCAGGGCTCCTTTATAATCTGTGAAGATGCTGTTGCCGTTGAGCAATGCCTGCGGTGTCAGGTCGTTCATGGCGCTGAGCAAGCCCACGTCCAGCAGGTAAATCTTAAAAGCCGAAAAGTCTTCGTAGGCCGAAAGGGGCATCTGCCCTTTCTTGGTCCTATTTACCTTATACACCAGTCCTGCATCACGCAACCATTCAATGGCCAGTTCAAAACTTTTGGCCCGAGCCCCCTCCTTCAGGAGGCCATAGATAAACTTCTTGTTCTCCTTGGCCAGTTGGCCACTGACGCTCTGCCATACCATGCGGATGCGTGGTACCTCTGGCAGAGGGGCGTGTTTGGAGAAATCGCGGTCGTAGGAGTCGAGAATGCCCAGTTGAAGGCGGCGGACGGCCTGTAGGTCCTGCTCCTCAGCAAACGTCTTCACCACCTCGGGCATCCCTCCAACGTAATAGTATTGGCGTAGCAAATCCTCCAGCTGAGGGGCAAACGAGTTCAGTTGCTCCCATCGCCCTTGGCGCAGGGCTTCGACAAAACGTCCCTTGCCCATGGCTTCCAGAAATTCATAAAAAGACAGAGGGTATAGCGATACGAAGTCCACCTTGCCAACTGGGAAACTGTCGTGTTCATGGGTGGCAATTCCCAGCAGCGACCCGGCTGCCATCACAGGCTGCTGTGGGATGCTCTCGTAGAAGTATTTCAATGCTGTCACTCCTCTTGGTGCTTCCTGAATCTCGTCAAATATCAGCAGCGTATCGCTATCGACCTGTGTGCCGGTAGCCATATATATGTCGAACAAAATACGCTGAATGTCGAAATCCTTCACAAATAGCTGCCGTAGGATGGCGTTATCTTCAAAGTTGATGTATAGGTGCTTTGCAAAGGCCTCTTGGGCAAAAGCCTTCATGAGCCATGTCTTTCCCACCTGTCTGGCACCCTGAAGGATGAGCGGTTTGCGGTTTTTGCGATTCTTCCAATCGTATAACTCTTTGATTTTATAGCGTATCATATTTGTTCAATGTCTTTTTTCGCAGTGCAAATATACTACTTTTTTCTAAAAGTGCGACTAAAAAGTGTATACAGATGACAAAAAGTGCGACTAAAAAGTGTATACAGATGACAAAAAGTGCGACTAAAAAGTGTA
>R25__coassemble_892_pt1 | contig 16275 bp, 15 predicted proteins | sample R25__metabat2_high_PE_017 | metagenome-assembled genome bin R25 | reverse complement strand
CCTGTGGCCCCTGCCGCCGCCCCCATGCAACCCCAGCAGGCCGCTCCTGCCAGCACCCAGCCTTTTGCATCGCCACTCAAACCCGAAGAAGACCTGCCCTTCTAACGGTTTTGCCCAAAGAAGCAAAGCACAACCTCTATGGACAAGAAAGAACTACGCAAACAGATAAGGGCGGCAAAAAAAGCCGTCCCTTTTTGTGAAAAGTGCAGTCGGTCGGCCCCCATCATGCAGCAGGTGGAATCACTGCCCCAATTCAAAGAGGCTCAAACCGTTCTGCTCTATTGGTCAATGGAAGACGAGGTGCAAACCCACGACTTTGTCAACCGCTGGTACAAGGAGAAGACCCTGTTGCTGCCCTGTGTGGACGGCGACGACCTGCGCCTGCGCCAGTACACCGGTCCCGAGTGCCTGAAGGAGGGCGAACAGTTTGGCATTGGCGAACCCACAGGACCCGAATTCACCGACCTGGAGCGGGTGGAGATGATAATAGTGCCGGGCGTGGCCTTCGACCGCACTGGCAACCGCATGGGCCGCGGACGTGGCTTCTACGACCGCTTGCTGAAAAGCACCCCCCGCGCCTTCAAGGTGGGTGTGGCCTTCAACTTCCAGATGGTCGACCGTGTTCCCACCGAGGACTTCGATGTGCCCATGGATGCGGTCCTCACAGAGCCTTAATCAAACCCAGTAATCCAGTAATTCAATCATAAAAACAACTTATCATGTTTGAAGTCGAAAAGCCCCGCCGATTCCACTATGAGCCCCGTTTCTACGACCCCGAGAAGGAGAAATGGGAGGCACTGAAAAAGAAATATGCCATCGAGCAGGAGCGAAAAGAGGGCCAGAAAGCCGCCGCGGAGAGCGAGGATGGCGGTGAGGAAGACCTACAGTATTTCGAGCAGCGCCTGAAAGACCTGGACAAAGAGGAGCGGGCCAAATCCACCCAGCTCACTTGGCGCGACCTTTTCCGCAAGCGCGAGATGCCTAAGTTCAATTATCAGCCCCGCTTTGTGGGTGGGGTGGACACCAAGGCCACGGCCGAGAGCGACAAGGAGCCAATGCCCGCAATCGACGACCAGACGCTGGCCGACAAGTATCGCGCCGCCAAGCATCAAATCAAAATCAAACGCCGGTTCGACATCTCCGACTCCGAATACATGAAGCCCATCTCTGGCACCAAAATCATCCTTTATTGCTTCATCGTCTTTCTCCTGATAAGTCTCATTGTTACCTTCTGATGCCCCACCGTCGGCATCAAAGGCAATATATTAAAATAAAAACGTATCTTTGCAAAAAAATTGTAATATGCTGGTTAGCATCTTAAAATCTAAAATACATAGAGTTACAGTTACCGAAGCCAATCTCGACTACATCGGCAGCATCACAATTGACGAAGCCTTGATGGAGGCTTCCGGCATCATAGAGAACGAACAAGTAGATATTTACAATATCACCAATGGCGAACGGTTCCACACCTACGCCATCAAAGGCGAGCGCGGTTCCGGAGTCATCGGACTGAACGGAGCCGCCGCCCACAAAGCCCCCGTCGGGTCGCTCATCATCATAGCCTCCTATGCCTTGATGGACTTTGAAGAGGCCAAGCAATGGCACCCCACGGTCATCTTTCCCCAGAACAACCAATTGCAGTAACCCCACCCATGGCAGAAACCCCAACAAACACCCGCACAAAAAAAAGCCTGCTGGGCGACATAGTCAAGCTGATTGTGTTCCTGGGCATAGGCTTTTTCTTCATCTATTGGTTTCTGCTGAAACTGGATGCCGAGCAAAAGCAGGCCATCTGGGACTCTTTCACCCACGCCAACTACCTTTGGGTGGCCATGGTGATGCTCTGTGTGATGCTGGCCCACTTTGTTCGCGCCCTGCGGTGGCGGCTGCTCTATGAGCCCATGGGCTATCGGCCATGGCTGAACAACACCTTTGGTGCAGTGGTAGTGACCTATATGGCCAACCTTGCCTTCCCCCGTCTGGGCGAAGTGCTCCGCTGTGCACTGTTGCGCACTTCGGACAATATACCCGTGCAGAAATCTCTGGGCACCGTCGTCACCGAGCGTTGTTTCGACATTCTGGCCTTCGGTGTGGTGGTGCTGATTGGCTTGATGTTCATGTATGGACAAGCCCGCGAATGGCTGGTAGATGCCTTGCAGCAGAAGAGCCAAGGCCTGCCCGGCCTTGCCACTGTGGCCATCGTGCTGGTAGTGGTCATCGTCCTCTTTGTGGTCCTCTATCGAATACTCCGCCAGCGGCTGCTTCGGTTCAAACTGTTCCGCAAAGTGGACGACATCATCCAAGGCGGGTTGGACGGCCTCCGCAGCATTTTCCACCTCTCGCCCCGCGCGGTGGTGCTCTTTATCGTCCACAGCATCCTCATCTACCTTTTCTATCTAGCCGGGGGGCTATTCATCCTCCGAGCCTTTCCCGAGACCGTCGGGCTGGGCTTTGGCGCCGCATTTGTGGTGTATCTTTTCGGCTCCGTCGGCATGACCATCTCGCAAGGGGGCCTCGGAGCCTATCCCGCATTGGTCATGGAAGCCCTGGCCCTCTATGGCATCAGCCAAACCGTAGGCCTTGCCGCCGGTTGGCTCCTGTGGGCATCGCAGCAAGCCATAGTCATCGTTGTGGGCCTGGCCTATATGGTCTACTTCTCTTTGGTCAAAAAGAAAAACAGCCTCCAAAACACACCTCAAGAATCTAACAATTAGAAATTAATATAAGGAAACATTATGGAACACACACGTTGTCTTATCATTGGCTCTGGTCCTGCCGGATACACGGCAGGTATCTATACTGGCCGTGCCGACCTGAAACCCGTTCTTTACGAAGGAATGCAGCCGGGAGGTCAGCTCACCATCACCACCGAAATTGAGAACTTCCCCGGCTATCCCGAGGGAATTTCCGGCACCGAAATGATGGCCCAGCTCAAACAGCAGGCCCAACGTTTTGGCACCGACGTCCGCGCGGGCTACATTGTCAAAGCCGACTTCTCCAAGCGGCCCTTCCACCTTGTGGACGACCACGACAACGAGATAGAAGCCGAGGCCGTCATCATTGCCACCGGTGCCTCGGCCCGCTGGCTGGGACTCGACAGCGAAAAGAAACTCTATGGCCAGGGAGTCAGTGCCTGTGCCACCTGCGACGGCTATTTCTACAAAGGCCTCGAAGTGGCCGTGGTGGGCGGCGGCGACACCGCCTGCGAAGAGGCCAACTACCTCTCCACCCTCTGCAGCAAAGTCTACCTCATCCATCGCCGCAACGAGTTGCGCGCCTCCAAGTCCATGCAGCACCGCGTGCTCACCAACCCCAAGATTGAAGTCATCTGGGACTCCGCCACCAAGGAAATCTGTGGCAACGACCTCGACGGGGTCACCGGTGCCGACCTCCAAAACCTGAAGACTGGCGAGATGCGCCACATAGATATTGCGGGCTTCTTCGTGGCCATCGGCCACAAGCCCAACACCGACTTCGTCAAAGGCCAGATAGAGCTGGACGAGCAGGGCTACATCAAGGTTGCCAACCCCAGCAGCGCCACCAACATCCCCGGAGTCTTTGCTGCCGGCGACGTCTGCGACCCCCACTACCGCCAAGCCATCGTGGCCGCCGGCAAAGGCTGTGTGGCCGCCATGGACGTGGAACGTTTCCTTCAAGAAAACAAATAAATAAACCGCTTGAATCTCAAACGGCTCATACTGCTACTGCCACTGCTGATGCTCACCACCCTCTCGTGGGGACAGGTGGACATCAGCAATCTGCCCAATATCTCCAACACCCTCAACCAGATGCCTGGTCGCAACAATCCCAGGCCCAACACTTCCACCCCCGACACCAGCACCACCTCTGCCGACACCTCCGCCCAGTCCACTATGCTGGGCATCGAATATCACGTCGACATCCCCGACAGCATCCTGCAGGCCTCCGTCTTCATGTTTCACAGGCCCGCGGGACAGGTGAAAATCATGGCCATCGAGCACCCCACCCTCAGCCTCACCGGCAGTCAGTTCCACGACTGTCTGGATGCTTTCAACGGCGACTACTTCCTCACGGTCTCCGAGTTGGGCCATCCCCACTACTCCCTCTTCCCCTCCTTCGACCTCACTCCCGGCCTCCTCTACAAGCAAAACCTCTACCCGGGCTACTACAAGACACCTGACAACATCACCTTCTACCAAGTAAAGAATCCCTTTGCCGTCCTCTCCTACAACAGCTCCCTCAACCAGTCCTACCAAGTGCATGTCACCCACACCCAGAACATCAACAGCCACTGGAACTATGCCCTTGACTACCACCTGCTCAACCCCGAAGGAGCCTTCTCCAACAGCTCTGCCACCGACCACTTCTTCGACTTCAACACCAACTATTATTCCCCCGATGCCCGCTACCAGCTCTCCGCCGGAGCCATCTGGCAGCGCATGGTGGTAGGCGAAAACGGCGGTCTCGCTTCCCCTGCCGCATACTACGACAAAACCTTCCGCAGCACCACCGGCATCCCCGTCGTGAGCACCAACGGCATCAGTTGGAACAACGACATCACCCTCTTTGCCCGCCAGTCGTTCAACACCGTGCGTCAATTTGAGTGGTACCGCCCCATCAAAGAGCAATTCGTCGACACCCTCACCGACTCCACCATCGTGCAGGTGCCCTATTTCGATAGTGTCACCCTCGACTCCCTCATGCTCGACTCCACCGTCTACACCGTGCGCTACGAGCTGGTTGACTCCATTGTCGGCTACGACACCCTCCAGCCCCACACCCCCCACATCTACAACACCGGTGTCTTTGCTCTAGAGCTGCAATGGGACCGACAGAAATACCGCTATGCCGCGGCCGACTCCTCTCTCTACAACCGCCTCTCTGCCTCACTCTTCTGGACCAACGATGCCTATATGGACCACCGATGGCGCAATGCCCTCAAGCTCTATGGCGGCCTCCGTCCGCAGCTCTCCTGGCTGCGCCTCAACCCGGCCCTTTACAGCGACACACTCCTGCGCCGAGCGGTCCTCTACCCCTTTGCGCGGGTAGAAATCAGCCCTTGGCCTGCCGCCGAGCTCAGCGTCTCTGGCCAGGCCGCACCCAACCTCTCCGAATACAACCTCGACGCCCACCTCCTCTTCCCCTTCCGCGACACTGTGGGCCACTCCGCCCGCAGCCTCAGCCTTCGCGCCGTGGTCAAAGCCCACCGTCCAGAGCTCATCTACACTGCCCAGAGCCTCCTGTTGTCCAACCCCACCGACGACAACCTGCAGTCCGTGGGCGTGCGCAAACTAGAAGCCGACTACCACCACGAGGGCCTGCTCGACATCCACCTCTCCGCCAACCACATCAGCCACAACGTCTGGTTTGAAGAGGTCGACCTCGGCGGCGGTGCCACTGCCTACCAAGCCGCCCAGTCCGCCTCCAGCGCCCTACTGCTGCAAGGGCGCGTCAACCTATATCTCAAGCTCCTCCCCTGGCTCCACTACGACATGCAGCAGCACCTGCAGTACTGTAGCGACCAAGACCAAATACGCGTCCCCCTCTTCGCCAGCAAAAACTCCCTCTATACCGACTTCAAAGTCTTCAACGACGCCCTGCGGGTGCAGATAGGCGTCGACCTCCGTTACCACACCCGCTTCTATGCCGATGCCTACGACCCCACCCTGGGCATCTTCTACCGCCAGAACGACGAACAAGTAGGCGGCTACCTATGGGCCGACGCCTTCCTCAACCTGCAAATCAAGCGCGCCACCATCTATGTCAAGGCCGGCCATGTCAACACCTTCCTTGAACAGCAAGCCTACTGCATCCTCCCCAACTACCCCGCGCAGCAATTCGGCCTCTTCTACGGCCTCACGTGGAAATTTTTCGACTAAACGCAACAACACACCTATCCCCCAATCATAAACAGAAAACAATGGCAAACCAAGAAGAATTTTTCAAAAAAGTAGTCTCCCACGCCAAAGAGTATGGCTTCATTTTCCCGTCCAGTGAAATCTACGATGGGTTGGCCGCCGTCTACGACTACGGCCAATTGGGCACCGAGCTCAAAAACAACATCAAGCAGTACTGGTGGCGTGCCATGGTGCAATATCACGAAAACATCGTCGGCATCGATTCCGCCATCTTCATGCATCCCAAGATATGGAAAGCCTCCGGCCACGTCGATGCCTTCAACGACCCCCTCATCGACAACAAAGACTCAAAAAAGCGCTACCGTGCCGATGTCCTCATTGAAGACCATATCGCCAAAATCGAAGACAAGATAAATAAAGAATGTGCCAAGGCCGCCAAGCGCTTTGGCGATGCCTTCAACCGCGAGCAGTTCGTCACCACCAATCCCCGCGTACTTGAACACCAAAAGCAGATAGACGAAATCCGCGACAAGTATGCCGAGTGCATGAACGCTAACGACCTGGCAGGCCTCAAGCAGCTCATCCTCGACCTGCAAATTGTCGACCCCATCAGCGGCACCCGCAACTGGACCGACGTGCGCCAGTTCAACCTCATGTTCGCCACCAAGATGGGCTCCGTCATCGACGACAGCGACACCCTCTATCTCCGACCCGAGACCGCCCAGGGCATCTTTGTCAACTTCCTCAACGTGCAGAAATCGGGCCGCATGAAGATACCCTTCGGCATTGCGCAGATAGGCAAAGCCTTCCGCAACGAGATAGTTGCCCGCCAGTTCATCTTCCGCATGCGCGAGTTCGAGCAGATGGAGATGCAGTTCTTCGTCCGCCCCGGCACCGAGCTGGAGTGGTTCAAACATTGGAAAGAAGAGCGCCTGCGCTGGCACCTTGCCCTGGGCATCCCCGCCGAGAAATACCGCTACCACGACCACGAGAAACTGGCCCACTACGCCAATGCCGCCACCGACATCGAATTCGAATTCCCCTTCGGCTTCAAAGAACTGGAAGGCATCCACAGCCGCACCAACTTCGACCTCAGCCGCCACAGCGAGTTCAGCGGCAAGAAACTACAGTATTTCGACAGCGAGCTCAATGAGAGCTACATCCCTTACGTCATCGAAACCTCCATCGGCGTGGATCGCACCTTCCTGGCCATCTTCAGCCACGCCCTCCGCGACGAGACCCTGTCCGATGGCACCGTTCGCACCGTGCTGAGCCTTCCCGCCGTCCTGGCCCCCTACAAAGCCGCCGTCCTGCCCCTGGTCAAGAAAGACGGCCTGCCCGAGAAGGCCCGCGAGATAATGGACAGCCTCAAGTACGACTACATGCTGCAATACGACGAGAAAGACGCCATCGGCCGCCGCTACCGCCGTCAGGACGCCATCGGCACCCCCTACTGCATCACCGTCGATAACGACACCCTCACCGACAACAGCGTCACCGTCCGCGACCGCGACACCATGCAGCAGCTGCGCATCCCCATCGAAAACCTCAACACCTTCCTCCACCAGCACATCCAACCCATCAAGGTAGACTAACAACCCACCAATTAAAACCGAATGCTGAATTCTATGCGAGGGCCACAACCTCACAGAATTCAGCATTCTTTTTCATTATGCAACTCCTAGATTTCTTTATTGTTTAGGCCAAAACCATTACCCACCCAAAACCCAAACGTTATCTAGCCGAAACCCCACCGCTCTGTGGACGAGCCAAGAGCGAATCTATAGCATATAGATAGCTATACATGAGCTACCTATCATAAAACAACAGCTGTGTCATTCTTCACAAATTGCCTCCTGTTATCCATGAATAAATGTATAATTGGTGGAAATATGTTAAATTTTCATTGTTTCTATGTTAATATCGGATTATTTGTGTATCTTTGCATTGCTATAACTAAGGACACATGTAAGAATGTAAACATTGCAACCATATAATTAGCAATGAAATAAACAAAACAACATAAACTAATACCACAAAAGATACGAAGTATTCAAAGATATGAAGTATATCAGTGAACAAGATAAGATTGCTTTGCTGTTAACCGCACCAACCTCAACGTATTTTAAAGGGGGTCTATTATACTTTACGTGGGGTACCGATGACATGAAAGCACATTTTACCTCCCAATCTGACATGTCCGGAATGGACATAACTTCTGGCAAACACATTTGGACGGGTGGCCGTAATCCTTTCGATGACGTAGTTTATCACTACAGGTCCGATGTAACAGATCCATTTTACCATTGTTACAATGACTATCAAAACAGTAGAAGCACTAAATTGTGTGGTTCACTCAAAGAAACCACTACCAATACAAATTGCACAGTTAATAATGGTAATAATAATAATAATTGGGATTACACAAAGAATATTGGTTGCTTGAATGTAAACGTAGTAACTCTTTGTACCGATTACTCTGACTAACAACTAAAAAACAACATATATGAAACGCACATTACTTATAATTCTGACACTTTTGTCTGTGGTGGCAACAAGCAAGGCGCAGACATACGATACCATTACAGGGCCAAACGGAAGGCTCAACGGTTTCTATTACACCAAATGGTTTGATACCTGCGACGTATTCTATGATGATACCATGTATAACGGTGGCTCTAAGATATTTCGAGACAATTATACGGATGATATGGGATTATGGCGATCCTATCCGTTGCATCTGGACTATCCGGCTTTGATAAAGGGCTATGGTGTGATGACCGATAGCAGGGAGACCAACCCGAGCTGGTACGACTCACAGCTCAGCACTAGTGTTCTGCTCCACCCTAAGCCCCGCGTGGCAGAGTATGTGCACCTGTGGTCGGGTGAGCCAGCCCCGAGAGGCAACGGCACCACCTATATTGACTCCAGCCGATGGGACACCGCCGCGGTAAAAATTTATAAGTTCCCTAAAAACTATGACTCGGCACGGTACGGCTTTATATATGTTGGTTTCTCCCAAGTATACTTGGACACGCCCATCTATGTGGATGCTGGCACTCATCTATTGGCCGGGTCTAATAATAATAACGGACGAACAGATGTTGACGGTTGGCATCCTTATGAACATATACCGACTAGTTACTTCAATATCCAAATAGCTCGTCCTGTAAATTGTGGTGCCGACGACGATTATTATTGGTTGACTCATCTTTCGCATATGTGGTGGGATATTAGATATTATCACGGTCATAAGATTATAGGTCCCATACTGCCCATGATAGACTTTGCCAATGTGCACACGCTGACGGCGGACAGCACCATGGGGCTGGCGCACCCCAACGGCAAGGTGCCCAAGGATGTATACCAGACCATCTATGCCGACCCCCATCGGGGCTACAGTTTCTTGCGTTGGAACGACGGCGACACCAACAATCCCCGCAGGATATTCCTCTCGCAGGACACCACTTTCACGGCCACCTTCACCGACCTGCCTATCCATCGGGTGAAGGCCAAGGCAGAACCCGTACAGCACGGCATCGTGAGGGGCGGCGGCATCTATTTCGAGGGCGAGACCGTGGTCCTCACCGCCGTCCCGGCCTATCCCTACAGGTTCTCACACTGGCAGGACGGCGACACCATCAACCCCCGCACGTTTAATTGCACTGGCGACACCAACTACACGGCCTATTTTGTCGAGAAGGATACCTTCAGCCTGTCAGCCGTGCCCAACGTCGCCGACCGCGGCACCGTGTCGGGTAGCGGCACCTATCACGACGGCGACACGGCCGTGCTCACCGCCACGGCGGAGGTGGGCTACCGCTTCTCCTACTGGACCGACAACAACTACTCCAACCCCCGCAGGGTGGTGGTGACTCAGGACACCGCCTTCACCGCCCAGTTCAGCCAATGGCGCATTGGCATAGACGAGGCCGAGACAGCAAACACTTGGTTCTCCCTCACACCCAACCCCGCCCACGGCAGCGTGACGGTGGAGATGAAGGACCCACAGCTTATGGGGCAGGGCACTACGCTGACCCTGACCGACATGAGCGGGCGCATACTGCTGACCCAGGAGGTGCACCGCCGACAGACAAGCCTAGACCTCAGGCAGTATGCCGCCGGCACCTACTATGTCACCCTCACCTCGCCCCAAGGCACCCACACCGGCAAACTGGTCATCAAATGACCCTCGGCGCGGTCTTTCCGCCCCAACGGAGCATGACAGACGTGTTACTTGTAAACGAAAAAGGGGTTGCCGGATGGGCAACCCCTTACTATCTTAAACCCCAATTGGTCATTAGACCGATACTTGTTCATAATGTCCTCATTTCAAACTCTATTTATGCCATATCAGCAATTCTTTCGGCAGATTGGCCAAATCACTGTCTTGACGCAGCCCGCTACGCTTGCGACAACAATGTGGCCAATCTGATCGAAACAAATACTAATCTGACACAAATCCTAACGACCGATTTGGGTTAAAAAAGTAGGGAACGGCACCCCCAGACAAAGACCTCGGAGGCGGAAGATTCTAAGCCATGAATGTTTCAGTAAAGGAAGTTGTTGTAAGGGTAGCGAACGACATGGATTTTCTTCACCTCTTGGTACATGAGGTCGCGGAGGGCATCGATGTTATCCTTGTTGGTAGCACTAATGAAGATGATGTGCTGGGCCTGGGTGTCGGGTTCCTGCATTTTGGACATCCATGAGTTTTGGAGCATTTCCAACGTCCAGTTGGCTTTGGTCATCGGAGTGAGGTCGTCTTCCTCTTTCTCAATGTAGGTATAGGCATCTATCTTGTTGAAGACAAGAATGGTAGGCTTATTAGAGGCCCCAATTTGCTCTAGGGTGCGGTTGACGGCATTGATTTGTTCCTCGTAGTCGGGATGGGAAATGTCAACAACGTGCATGAGCAGATCGGCTTCGCCGACTTCGTCGAGGGTGGACTTGAAGGACTCGACCAGTCCGTGGGGCAGCTTGCGGATGAAACCGACGGTGTCGGTCAATAGGAAGGGCAGGTTGCCCAGCACCACTTTGCGCACGGTGGTGTCGAGGGTGGCAAAGAGTTTGTTTTCGGCAAAGACATCGCTCTTGCTCAGGAGGTTCATAAGGGTGGATTTGCCCACATTGGTATAGCCCACAAGAGCCACACGCACAAGGCTTTCGCGATTCTTGCGTTGCTGGACTTTTTGCTTGTCAATGTCGCGTAACTTTTCTTTGAGGAGGGCAATTTTCTCTGTGATGAGTCGGCGGTCGGTCTCAATCTGAGTCTCACCCGGGCCGCGCATGCCGATGCCGCCACGTTGGCGTTCAAGGTGGGTCCACATGCGGGTGAGTCGGGGCAGCATGTATTGTAGCTGTGCCAGTTCCACTTGGGTTTTGGCGATACTGGTGCGGGCCCGTTTGGCAAAGATGTCGAGGATGAGGGTGGTGCGGTCCAGAATGCGGCAACCCAATTCGCGCTCAAGATTGCGCAGCTGGGCGGGGCTCAGCTCGTCGTCGAAAACTAGAAAGTCGACGTCTAGGGCATTCTTGTATTCCTTGATTTCCTCCAGTTTGCCGCTGCCCACATAGGTGCGGGGGTCGGGGCGGTCAAGTTTCTGCACCACTTTCTTGAGGGCTATGCCACCGGCGGTCTCCAATAGGAAGGCCAACTCGTTGAGGTACTCCTCGGTGCGTTCCATAGTGGTGTTGCCAGCGCAGACACTGACCAGAATGGCTTTCTCTGGCTGGGCCTCGGTGCTGAAGGTGTTGCGTTCTTGCGGAGTGGGGCGTTTGGATGGGAGGTTTTCGGCTTCCCACTCTCCTATGGGCCTCTTCCACTTACCGTGATTGTTTGGTTTCCAGGGCATCTTTTTAGTGTAGGTGTGTTCTATTTATTTGTTTCCATTGTCGCGTCCCGTCGGGACGCAGTTTACTGACGTCTGAGTATCACGGCACTGCGCCTTCGGCTTGTACCGTGTTATTAATAGTCTCACCCCTTCTGGGTGATTTATAGAAGTCCCCTGTATAGTGAACAATGTATCGTGAACAGTTAGGCAGCAGCCACACAACTCTCAACTCTCAACGGCCCCGCCCACCCTTTTAGTTTTTAGTTTTTACCTTTTACTTTATCACAACCTCTCAACTCTCTTACTAACCACGCTACGCAGCACTTCCTCTAGTTTTTCGCCAGACTTCTCCCAACTGTAGTTTTGGTGAACAAAATCGTAGCCTTGCTGGGCCAGGGAAATTCTTTTCTGTTCGTCCTGCAAAAGCAGTACCAACTGTTCGGCAAAGGTTTCAGCGGTATCGCCAATCAGCACCTCCTGGCCCACCTTGGCATGGAGCGAGTCATTGGCAATGGTGGTGGTGACGCAGGGGATGCGCATGGACATGGCTTCGAGGAGCTTGTTTTGCAATCCGGAGCCCGTCTGCATGGGGGCGGCAAGGATTTTGGCAGAGGCATAGCTCTCGCGGATGTCATCAACAAAGCCGCTCACTGTCACTCGGTCACTGGCCAGATCCCTCACTTTCTTCTTGGGGTCGGCCCCCGCCAACAACAATCGAGCCTGTGGCAGCCTCTGCCACACCAGCGGCATCACCTGCTCAACCAGATAACGCGCAGCCCGCACATTGGGTTCGTAATGCATATTGCCGCAGAAGACAAGGTCGTACTCCTGTGGGCGTTCCATCGGATGGAAAAAGTCGAAGTCGACACCGTTGGGGGTGATGTATATGTCCTCGTTGCGCATGTGGGGGATGGCGTTGCTGTCGGCATCGGAGATAATGGTGAGGGCGTCGAATATCTTAAAAGAGTTGTACTCGGTGGAGCGCAGCATCTTAAACTCGAAATGGAGGATGTAGTGCCAAAGGAAACGGGCGTGTTCCATATGACGTTCGGTATTCATCGAGAGGGCATCCTGAAAGTCCATCACCTTGGGGTAGGCTGAACGGGCAACGTAGACCATGGTGCGCACCATTTGGTTGTAGAGCACGTCGGGATTGACCTTACGTTCGAAAGCCTTATAGGCCTTGCGGGCCTTGGAGGAATCCCAATAACCTATCTGAAGGGATTTAGTGGCCAAGAAATTGCGCACAACGTTCTTATAGTTGACCAACTTGGGCGACCGGACAATGCATATATCCTTGCAGAAAGGCCTCACCTGCTCCACATCTTTTGGCAGCACCCGCTCGTGCGACACACAGAAGAGATATATCTCGTTGCGTTTGGAGAGTTCTTTTATCTGATTGTAGGCACGCAGTTTGTCCCCTTTTTCTAGCGGGTAAGGAAAACGCGGCAGCACAACTAGTATTTTCATGTCAAACTAAAAGTAAAAAGTACATTATATTTTCAAACTAAAAAGCAAAAAAAAACGTCTGTTGCGAAGAGCCGAACATATCTGCTGCAAAAGAACATGAGACTATCATTGGCATCAACAATTTATTTTTTTACTTTTTAGTATTTAGTTCAAAACAACTCGGTTTGGGTCCCCTCGGCGAAGCCTTCGCGGTCGTCGGCCTCGGATTCAGCCTCCGGCTCGTCGTCGGGCTCGGGGATTGGTTCGGGCTCGGGGTCAGGCTCCAGCCATAGCAGTTGCTTCACCTGACTGGTGGTGATGCGCTTGCCTTTGGCCTTATAGCCTTTGACGGCCACGAAGTCGGTTACGGCTATCTCTTCTTCCAATATCTTCTTGCCGCTGTTCTCGTCGTAGAGCACTTTCAAGTGAGGGAAAGTGTCCAGAGTGTAGTCAACCAGAGCGTCGCGCTCGTCGAGGAAAGCCAACTTTTTGTCGGTCTCTTCGGCTTGGAAGCGTTTGAGGTAGTAGCTGCCAGTCTCGCCATCGCGATAGATAACCGAAACGATGGTTTGCCGGCTGTACTTGCGTATTTCCAGCAGGTCGTCGTCGAAATGGGTGCTCAGGTCGTGTCCCGATAGGCGCATGAAACCCGACTGGGTGAGAGTGAAAATCTTGTCCTTGCCGGAGAAGCGACCCAGCGACACCCCTGCCCCATTCACATTCAGCCGTTTCACGGTCTGGTCGAACCATATCTCGCGGGCCTCCAATGTGGAGACCCCGTCGCCTTTCTTGGTAATGTTGCGCACGGCGTTGCGGGTGAGGATGTTGCCCATGGCCTGACGGCCTTTGATGGCCAGCTTGGCAAAGTCGAAATCGAAACTCACCTTCTTCAACTTGGCCTTGGTGGCATGGTGGACGGTGATGACCTCGGCTTCGCCGTTGGGGTTGGCAGAGAAATAAAGGACTTTGGAGCCTTTGGTGCCTTTGGTCAGCTGATATTCCGTGTCGCGGGTAATGCCCATGACAGAGAAGCGCTTAACAAAGGCATAGCCCAGGTTGCCATCGCGATAGACCATGTTGTAGACCGTGCGGTCGTCGTGCTTGCGGAAAAGACCAATGTGGAGTATTTCCTTGCATGTGGGCGAACCCACAAAGGCCTTGTCGCTCACCTTGGTGACGAGCATGGTGCCATCGGTGCGGAAGACGATGATGTCGTCTATCTTGGAGCAGTCGAAGGCATATTCCACCCCCTCTTCACGTTTGAGGTTGGTTCCGGCAAAACCGGTGGCCATGTTCACGTATAGTTTCTCGTTGGCCACTGCCACGTTGGCAGCCTGTATCTCTTCAAAGTTGCGTATCTCGGTCTTGCGCTCACGCCCCTTGCCGTAGGTGTCCAGTATGTGTTGGAAATAGGCAATGGCGTATTCGGTGAGGTGTGCCAGATGGTTCTTGGTCTCCTCTATGTCGATGTCTATACTGGCAATTTCCTCCTCGGCCTTCTTTATGTCGAACTTGGAAATCTTGCGCACGGGCCTCTCGCACAGCCGCAGCACCTGCTCGCGAGAAATCTCCTGACGGAACAGGTTTCGATAGGGGTCGAAGGCACGCTCGATGCCGGTCACCTGGTCGTCCCACGTGGCAAAGTCTTTGCGCTCCAGAACCTTGTATATTCCCTTCTCAAAGAAAATCTTCTCCAGCGACACCCAGTGCCAGCGGTCCTGCAACTCGGCCAGCTGAATTTCCAACTCTTGCCGCAGGAGGTCGCGCGTGCGGAAGGTAGAGTGGCGCAGAATGTCGCTGGCGGTCATAAAGACCGGCTTGCCACAGACAATCACGCAGGTCTGGGGCGAGAAACTGATCTGGCAGTTGGTAAAGGCGTATAGGGCATCAATCATCTGGTCGGGCGAAATGCCGCCGGGCAGGTAGCAGACAATCTCCACCTCGGCAGCCGTGTTGTCGTCGACCTTCTTTATCTTTATCTTGCCTTTCTCATTGGCTTTCAGTATACTCTCAATGAGCACGTCTGTGGTGATGCTGTAGGGTATTTCGGTGATGACGATGGCCTTGCGTTTCTCGTCGTAGTGCATCTTGGCGCGGATGCGCAGGCGGCCACCGAGGGCAGCGTCGCCCCACTTCGATACGTCAATCAACCCACCTGTCGGAAAGTCGGGAAATATCTCAAAGGGTTCGTCACGCAATATCTTGATGGACGATTCCAGCAGTTCGCAAAAGTTATAGGGCAGAATGACCGAAGTAAGGGTCACGGCAATGCCCTTAGTTCCTTGGGCCAAGAGCAAGGGGAACTTGATTGGGAGCGATACGGGCTCTTGCTTGCGTCCGTCGTAACTAGGCTTCCACTGGGTGGTCTTGGCATTGAAACAGACCTCCTTGGCAAACTTGGACAGGCGCGCCTCTATATAACGGCCTGCGGCGGCTCCGTCGCCGGTCAGGATGTTGCCCCAGTTACCTTGACAGTCAATAAGCAGGTTTTTCTGTCCCATATTCACCAAGGCATCGTTGATGGATGCGTCGCCGTGGGGGTGGTAAAGCATGGTGGTACCCACGATGTTGGCCACCTTGGTAAAACGGCCGTCGTCGGTCTCCTTCATGGCGTGAAGGATGCGCCGCTGCACTGGTTTCAAACCATCGTCTATGTCTGGCACCGACCGGTCCAGAATGACGTCGGAAGCATAGTCAATCCAGTATTCGCGGAACATGCCCGAGAGCGAAAGGGTGGTGCCTTCGCCAGTATCCTGCCCTGAGGCCTCGGCCGCAGGCTGGGGCGTGGTGACACTGCCCTCGTCTGCTGGTGAGTGTGGGTCCGACAGCGGATTTTCCGCTCCCTGAGGTTTATGTTGTTCTTCGTCCATAGGCAATTATTAGAATTTGCAAAATTACACATTATTTTCGACATACAACCCCACCCACATGTTTTTTTTTTAAACAAATAAGGTTGACAACTATTATGGAGACTTCTATAAATCACCCAGAAGGGGTGAGACTATTAATAACACGGTACAAGCCGAAGGCGCAGTGCCGTGATACTCAGACGTCAGTAAACTGCGTCCCGACGGGACGCGACAATGGAAACAAATAAATAGAACACACCTTATGGAGACAGCGAAGGAGTCATTGTAAGGGCTGTTGCCATC
>R25__coassemble_885_pt1 | contig 16345 bp, 15 predicted proteins | sample R25__metabat2_high_PE_017 | metagenome-assembled genome bin R25 | reverse complement strand
GAGGTTCTTACGACCCGCAGCGGCCCACTCGTCGATATACTCGGCCATAGGGCTGGAGGGGGTGATGGGGTAGATAGCTGCTACCTCGCTGAACATGTACGCCACATGCGCCGCAGCGCAGTTGCCGTCACAAGTCATAAACTTTTTTTCTTTTGCCATAAGCTCAAACGTTTAAGGATTAATTATTGAATTTGTTTATATGATTGTTTCAAGAGACTATTTAATGTGATGCGGTTATTAAATATTCGTATAAATTGCTCTTAGAGTTGCGCTTTCGTATTACTCTGGAATTGATGTTCGTGTAATTAAGTTCGTTCAGCATTTCTTTAACGATAATGTCGGTGTCGACGAAATGACCATAGAACGAAGAGTTACCTAGAATATAGTTGATATTTGCATTGGGTTGTAAGTGGTTACGAAGATTACTAAGGTGGATGTACATATCGTCGAAGAACTTGCGAACATATATTGCCATTGTTTTGCCATTCTTAGTGTCGCTCTCTTCGATAGCCCTACAGGTATCAAGTAACAATTGAGGCAAGTGAAAATTCCCCTGAATCCATGTACTTAGGCGACTCGTGGCACATCCCCATGTGCCGCCTATAGCTTTCCAGTCTAATTCGCCCGCTTCCTCACCGCTTTCAAGGAAACCGAGCCAGTACATGTATGGGCGAAGCTCGCGGATGTAACTGATGCGGTTGGGATATGGCGGCGAAGTGATGACTGTGTCGTAAATCCCTTCGTATTGCAACAGACGAGAGTCTCCTTCGAGTATGGTTACTTTGCCGGGCAAATCTGTTTTGGCTGAATTAATCATGGGCAGCAGGATTGACGTAAACATTTCCTTGATAGATTGCCAGTTGTGAATAGTTGTATTCTCTTTGAATGAAACGGAAATGTGATTGAAGTCAGCCGCAGATGTTTCGATGCAGAGACGGGCAAATGCAATCCACAGAAGGTTGTAGTCGCTATTGCAGTTCGGTTTGCCCCATTTTGAAGTAATGTAATCGTGCAATGTTGAGAGGGAACACAAAGTTTCTTCGCTCCACCATCGCTCTATATTCTTCATTGGTGGTAGCCAATAATTCCTATCAAGCAACTGTAAGTCCATAAAATCTTTGTCAACCTTCTCAACAAGCATGTCAAGGTTTTCTTTCTTGAAGTTCTTGGATTTTATCTTGCAGAACCAGACCAAGAACGGATTGATGTCATAGAGCGTGCAGTTCAGCCCATATTCGGCTGCTACTACGCCCGTTGTTGCAGTACCACAGAAGGGATCGAGAATGTTCTGAGCACGAAGGTCAGAAGGGAACAACGAGTCACATTGCAATATCTCTTTGACAAGCTTGATGGAATAAGCAGGTGTCAGTCGCAGCCATCCGTGACGGCCGTTCTTGATGTTGTATTTGAATGTATAATCACTTCTTTGCTTCATGGACGCTGAATAATTGTTCGAGTACTTTGCCAACCTTTTCGCGGATATATGGCGAGTTCATCTTGAAGAACTCCGCCAAATCGTAGCCGAGGATTTCTTTGCAGAAGGAAAACAAAGAAATGTAGGGACTCTTGTTCATATTTCCCACAAGAACGCAGCAACGGCTGTTCTTGTAGCGTAGCACAATATCGTTGTCTATTTGTGACGAGAAAATAGAGAATACAGGGATATAGTGATGGGCGTATGCAACGGTAGCATTGTCAATGTCGCCGTTCTGACGCTTGCTGTCCTTGCTCTTGTAGCCTTGCCTGACTTCAAAGACGGCTCCTTTGAAGCCTTTGTCGTCTATACCAAGCTGCTCACAACTCTTGCTAATCCATTTCTTGACACGCATCTTGACATCATTGTTCTTAATATCGACAATTTCCAAACGACCGTCAAGAGCCAGCACCTTCTCCTTGCCTGCTTGTGTTTTGGTCTTGTAAGACCACTGTGCCGAGGCATAATCCTCATAGCCCGTCGAATCAAAGATAATTTGGCGGAAAAGCCTTTCGCATCCAATTCCAATTTGACGATAGATGGAGGTCATGCATCCGGCAGCTTTGTGGGCTGCAAACATATAGGGAGAATCCAAACCTATCCAAGAGTAGAATGGGTCTTCGCCATAGAGTTGCAAGAACTCGTCAAGCGTATATCCATCCTCTTTGGCTGAATGTCCAAATTTGGGATTGTAACTTAAACATTCATATAAGGGCTCTATGAAAATATTAACATACATTTCATCCATAGTACTTATTTTTTTATTTCAACATTTTCCTATTTCCCACTTCTTCCAGGACGGTCATCTGTTGGATGGCTATTTTGTTGAGTTTATGCAGACGGTCGCGTTGCGGGATGCCCTCGTTGATAAACACCGCATTCAAGTTCTCCATATTTGAGAGGCAGATAAGTTGATTTATCGTGGCATAGTCGCGCATATTGCCTTTCTTGCCGGGATTGGCTTCGCGCCACTCCTTGGCAGTCATCCCGAAGAGAGCCACATTAAGGACATCCGCTTCCTCGGCGTAGATAAGCGAGCTGTGGTATGCATCCACCTCGTCGGGCACAAGGTTGGCGCGGACAGCATCTGTGTGTATATGGTAGTTAATCTTCGACAGTTCCCTTTTCGCCGACCAACCCGGTTGCTTCTGCTCTTCTTCCTTCAGCCGCTGGTACTCTTTGACCAACAGCAGTTGGAAGCGTGGACTAATCCACATACCGAAATGATAGGCAAGGTCACGGTGGGCATAGGTGCCGCCATATCTGCCAGCCTTCGATATAATGCCCACAGCACCAGTCCTTTCTACCCAGGTCTTTACCGACAGCACGAAGTTGTTGCTTCCTGTCATGTTTCTAATTGTACCGAATTCGGTATAATTAAAATTCGGATTATACAATACCTCCCACTCACCGAGGTACTCGATGGTACTCTTCAGGCTCAACCAACGAAAAATCACATGTTCCTGCATTTGATTGCGCACCATATCTGTTTAGGAGGACTTTGTATTAATTCTATAATCGCTTGTTTGAACGAAATAGTCGTCCATGTTTTTTAACAACTCGTCATCTTCTTTAAAAGTCTGCTTAAATAAAAGATATCCGTCTGTTTGTGAGAATGCATTATTTGCAAACAACAGACATGCTATCATATAACAAAGTCTACTAAATGAACATACTGCCTTTTCCATAAATAAATTGTTATATCATGATTATTGTTTGATTATCTCCATTTAAATCTTTGATATCTTTTACTATTCCCATCAAAGACAATGTATCACCAACGGAACATCCGAACACCTCAATGGCAGTACTATCGGATTGCCATCTAACAAATTGACCATGTTTCATGATGACATAACTGCACTCATTTGTGGCCAGAGCAAATACCATTCCTGGCATACATGGATCCTCTAAACGAGGTTCATCAACAATCTGTAAGTATCCTGTTTTTTTTACAGGTGTAGGTTCAGAAAGATTATTGTCCTTGCCACATCCCTGAAATATCAACAATAATACTGATGTAATGATTGTTGTCAATAATCGTTCACTTTTCATATTCTGTTTTTTTAATGATTAATACTCTTTTATTACTCTAATCTTATCCTAAATCGGCTGCAAAGATACAATTTTTATGGCAAAAAGAAAACAAAAATAACGTTTTCGCAGCTATATTACGTTTTACCAAACGCGCTTTCTCCTCCATATTGTTGAACACGGAGATAATCTGGGCGGGAGTGGTGTCCTTGCTGGAGAGGGCCTGGGCGGCGAGGGCGCGGGCGCTCACGTGGAACACGCCGGGCAGCAGCTCGCCGGCGATCTTGTACATATTCGGGATCATCAGCAACAGACCCTGCGAAGCGGTGTAGGTGGTGGTCAGAGCACCAGCCTGGAGAGAGCCGTGCACGGCGCCGGCGGCGCCGGCCTCGCTCTGCATCTCGACGACCTTCACGGTCTCGCCGAAGAGGTTCTTACGACCCGCAGCGGCCCACTCGTCGATATACTCGGCCATAGGGCTGGAGGGGGTGATGGGGTAGATAGCTGCTACCTCGCTGAACATGTACGCCACATGCGCCGCAGCGCAGTTGCCGTCACAAGTCATAAACTTTTTTTCTTTTGCCATAAGCTTAAACGTTTAAGGATCAATTATTGAATTTGTTGTAACTATATCTGTGGTAATTCTTCAATGTAGTCTTTCAGTTCATTTATTATTGAACTGAATTTTTCAGAGTTTGGTATTTTGGTTATCTGTACAATCTTCTTTTGGATATCCGAAAGTGTGCCAGCATCGGTGTGTGCCTTTAGGAATAGTCTCCAGTTGTTTGCAGGGATGCCAAGAATGTCTGTCATTAAGGTTTCATTGACAAAATCATCCATAATGCCTGTTCTTGCAAGCCTTCCGAAATTGTTTCCGCCATCTAACCGAGGTTTATAGTTGGTTTTGTCCCGTGCGTTCTCCATATAGGGCTTAATTCCTGGTGGAACGTCGAGTCCTCTCTGTTTCAGTGACAATGGAGTGTCGGTCTGTCGAAGATATACCCAGTGTTGCTTTGATTTCTCAGCTGCGGCTTTTGCAGAAAATATCCAAGGTGATGACAAAACAGGATTTCCGCACACTGCATCACTGAGATACCAAGGTACAATACACAGCAAGTCACCACTGTCACATGCTTCCGATGCAGTCCTGTATCTGAATGACGGTTCCCCCTCTTTCGACAAGATGAACCAGCTTTTCAGTTCTATTCCCAACACTATGTTCTTTGTGTCGGTGATCTTTACAAGCCGCACGTCAGGAAATGATTCATTGGAACGAATAAAATGGTAGTCCTTCCATGTTCCGTCATCCCATAAATGACGATGTGAGTTTAGGAAAGACACAACTTTACTTTCAATCATTGAGCCGAGCAAGGTGTTCAAACTGAACAAGTCTGTGGCGAGTATTCCCGAATATGAGTTGTCAATTCTACATTCGGCAGGCAATGATGGGAATGCAACAGTACGCAGATTCTCTATCAAACCAAACCTGACGTCTCCTTTTTCAACAGAATAGTCCGCTTCATTAAAAACAGGCATTGACGATTTATCGATATGCGTAAATTCTTTTCCTTTGTTTGCCTCTGCAAATGTGACATTGATTATTTCTTTTTTCATATGGCAACTATCATTTCTAATTCTGACAATCTGTTACGGGCACTACAATATGTGCCCTCTGAAATCTCTGCCGAGTAGCAAGAACGCTCCAATCTGCGACAACACAGAGCTGTTGTTGCAAGACCAGCAAATGGGTCCCATACAACATCATGTTTGTCCGACGAAGTTCGGATAATATACTCAATAATTGACATTGGTTTTTGGTTATAATGCACCGACTTATTACTTTCCGCAACTTTCAATCTTTCTCTGCCGTGCAAAGCAGGCTGGCTCCAAACATTGGTGTATCCATGTATATGGTTCCATTTGGCACGCATTGATTCCCACAATTCTTCCGTCATCTCGCGACCATCAACTGTAAAATACGGTTTTCCTGAGGCATCACCATACGTGTTGGCATAGTCTGAAATCATTTTCATTGCATTTGCTGGAGGAAAGTACCAAACATCATCTGTTGTGAAATATTTCCTTGTTGCTGCATTCTTGACCCCACAAGCCTTGTTTGTCTTGTATAGAGGTAACCCTGTCCGTTCCCACTCCATCCGAAGCCATGTTTTTATATCAACCTTGTCTCCATCAATAGTTGTCATGTTTACCCGCTTTGTGTATCTGACGCATATCTCTGTAACTACGGGGGCTTGTCTTATCGTTTTGGAGTTGACATTTCCTGCTACGTGACTAATCCCTTTATTCCAAACAAAAGTCTGTTCATAATCCCATCCGTTAATCTCTAATAATTCATGCATCCGCGCCCATCCAAGTTCTGTTCCCCAAAACCACAGCGTAGTATCTGGTTTGGCATATTTAGACCATGCTGCTACATGAGGAGCATATGTTTCGGGAAGCATCCTGGTGTCTTTGGGATCTCCTGGAAAACCGTTAATCCCATATGGTCCGTCAACAAATATCACAGTGGGGGAAGGCCACTTATCGTAGCAGTCCAAAGAATCTCTGTTCTCCAGAACAATCTTATCGTTGCCTATTATTTGTATATATGGTTTCATAATTTTTTATCATTTCAGCAGTTGTCTATTTCTCACTTCTTCTATCACAGTCATTCCTATTATTGTTTCTGCAGGCATCTCCAGTTTAGTGAAGGCGAAGAGTTTCTTTCCAAGGTCTTTCAATGAGGCGCCAATATGGTAAACCTCGTTGTCGATAATGAGGAAACGGTCGTGAATGGTGTCGCAGACCTTTACCTCGACGGGTGAGTATTGTGCGTTGTGCTTCTCAATGTCAAGTTGTGACACTTTAGAATCGGAACGGGTGATAATTGTAGCACGAACCTTCGCCTTGCGTTTCGACAGCATCAGCAGCACCGACTCATCAATATAGTTGTCAATAAGTGTGATGCTTTTCTTCGCCGATTTTATCAAATCCGTTGCAAAGATATATGCATCGAATATCTGTCCATTATAGAACACACCTTCCACAGGTGGCAGCGACGTCCGTACAAAGAAATCAATCTTCTCTTCGGTACGTGATACCCGCTGTTCCAGTCGTTCCAATCGGTTGTTTACAGAATAACCTTTCAAAAGATATTCCTTTAACACATGGTTTGCCCACTGGCGGAATTGCGTGCCACGCAAACTCTTGACACGATAACCCACAGAAAAAATCACATCAAGGTTGTAGTATTCAATCTGTCTTACCACACGGCGGCCATTCTCATTTTGAACTGTTGCATTTTTTGCAACAGTTGCCTCACGAATCAGTTCTCCCTCGCTATATATGTTGCTGATATGCCTTGATATAACCGACTTATTCCTGTCAAACAATACAGCAAGTTGATTGAGGGTAAGCCACACCGTCTCATCGGCCAACTGGACATCGAGCTGCACAATTCCATCACTGCTTCTGTACACGACAATGGAGTCTCCAGTCGTATTGACTGATGGTAACATCCGTTTTATATCCCGATTGTTGTCCATTTCTTAGCCTTTTGAACAATTTTTGCAGTCAAATTTTTTGATCGCAAATCGTATATCTTATTGTTTTTCGGTCTTAAACCCAATCCGTTTCCGTGGGGTTGATGATTTCTCACGCAGTTGGTCGAGGGCATCGTTGATGGCCTCTATCTGAAGGGCTATCTCGTTGTTGGTCTCCTCCTGCATGCGGTTGATGTCGTTCTGGTCATGCAGGATTTCCTCCACATGGTTGTTCAGTTGGTCCACTTTGTGGGAGAGTTGCTCTACCTTCAGGTTCACCCCTTGCCATGCACTCACCGCATGGCGTATCGCCACAAACGCCCGCATGATGTTAATGTTCACCTGTATGGCAGTCTCCGACCGCAACACCGAACTCAACATTGCAATGCCAAGTTCTGTGAAAGCATAAGGGAGATAACGTCCACCACCCCAATTTGAAGTTGCAATTTGCGATTTCGAGTGTGTTTTATTGTCAGTATCAGTGTTTTCTGTACTTGAGGTCACAAATTGTGACCTCAAGTCTGCATTATATTCATTCGCAGATACTTGTTGTGATTTCAAAAAGAACACATCTTTTCTATCAAGCTGAAACATAAAGTCTTTAGGGAAACGCTCAATGTTACGTTTGACCGCTTGGTTCAAGACTTTTGTTTCCACCCCATACAGCTCCGCCAAGTCGCGGTCGAGCATCACGCGCAAGCCCCGCACTTCGTAGATGCGATGCTTGATAAGCTCCACCTCGGAAGTCCCGATAGCTGTTATTTCATTCCCGCTCTTCATTGGCGTTGTGTATAATTCTTTAATAGAGACAACAATACGTCGCGTATAATACTATACGTGAATTTACAAAAATACGAAAATAATCTGGAGTGATGAAAATTATTTTTCAATCCCCAATTAGGATTGTCACAATCAACTGATAATATGGGCTCCTAGACTTCAATATACAGCCCTGCGCTAAAGCCGTTTCTGAGATGCTCTCCGTGGGAGACATAACCCAATTGATGAGTGAGGGTCGTGATTGTTTTTTATTGTCTCTACCGTGATAGGGGTTATTGTGAATTGTGTTTGTCGATGTCGAGTTGTAATGTCTTCTCGTAACTGCATATTGTTGGTCATTTGTGGGTTACTGCTCCTCGTCTGTCGGGGTGTCGCTCTGGGCTATCTGTTTTGCTTGTTTCGTGTTTGCAAGCCCATTATCCTTTGCAGTTTGTACGGTTTAGTTTGCGGACTTTGGGGACACTCTCAATCTGTAGTGCGGTCCATCTCATCAAGAAAGTCTCTAATGGCAAAATAAGAATGCTTGGTGCTTTCCAAAAAATCACAACATTCCACCTTGTTGGAGTAAATTTCGCGAATATGGGAATAATTATTGTTGTTCAGTTTCGCCGCTATTAAGCCAATAATACAATGGGTATCCATCCCTGAACAATTAGGGTTGTACTCATACAGTGGATCTGTGTTATACATTCTGTCTATTGACTCTACACAAGAATTGCTATTGATATAGTTGACTGCATTGTCAAGCATTGGGATTAGTCGATTGATAATTTTACCAATATCTTGTATTGAGTGCACTGAAAATCTTTCTTTTTGATTGATTTGTAGTTTCCATTGTGTATCACATGTATAGGTATTATTTAAAACGAACTCCAAAACGAATAGATTGATAAAAGCCGTGTAGTTAAGGTTAAATCCATGTTTTTCACATATATTGTGAATAGCATCTATCTTTATCTCAACATAGGGCTGTATTATTTTTACTTCAGCAGATTCCGTTTTTCCACTTCTTCCAGCACGGTCATTTGCTGTTAATAGCCAGGCACATACTATTGCAAGTACCACTTGTGCCACCAGTATCAAGGGAATGCCGAGGGTAAACTTCTTGTGGAGTGTCTTGTGGCGGAAGAGGTACATGGCGAGGAGGGCACCGACGCTGCCCCCTAGGGCGGCTAGGAGCATCAAGGTGGCCTCGGACGTCCGCTGACGGGTGCGGCGTGGGTGAATATGGGGATGTGGGTGGCGGGCCTTCCATTTGTCGTGACCATAAGCAACAAATGTCAACAGGTTGATTGCCAAAAGGTAATATAGGACTACAGAAAGATACATCGTATCAAAGTTTTTTGTAATAATGATATTTTGACAACAGTCAATCTGAAATATGCATCAAGTTCAATCTTCTAATGGCTAATTATTTGAATATTAGCGTTTCCCACCCCGCCATCTCCCTTCTGCACCCTACCCACACCTTCCATTGTGGTGATGGTGGGGTGAAAAATAGGGTGGAGAAGAGGATGGAGAGATGTGAAAAATGACAAATAATCCATCTAGATGTTGCTGCTCAGGAAGTGTCGGCCACTGCCTAGGAGTTGCTTTTCGGCGTAGCCGTCGGCGGTGGGCAGGTAGACTTCGGCAGTGGTGTTGGGGGGTATGACGATGACCCACTCGAAGCGGTTGCCGTCGCGGTGCCAGTGGCTTTCGATGAGGCCGCTGACGGAGCGGTAGGTGCAGTCGACGCGATTCAACCCATCGGGCACAGTGGGGCGCAATTCAATCTTGGTATATCCCGGTTCGAGAGGACGGATGCCGGCAAGGTATTCGTATTCCCAGATGAGAAGGTCGCCAAGGAGCATGACGTGGTTAGCACTGTTCATCGAGGGGTCGCCCGTATCGCCGTTCCAGAGTTCCCAGATGGTGGTGGCACCGCGCTTAGCCATGTAGCCCCACGAGGGGTAAGTGGTGTCGCTGGCAAGATGCAGGGCCAGGTCTGTGCGGCCGTAGTGGGTCAGGGTGCGCAGCAGTTGCTGGATGCCTACCACACCGGTGGATACGTGCCCGTCGAAGTCATTCATCGTTTTGTCTAAAATATTCGCGAAGACTTTGTCCTCAAGTTTGTTGGGCACCATGCCGAACCATAGAGGCAGGATATTGGCGGTGACCGTACCGTTGGCATAGTTGCCCGTGAGGGTGTCGAGATAGCGGGCGTTGTAGGCGGCGGTCACGCTGTCATATTCCTGCTGGAAGAAGTTGGCATCGTCGTCCTTGCCAAGCCTTACGGCGAAACCTTTCATTAGGTTGCACAGGTAGCAGTAGAAAGGAGTGCTAATGGCGGCAGCCTCGGTGATGCGGCTGGGATCCTTGCTGTGTATCATCTCGGGGCTTTCGGGCGGCATGCACCAGTCACCGTAGCAGTCGCGGGTCATAATGCCGTCCTTGAGGTACCACAGCTTCATGTGCAGCAGCCATTTGTGCATGGCGTCGTAGTGGCGGCTCATGGGTCCGATGTCGCCGAAGCGGGTATAGAGCATGTCGGCCACAGTGACGAAGGCACCCGGCCAGGTCATATTGTCGGTGTAGTTGCGCCAGTAGGCAGGGGCGACGTCGGAGAGCTGCCCGTTGGGCCATTGGCAGTCTTCGAGGTCCTGCAGCCACTTGGCATAGAGGCGATGGTTGTCGAAGAGGAAGCTTTCGCCATAGCAGCCTGTGGTGCGGTCGCCGGTCCAGCCCATGCGCTCGTCGCGCTGGGGGCAGTCGGTGGGCATAGAACGGTAGTTGCCGCGGATGCCCCAGAAGGCGTTGCGGTGCACAGCGTTGATGATGTCGTTGTCGGTCTCGAAGGTGGAGGTGGAGGCCATCTGGTCGTAGAGGACCAGGCCGGTGAAGTCGTCCGTCGTGGGTTTGCTTCCCTCGGGCAGACCGCTGATTTCCACGTACCGGAAGCCGTGGTAGACGAATTGAAAATTGAGAATTGAGAATTGAGAATTGGCTGCCGCAATGTATCGGTCGGTGCATTCGGCGGAGCGCAGGTTGTCCACGTAGAGTGTACTATCCTCCTTGAGCAGTTCGGCATAGCGGAAGATGACGGTGTCCCCGCTTTCCGCTTTCCATTTTCCAATTTTCACTTCCAGCGTTCCAACCATATTCTGCCCCATGTCGAGTATCCATTTGTCGCCTTTGCGGAAGATGTCTTTGGGTTTGAGGCGCTCCATCACGCGTATGTTGGGGTTGGGTTGGGGTGAGAGTTCATACTCCAGACGTTTGGCGGCAATCTCGGCACTGTCGGGGAACGGCATGGAGGCGTCGTACTTGTCGTCGCGGCGCTTCCATCGGGGGTTGAAACGGTCCTCGAGGTTCATGTTCTGACGGTCGTAATCGACTACGGCATCCTGCCATTGACTGTCGTCGTAGCGGGGCGAAGTCCAGTCGCCCAGGTCGAGGCGGGCGTCGAAGGTCTCGCCGTCGAACTCGTTGGCTTTGCGGATGGGGCCGTGGTTGGTTATCTTCCATCCGGGGCCGCTGACGATGGTGTCGGTGCTGCCGTCGGTGTAGAACACTTCAAGTTGCATCAGCAGTTGTGGGCGGCCGTAGTGGGCTGCGTGGTGGATGCCGCACCACTCTAGGTAGTTGGTGTCGTGGCGCACGGTGGTGAAGCGCCCGGGAGCAAGGATGACAGCAACAGCATTTTCGCCCTTGTGCAGCATCTCCGTCACATCGTAGGCATTGTAGTAAACGCGGCGCGTATAGTCGCTCAGGGCGGGTTTCAGAGGCTCGTCGGGTGCCACCTCCTGGCCGTTGAAGAAGGCCTGATACTGACCGAGGCCGCTGATATAGAGGCGTGCGTGGTCAATGCCCTTCCGCAGTGGAAACTCGTGGCGCAGATAGCGGGCTGCGACAACGGTATGCCCTTCAATCTGGTCGTCGGCATAGTCGCGTCCAATCCAGTGTGCCTGCCAGTCGTTGCGGTCAAGGAGGCTGATTTCGAATGGGCGCACCCCACTTTTCACTTTCTTTTCTCTGCTTCTCTCGCCACCATATGTGACGGTGGTGCACACTCGCCACCAGCAGCGGGCGCGGCTTTTCAGAGGCTGACCGGCATATTCTACATACAGCATTTGAGGGGTGTTGACGATTTCTGAGTCCCACAGGTCCCCTTCGCCCCGGCGGGCCTTTGCCTCGCTGCTGGACACTATGATACGGTAGCTTGTCTGCACAACATTGTCCACGCGGGCTTCGTAGTTCCAGCTGAAGCGTGGCGTGGCGGTGGCCAATGGTGTTGAACCGTCCTGCATCTCAACGGTGAGGTTTGTGATTTCTACTTTGTTGCCGCAGGCCGACATTAGGACTGCCAGCATTGAGAGAAAGAGTATGCGTTTCATATCGTTAACGTTTTGCTATTTCGTCAAATATCCATTTGCTTTTATACGGAAGGTGTTCCTTCGGGGGGGGGCTTAGTCTCGAACAGGTGCTGAAGCTTGGGATGTGTGGTGTTGCAAGTTGTTGTTTAGTGAATCGTGATTGGCGGCCTGCCTATGCTATGAGGTCGGCCAGCGAGCCGCGGGCGGCACGGACGAGGTCCTGTGGGGCAAGGCGGAACTGCAGGCCGCGCATCCCGGCACTGCAGTAGACATAGTCGTAGTCCATCACGCTCTTGTGAAACCATGTCGGCAGGGCCTTCTTCATGCCTATGGGCGAACATCCGCCACGGATGTAGCCCGTCAGTGGCAGCAGCTCCCGCACGTGTATCATCTCCACTTTCTTGTTTCCAGTCACCTTGGCGGCTTTTTTCAGGTCCACCTCTTCGGCACCGGGAATGACACAGACGAAGAGGCCCAGCTTCTCGCCCCGCAGGACGAGGGTCTTGAACAGCCTCTCGATGGGTTGGCCCAGCTGCTCGGCAATGTGCTGCGCGCCGAGGTCGTTCTCATCCACCTCGTATGCAATGAGTTCGTAGGGCACTTTCAACTGGTCCAGTAGGCGTGCCGCATTCGTCTTTTTCGTACCTTTTTCAGCCATGTTGCTCAGTCAGTAAACGATGTGCAAAGATACACTTTTTTTGCCAATCTGCAAAAAATGATTATTTTTGTATACATAAACCATCGGCTCCAAAACCCCGATGGCAAAGAAAAACAATAAAATACACACAATACAATAACTAACAAAAAACAGTAGAAACTATGTTCTTTCACGTTTATGGCGCCAATGCGCTGCTGCAATGGGGAATGATGCTGGTGGTTCTTCTCGGCCTCATCCTCTGGAATGAATTTGCCCGTCGCACCAAGATGGGCGGCATTATCACATTCCTGGCCATTCCGTTGGCCCTGACTGTCTATTTCATCGCCATTGCCATTGGTGCCCGTTCGGGTGCCGAGTGGGCGGTGAACAACCAGACCCACCTCTATATGAACGGCTGGTTCCACTATGCCAAACTCTACGCTGCCCTCACCGGCTGCATCGGCTTTATGATGATCAAGTACAAATGGGGCATTGGTGCCAAGCACTGGTTCAAGTCCTTCCCCTTCGTCATCGTGGGCATCAACATCCTCATCGCCGTGGCCTCCGACTTCGAGAGTGCCATCAAGGGCTGGAACTGCTGGTGGCTCAGCAGCGAGGGTGTGTGGCTGTATGGCGGCTGGCACAATGTGATGAACGGCATTGCCGGCCTCTTCAACATCTTCTGCATGACCGCTTGGTGGAATGTCTACTCGTCGAAGGATAAGAAAGACATGATTTGGGCCGACATGACCTGGGTCTACATTGTCATCTACGACATCTGGAACTTTGCCTACACCTACAACTGTCTGCCCACCCACAGCTGGTTCTGCGGCATCGCCCTGCTGCTGGCTCCGACGGTGGCAGCTCTGCTGTGGAACCGCGGCGGCTGGATTCAGAACCGCGCCAACACACTGGCCATTTGGTGTATGTTTGCCCAGGTGTTCCCCCTCTTCCAAGAGACCTTCCACGACGGCTTCCACAAATTTAACTGGGTGGCCCTGCCCACCACCTATGCCGACGGCACGCTGAACGGCATCGTCGAGGGCGGCACGGCCAATGTCAACCCCACCGCCATGACCGTCATCAGCGCCCTGGCCCTGGTGACCAACATTGTGGCCTTCTGCTACATCATGTACACCGCCAAGAAACGCCACATCAACCCCTACAAGGAGGATGTCTTCGTGGGTCAGAAGTACTACAAAGACTCCATGGCTCGCGCCGATGTTGACTAAACATCGCCCAGTCAATGTTTTATGTCGGGGGCCCCCACATATTGAGGGGCGGGCAGCTTTTTTTAAAAAATAAAGGGGAGAAACCAACCCAAAAATTTTTATAATAAAAAACCTCCCCCGCGGGCGGCCGCTTATTTCCAAAAACCCCCCCCCTCTATTTTTTTTTGTGGCCCCCCCCCATTGGGGGGCGCCCCCGACTTCTTTTTTCAAATCTGCCGCTGGAGAAGCCAGCACCTTATTTTCTATCATCACCGCACGGTGTTGCCCTTGGGTGTCAAGCCGCTGCTATCAATCGCTGTTGTCTGCCAGCGGTGCCCCCATCCAGAAGCATATATATTTCATATATATGCTGTATTGTGTTTATAAGTGTATGATTTTCAATTATTAAAACGTAACTCATTGATTTCTTCGCTGGTTAGGCCATTTTCTCCGTCGGCCCTTAATATAAACGTTGTAAAGTCAATGTTTTACCGTCTAAGCGAGCGAATCTTCGGCGAACTCTCAACGAAACTTCCATGGACCTTTAAAAAACTTCGCTTAGCCGATGTTTCCACCATTCCGAGGCATTCTGCGGAAGAAGAGACGGCAAGATGCAGGAAAAAAAAAGCGTACCCTGGCAGCCTGTGCCGCCAGGGTACGCTAATCATAGTTTGTTGCGCACTAAACTGCGCCTCTATTTGCTGGCAGGGAAGGAGAACTCGGTCTTCTGCACACCTTCGCCATAGATGGTCTTGAAATCGTCGCGCATGGAGATGACGTGGTAGCCTGCCTCGCGCCATTGCTCGCCTAGCTGAAGGGCCTTCTCGCGGTTGGCGTGGTCGCGGTCCTCGTCGTCGGCAATGAGCATGAATGCGGCACTGCGGTGCATACTGCTCAGGCAGTAGTTGTGCATGGCACAGTCACCGCCGCTGTTGCCGAACGACAGCACCGGCACCTTGCCTATCTCTTGCGAAATCTGTAGCACCTTGTTGGTTTTTAGGTTCTTAATTATCAACTCGTCGGTGCGCACGATGTCCTCTTCACTGCCCATGGTGTAGTTCACGCCGGCTTCGTCGCCTTGGCCCGTGGTCCTCAGCCTCACGTCCATGCCTATCACGCGGTTAGGCTCGATGCCCAACGACTCCACCAAGGCACGGCAGATGAAACGGTCGGAACCCGAAACCACATAGTAGGTGAATCCGTTGTCCTCCAAATAGTCAAACACTTCGAGGATGGGTTTGTAGAAACTCTGCCCGTAGGTCATGCCGGTGAAGCCGTTGGCAGGCTTGGCAGCGTATGTCAGCACATAGTTGCGGAACTCGGCCAGGGTCATGCCGGCATAGGCTGTGGCGGCTGCCTGGGCATGCTTCATGTCGAAATGGGGTGGGAGGGGGGTGCCGTTGCGCACAAAGTCGCGAATTTCTTGTGCCGTCTCGCGCACCGACTCGGGGGCAGTGTACGAGGCATCATCTAGTGCACGGTACTCCAAGAGGTTGTACTCGAAATAGGTGGGGTACAGTTCGCCCACGAACGTGCCGTCCATGTCGAATGTGGCAATGCGGTCCTCCTCGCGGATGTAGTTGGGCGACTTGGGGTTGGTCACGTCGGTCACATATTCCTGCAGTGCTGTCAGAGCCTCGCAGTTGTTCCACGAAGGAAAGTAGTTCTTCTGCTGCCGTGCAGCCGAGTCGTCCTTGCCGCAGCCGGCAAGGGTGACTGCCAAGGCAAACAGGACAATCAATAAACGTTGTTTCATCATATTTGTAGTTTTAAAATATATTTCAGGCTTTCAGGAAGTTCGAATGCGCAACATTCCATTTTTCTTTGCCAGATAAGGCTTACAAAATTACACAAAAACTCCGACATAATAGAAAAAACGGCTCTCCCTAAATCATGGTTGGGGAATAAGGGATTGGCCCGGGCTAAGAAGAAGAGGTGAAAAGGACACGGCAAAAGCCATTGTCCTTTTCGACCTCAAAACCGTGCGGGGTCTCCTTTTTTATGAAGAGAGATGCGTTTATTTACCTGTGGCGATGTATTTCTTCAAGGCTTTGACGTAGCTGCGGAAAGCCTCGGTTCCCTCGGGCGTTATGTGGCAGGTGGTGCGGGGCATCTTGCCTTTGAAGCCTTTTTCAACGGTTATGTAACCTGCCTCGGCCAGTTTGTCAATCTGCACGCTCAGGTTGCCCGAGGTGGCGCCGGTCTGCTCCTTGAGGTAGTTGAAGTCGGCCTCCTCCACCCCAGCCAGTATCGACATGATGGCCAGCCGAAGCTCCGAGTGCAAAAGATGGTCTAATTTGGGCAACATGGCT
>R25__coassemble_883_pt1 | contig 16352 bp, 17 predicted proteins | sample R25__metabat2_high_PE_017 | metagenome-assembled genome bin R25 | reverse complement strand
AGTCGGTATAAGTGATAGGGAAAGGCTGAATGTGGCTTTTTAAGGATGGACTATAATACTGATTGCTTAGATTTGCTCCTGCCCTCACTCCAAAAGATAGTCTTTCGCCTTCCTGCCCAAATACCTTTAGGCCAATCAGAATACATGCAAATAGTAAGATGCTTCGTTTCATAATATCAAATTAAATTATCTAGAATAATAACGACAAGAACCATAACATGTACTTTTGCATGTGCTTTTGCATGTGGTTGTACAACCAGTCTCACATGTATCTTTGCATGTCAATTCACAATTCGAGCTACAGGCTTTTTTACAGGTGTCCTTACATGTGCCACCACAGTCTCTGCATGTTGGTTCGGCATCTTTCCATAGTTCCTTTTCACAACTTGACAAAAGTTGAGGCACTGAAATGAGTGCTATTGTTGGCAGCATTACTTTTGCAGCTGCCTTAAAGAATTCCCGCCTTGATTGAACTTCTTCGTTTTGATTTTTTTCTTTCATGGGCTTGCTATTCTATCTTTTTTCCCTACTCATTTAAAGGCTTTTCGGGTTCCTCCAATGAATAAATCATGTGCAAAAGTACATAATTTCTGCATAGTAGACCTTTAAACTCATTGCCCAAAATAGGCAAGTTGCCCATTTTGGGCAATCACCTCAATGCATCGGAAAAGAATTTAAAGAAATCAATATCAAGGGCTTTGGATATCAGAAAGAGTTGGTGTGTGTCTATCGCATCTTTCAAGAAGATCTTGTTGACGGTTCGAGGGTTGACATGTATTTGGGAGGCCAGCCAATGGTTTGTCTTGCCCTGACGGCGCAACTCGTCACGGATTATTTGTCCAATCGGTACTTGCATATTGCTATCTGTTTTCACGCTGTGCTACCGATTCCTTAGATTATTCCACAAACCACAAATAAGGAAGGCGAGCTTTAAATCTCGTCCCCCAATGTGCGGTCGTGGAAATTACCTCTCTAAGGAAAGACCAGAAAACTCGCCTATAAGCGAGCATCTGCCTTTGTTGCCCTTGGAGCCTTGATTGAAATTTTCCACGTTTCACATTGGTCGGAACAAATAGCAAACGCTTATGTTGTTATACTATATTTATGTCAGTTAATCTTCTATTATTTCATGTTCGTTTCGTTTATTATCATTATTTCGAGTGCAAAATTACAAAGAAATAATGACATGAAAGAAAAAAATGCTTCGAGCATCAAAAAAATACGACTATTGAGCACAGAATCAAAAAGAAGTGATGCCTAAAAGAATGGCGGCACAATCTGAGGGCGGAGACTTTTGATGGTTCAGAGAGAGTCCGTCAGAGGTTCGCCGAAGGTTCGAATAGAAAAACGGAGAAACATTGAATTTCAGGCGTTTCTATTTTTGGCCAACGAAGGAAATGACCTAATGGGCGAAGAAATCAATACGTTACAAACATAGGATTGAATACCAGTTACTTAAGTATGCGTACTAGCATATATATGTAATATATATGCTGGCACAAGGGGTTACTGGTCATTAAGCAACAAATGAATACTAAGAGACTGCCAGTTGAAATTCTGAATTCTGAGTGGCTGCCGACCTCTTAGTGTACAATGAACAGTGTATAGTGTACAATTACGGCTACCGCACCAATTCTCAAGTCTCAACCCCGCCCACCCTTTTAGTTTTTAGTTTTCACCTTTTACTTTTATCAAGTTCTCAATTCACTATTCTCGGCCAACCAGAGGTCTACTTTTTCTTTGATGGCAGAAACTAATTCTTTGGCCTTGGGATAGAGTCTGGCAGTGGAAACCGCATCGTGATTGAAGAGGTCTTCGTAGTTTTGTCGCCCACTGGTATGCGAAACATCTACAATAATGCCAAAATGCCAATGCCAAAATGCCGTTTTCATTTTCTATAATGATGTAAAGCCCTCTTTCCGAAGGAGGGCTTTTCTATTTAATGTCTGCGGTGTTCGAATCCGCAGCCCGCTGCTTTGGCAGCGGAGGCACCGCAAGGGTGCCTTTCTCCACTTCGTTATCGAAGCCTTCCACTGGAAGCCTTCTTCACATGCGACTAGCAGCATTGTTGTAGTATTGAAGGGCTAGGAGATTATCAATTTCGTCGAGTGTATTTTCAGCACACTCGATACGATAGGCTACAATGTCATATCGCTCCTTAGGAGAGAGATTCGACTTCATCTTCATAGGATCCTCCCTTCGTTGAGTACATTGAGCCGGAAGGGGGTCATACGCGACTCCCACTGAGATTTGGGCAGCATGATTGGGTTGACGGCCACTCCGGCTTCCCACTCTATGGGCATGGTTATGTCGTACACCTGATCTCGGTCGCCGTCTTCGACTATGGGTTTGTTGAACAGGACAAGCAAATCGATGTCGGAGTCGGGGCGGGCATCGCCGCGGGCTTCGCTGCCATAGAGCCACACCTCTATGTCGAGGGAGAGGGAATCCAGTCCCTTTTTGATGGCTTCGGTTATGTGTGGACGAGTCATAGCGAGTTAATAATTAATAGTAAATAGTTAATAGTTATCGCGGACCCCGCAACTATTAACTATTAACTATTAACTATAAATTTTATTTGAGGTTGGCGAGGGCTTCTTTGATGCGGCGGAGGGCTTCGCGCAGGAGGTCTTCGCTGGTGGCGTAGCTCAGGCGGATGCAGGTGTCATCGCCAAAGGCGGAACCCATGACGGTGGCCACGTTGGCTTCGTTGAGCAGGTAGAAGGCCATGTCGGTGGAGTTTTCTATCTTCTTGCCGTTGAAGCTCTTGCCATAGTAGGAGCTGACATCGGGGAAGAAGTAGAAGGCGCCTTCGGGCATGGCGACTTTGACTCCGGGGATTTCGGTGAGGAGCTGGTAGACCATGTCGCGACGGCGACGGAAGGTTTCGCGCATGTTGATGATGTCCTGGCTGGTGGCAGGGTCCATCTCCATAGCGCAGACGCAGGCTTTCAGTGCAATGGAGCAGGTGGCACTGGTGACCTGGCCCTGCAGTTTGTTGCAGGCCTTGGCGATGGCGAGGGGGGCGCCGATGTAACCAACACGCCAGCCGGTCATGGCAAAGCCCTTGGCAAGGCCGTTGACGGTGACCACACGGTCGAAGATTTCGGGGAACTGAGCGATGCTCTCGTGACGGCCCACATAGTTGATGTGCTCATAAATCTCATCGCAGACGACGTAGACGTTCTCATGGCGGGCAATGACTTGGGCCAGGCCGCGGAGCTCTTCTTTGGAATAGAGCATGCCGGTGGGGTTGCTGGGGCTGGAGAAGATGATGAGTTTGGTCTTGGGGGTGATGGCGGCTTCGAGCTGCTCGGGGGTCATTTTGAATTTGTTCTCAATGGTGGTCTTGAGGGGGACGACGACGCCTTCGGCCAGGTGGACGAACTCTTTGTAGGAGACCCAGAAGGGGGTGGGGATGATGACTTCGTCGCCGGGGTTGACGAGGACTTGGACCACTTGATAGAGGGCCTGTTTGCCACCGGTGGAAACGACGATCTGCTCGGGTGCATAGTCGAGGTTGTTGTCGCGTTTGAATTTGCGGCTGATGGCTTCGCGGGTGTCGGCATAGCCGGGGACGGGGGGATAATGAGTGAAGTTATCGTCGATGGCCTTCTTGGCGGCTTCCTTGATGACTTCGGGGGTGTTGAAGTCGGGTTCGCCGATGGAAAGGCTGATTACATCTTTACCTTGAGCTTTGAGCTCACGTGCTTTGGCTGTCATGGCGAGGGTTTCGCTCTCGGACATGGTCAGGACTCTTTTACTGATGATTTCCATTGTATGAATTTTGTATTTATAATTACTAATGATTTGTGGCAGGAGGGCACATGAAACAAGGTGCCAAATGCCCAACCACTTTTCGGGGTGCAAAGATACGCATTTTTTTTTAATTAGTCGGAATTAAAAAAAAATTGTATATTTGTAGTCTGTTATAACAGGTGGACAAATACATTTAATACTAATATAAACAATTGTAAATTATGGCAAAAGAGATGACAGATGCCGAGGCCCAGCGACTCGAAAAATTAAAGATTCTGCAAACTACGCTCGATAAGATTGAGAAAAACTATGGCAAGGGCTCGGTGATGAAACTGGGCGACCGCTCGGCCGAGAGGGTGGATGTGATTTCGTCCGGCAGCATCAGCCTCGACAATGCCCTGGGGGTAGGAGGCTATCCGCGCGGGAGAATCATTGAGATTTTCGGCCCCGAGTCGTCGGGTAAGACCACCCTGGCCATTCATGCCATTGCCGAATGCCAGAAGAACGGCGGCATTGCTGCCTTCATTGATGCCGAGCACGCTTTCGACAGTTTCTATGCCAAGAAACTGGGGGTGGACATTGACAACCTGCTGGTGTCGCAGCCCGACAACGGCGAGCAGGCCCTGGAAATTGCCGACAACCTGATTCGCTCGGGTGCCATTGACATTATTGTGGTGGACTCGGTGGCGGCGCTGACGCCCAAGGCCGAGATTGACGGCGAGATGGGCGACTCGAAGGTAGGCCTGCAGGCCCGTCTGATGAGCCAGGCCATGCGCAAACTGACTTCCACTATCAGCAAGACTAACTGCTGCTGTATCTTTATCAACCAGCTGCGTGAGAAAATCGGTGTGCTCTTCGGCAACCCCGAAACCACCACCGGCGGCAACGCCTTGAAGTTCTACGCCTCGGTCCGCATAGACATTCGCCGAACCCAGGCCATTAAGGACGGCGACCAGAATGTGGGCAACCGCGTGAAGGTGAAGATAGTGAAGAACAAGGTGGCTCCTCCCTTCCGTGTGTGCGAGTTTGACCTGATGTTTGGCGAGGGCATTTCGAAGGTGGGTGAGATTGTGGACTTGGGCGTCGACTACGACATCTTGAAGAAGAGCGGCTCGTGGTTCGGCTATGGCGACTCGAAACTGGCCCAGGGCCGTGAGGCATTGAAACAGCTGCTTCGCGACAATCCGGAGCTGTGCGAGGAGCTGGAAGGCAAGATTCGCAATGCCATGAAAGAGAAAAACGATATGGAATGAAGAAAATACTGTCAATCTCACTAGTACTGCTTTTCTCTTGGTCCGTGTGGGCCCAGAGTGATTCTACTATCACCAAGGGTATTGTACCAGACGCTACCATCACATCGGGTATAGCCCAGGACGACACTTCTACTGCTTCGGGTATGGCCCAAGGCGACACTTCTACTGCTTCGGGTATGGCCCGGGACGACACTTCCCGCTACGAAGAGGTGCAATATAAGGCCCCTAACCGCAACCCTATCTACTATTTCGGCAGCCCTTTTGCCCATCATTTTGCCGAGGTTGACTTCCTGCTGGGCCTGAACGACCTGGGAATTGGATTCACCTATACTTATCTGCCAGAAGTGTGGGGTGGCCACTTCACAGGAATAGCCGGATTCTGTGCCCGCTGGCTGATGGTGGGTACAGACTACCGCCTTTCCAAACCCTGGAACAAGTCCGACTGGCACCTCTACGGCAGTTTGGGCTACCGCCATGGCACTAAGGACAGGACTCTGATGGCAAACGCGCCGAGGAGCAACATTGGATTCGGACCCGCCATGGAGGTGGGAGTGAGGGTGGGGCGAGTGCCTTCGCACGGCACGTTCTGCCTGACGAGCGCCAATCTGGGTTTGCTGACCGATTTCCAGAATGTTTACGTAACCCTCGGATTCAGCTGCACCATGGCGGTCTTGGCTTCGGCTTTTATATTCTTAGGTATGTGATTTTATTTGAGGTATGTATGTAATTGACGAGAAACGAGAGGAACGGGAGATTCAGGCAAAGTATGAGGAACTGATTGCCGCCTGCCGCAACAACTACCCTATCTCGGGCGACGAGGAGGAGGAGATATTTAGGGCCTTTTCCGTGGCCAAACGCGCCCATGCAGGCACCCGTCGCAAATCGGGTGAGCCCTATATCTTTCATCCCCTGGCGGTGGCCCTCATTGCCGTGAAAGAAGTGGGGTTGGGCCCCATTGCGGCCATCTGCGCATTGCTGCACGATGTGGTGGAAGACACGGACATAAGTCTGGACCAGATTAGGACCATCTTTGGCGACCGGGTGGCAGTCATAGTGGACGGCGTGACCAAAATCAACGACGTGAAGATTTTGCAGCAGACGGACTCCAAGCAGGCCGAGAACTACCGCAAGATTCTGCTCTCGATGTGTAACGATGCCTACGTCATCTTCCTCAAACTGTGCGACCGGCTGCACAACATGCGCACCTTGGAGTCCATGTCGGACACCAAGAAACTGGCCATCTCGTCGGAGACACACTATCTTTACGTCCCTCTGGCCCACCGCTTGGGACTTTATACCATCAAAACCGAGTTGGAAGAGTTGGTGATGAAATACACCAACCCCGTCAAATACAACGAAATTGCCGCCTTGATTGACAAGAAACGAGAGAAGGGGACTGGCGAGAAACTGAACCGCTGCCTTAAGGAGCCTATCATCAAGATGCTCGAAGACAACGGCTACAAATACAAAATCAAGACCCGAATCAAGTCGGTATATAGTTGTTGGAAGAAAATGGAGCGCAAGGGGGTGAATTTCGACCAGATTTTCGACCTTTACGCTATGCGCATCATACTGGACGTTCCTTTATCAAAAGAAAAGGAGGAGTGTTTCAAGGTATATTCGCTTATTTCAACTGAGTTTAAGCCCGACCCCACACGGTTTCGCGACTGGATTACCACGCCCAAGACCAACGGCTACGAGTCGCTCCAGACCACGGTCATGACCCCCATAGGGCAATGGGTGGAAATTCAGATTCGCACCGAGCGCATGGACATGATTGCCGAGAAGGGAATGGCTGCCCACTTCCTGTACAAGGAGGCGCACCCCGAAGAGAATATTTCCAACAGCCCGGTGGAGGTGTGGCTGCAGCAGATACGCAGCACACTGGAGAACACCGAGAAGAGCGCCCTCGACCTGGTGGAGGAATTCAAGGAGACCCTCTACACCAAGGAGATTTACCTCTTCACCCCCAAGGGCGATATGCGCAAACTGCCTGCCCACTCGACGGTGCTGGACTTTGCCTTCAGCATTCACTCCGACTTGGGTCTGCACTGCATTGGGGCCAAAGTGAACGGAAAGGTGCAGCCCATCAGCTACAAACTGCGTGCCGGAGAGCAGGTCCAGATTCTTACCAGCCCTAAAATCCGCCCAACCGACGAGTGGGTGAACTATGCCAACACCGCTCGCGCCAAAGAGGCATTGAAAGACTTTCTGCGCAGCCAACGCAAGGGCTATAGAGAGGAGGGTGAGCAACGCCTGGAAAGCATCCTGCAAAAACTGCACCTGCAGAATACCCCCGCCAATTTGGGTCAGATAAAGCGTTTCCTGAATCTGAAAAGCGAGACAGACCTCTACTTCCAGTTGGCCATGGGGACTATCACCGAACAGGACATAGCCCACAGTTTTGGCCGCATCAACCTTGACGGCCACAACGACTACTTCCTGGGCGAATACGGTTCTATTTTTGAGAAGAACAGCACCGCCATCCGCGGTGACAATGGGCAGCAGTCGTTCCTCCTGGACAAGGAATACGAACGCTACTCTACTGTACCAGCCCCCTGCTGCAACCCTGTGCAGGGCGACCATGTGGTAGGCATTGTCACCGACGGGAAAATCATGGTCCACCGCACCAACTGCAAGATAGCCATGGACGAGATGGCCAACCATGAGAACCGCATTGTGCGGGCTCGTTGGCGCCCAGGCGAACATGTGTCGCTGATGTCGGGCATTGCTTTCACGGCCATCGACCGCAAAGGACTGCTGACCGATATTACCCAGATAGTGAGCAACCAGATGAACCTTAACATGCGCGCCATCACCCTGGAGGCGGTGGAAGGGGTGGTGAGAGGCATCATCATGCTGTATGTGCTGGACTTAGACAACCTCACCCATCTTATCAGCAACATCAAGTCCATTGAAGGCATTGAAGAGGTGCGCCGCCTATGAACCAAGAGACTATCGATGCCTTTGTACGCCTCAATGAGACACTGGACGTTGTCCGTAAAGAATGTCCTTGGGATAGGGTGCAGACAATGGGGAGCCTACGATACCTCACCATTGAAGAGACTTACGAACTGAGCGAGGCAATCCTGAAGATTCTCTCCACCCCAAATGAGAGGTGCGAAAAGGCCAACAACGAGATGAAGAAAGAACTCGGCGACCTTTTCATGCACCTGCTTTTCTACTGCAAGATAGCCCAAGAGGAAGGGCGGTTCAGCACGGCAGATGTTTTGGATGCCATCCATCAGAAGTTAATCGACCGCCACCCCTTCATCTTCCACAAGGACGACTATCACGGCGAGAGTTGGGAACAGATAAAGATGCACGAAGGCCGGAAGTCGGTCCTGGAGGGGGTGCCAGCCTCTCTTCCACCGCTGGTAAAGGCTGTGCGGTTGCAGGAGAAAGCCGCTGGAATCGGCTTTCAAATGCCCGAAGAATCATTAGAGCTGAACGAGAATATGACGGAAGAGCAATTCGGCCATTTGCTGTTTGGCCTCATCCACTGGGCCCACAACCGCGGCATAAATGCCGACTCGGCACTCAGCAAGGCAAATCACCATTTCCAAGAAGAGGTACGCTCTTTTGAAGAAAAGAAGTGAGCGGGACCACACCTCTGCCACATCTTACTCATCAACCTGTGGGGAAGAACTTCTGCTTTCTATATCAGATTTCACCTTTTCCTTTATCTTCAGCCAGCGTTTCCAAGTATGCAAATCGAAGAGGCTGGAATCGGTGGTGGCCTGCCACGTCAACAAAGCCCCTATAGGTATGAATACAAAGGTTGAAATCCACATGCCTATGGGACCCATGGCACTCTCACGGACAGACTTTTCGTTAATCATGCCAATGACATAATACATGACGAAGAAAATCACCGAGGCAACCAGTGGCATACCGAGACCTCCTTTGCGCACGATGGAACCAAAGGGGGCACCAATCAGGAAAAGCAGAAGACAGGCTACGGAGAGTGTGTACTTGCGCATCCACTCGATATAATGCCTGTTGATATACTCTTTGTCGGAGTCAATCATTGCCTGATACATCTGCACGTCAGATATTGAACCTTGCAGCTGCATCCTGGCCTGCTCGTAGACACGGCTGCGGACATCGGCTGTTGTGTCGGCAATCAACCTGGCCACATCCAGATAGGCAGTGCTGTCACCCTGATGATTTAGATGATATTGGTACACCCTCATCTTATTGACAATGCTTTTTTCGAATTCGCCGTACCTAAACTCCAACTGATCCTCCAACACTCCCACCATGGAGTCCAACTGAAAGACATTCAGCATTTGATAGTGCCCGGCAAAGAACTGCTCGTCCGACTTAGAAAAGGCGAAACTTGAAATATCGAAAGTCAGCTCCTGCTCGTCAAATCCAATACTTGTTAGCGGACGCGAGTCATGAAACTCGCCGTCCTGGGGTTCGCTATAGGTATAGCCATTCTTGAGCGTAAAGACCAGGTATTTGTCATCTGGGGTGGACTGCATGTAGCCGTGGTCGGCCACGATGATATTGGTGCGGTTGATGCCCTCGGAATGGTCGTAGATGATGATGTCGCGCAGGGTACGCCCGTCGGGGTCCTTCCCATTGACACGTATCACATAACCATCGATCTCGTCGTAATATTCGCTGGGGCGGATGCTCACGGCCGGCTTCTTGCGCTGGACATCATAAAGGGTGGTCCGGTACTTATACATGGCCACCGGCAGCACATTATTGGAAAAATAGAAAGCAATACCCATCAAAAAGACCGCCACAAAGGCCATCGGCGTCATCACCCTTCGCAGCGAAATGCCGCCCGCCTTAATGGCAATCAGTTCATACTTCTCACCAAAATTGCCCATGGTCATGATGGAGGCAAACAAGACCGCAATGGGCAGAGCCATGGGCACAAAGGTGGCCGAAGCATAGAGGAGTAACTGCGCAATGATACTGAATTCCAACCCCTTGCCCACCAAATCATCGATATACTTCCACACAAACTGCATCAACAGGACAAACACCGCAATGGTGAAAGTCAGCAGCAACGGGCCTAGGAAGGACTTCAGTATCAGCTTGTCCAGCTTCTTCATCTACTTATCAAAACCAACCGTTGAATAGCTTGATTAGGTCATTTCCATTGGCCACCACCAGCAAGAGCAGCAGCAGTCCCAGCCCTATATTCTGAATCACGCTCAACACCTTTTCGCTCACAGGTTTGCGGGTAATCATCTCCCACAAGGTAATGACAATATGCCCGCCGTCCAAGCCAGGAATGGGAATAATATTCATGAAAGCCAGGACCACGGCCAGCAGAGCTGTGAGGTTCCAGAACCGGTGCCAATCCCACGTATCGGGGAAGAGACTGGCCATAGAGATGAAACCACCCAAACTGTTGGTGCCGCCTTTAGTAAAGAGAATCTTAAGCGAAGAGACATAGGTGGTCAGGGTCTCCCACCCGTATTTGATGCCCGCAGGAATTGCCTGCCACAGCGTGTAGTCCACATGCACCACATCAAACAACTTCGACATATCGTCCTGGGCATAGATACCCAATTTTCCGTCTTTGTGCAACAGAACCGGGACCTCGACATACTGATGATTGCGATACAGCCCAATCAACACACTGTCGTTCTTGTAATCGCCCAGCGTAGTGGTGAAGTCTTGCGCCGTCCGAGTGGGGCGGCCACAGATGCTCACCAGGCTGTCACCAATCATCAAACCATAACGCTTACCGACCGAACCGGGCGCAAAGTCCTTGATGACGAATGGGTATTGCACCGAAATGAGTTCCTTGGGGTTTTCTGAAGCCAACTTGGAAAGGAGATCTTTGCTGATGTTCAAATCCACCAGACTATCGCCTCGCATAACGGTGACAACCTTCGGGGAATCGAGAATCAATTTCTGCGAAGCATCGGTCAGGTCGGTCTGTTTCTCACCGTCAATGGCATAGATAATATCGCCGTCCTGAAAGCCTTCGTCCAAAAGGACCTCGGTATAGGCATAGCCCAGCGGGGCATTCTGTAGAGGCAGCTCGTCGGTTCCCCAATGGGCAAAGATGCCCGCATAGATAATCAGGGCGGAGATGAAATTGACCACCACGCCGCCCGAAATGATGCACAGCCGCTGCCAGCGGGGTTTGGAACGGTACTCCCAGGGCTGGGGCGTGCTCTCCAAATCCTTGGCGTCCTTAGTCTCGTCAATCATGCCTGCTATGTCGCAGTAGCCGCCCAGCGGCACCCAGCCCAACCCCCACAAGGTGTTGTTTTGGTCCTCGGGCTTCAGGTTCTTCTCATCCCACGACTCGGGGGTTTCCTTATTGAAGAAAAGGAAATGCCACTTGCCGTCGAACTTCTTGGCTTTCAGAATCGAAAACAAAGGATTGAAAAACACATAGAACCGCCTGACACGCGTATGGAACAATTTAGCCAACAGCAGGTGGCCCAACTCGTGCGTCACCACCAACAGCGACAAACTGACGAAGAATATAAGCGCTTTCATCTAATTAATTTTCTAATATAATAATACTTACCCTATGGCTAGGGCAACACAAAAAAGCGTGCAAAGATACAACTTTTCTTTGAATCCCACAAGTGATTTAACAATTTATTTGATAATCAGTTCTCTACAAGAATATGGCCCAATGCTGCAGGCCTGAGCCCTATTCCAACAAAATGATTTCCGAAACACAGACATCGTCGTACTTCTTTCCCTTGACCACTGAGGCAATGGCGAAGTGGATTTCGGTGACTGGGTCGGGTGAATCATAGTCCGACCGCTGAATCACCTCGGCCACGTCGGTCAGTCCTTGCCACGTGAAACTCTCGGGAACATCGGCAATAAGCTTTTTGGGAAGATACTGCCACCCACGGAAATATCCCGGCGAGGGATTATGGTACTCACAAAAAATAGGGTACTTCTTGCCGGACTCGCACACCATCATGCTCTCCACGCGGCTGTTGTTCTGCCATGTGGCGGCACTCTTGCAGTAACCGTTGTAGAAGACTATAGTCCGCACGTTGGTGGGTTCCTTAAAACGTATGGTGATATAGATCGAGTCGTCCTTGTCTGGCCGCAGCACTGTGGCAGTGCCCAGGTCCATGTCGGACAGGTTGGCTGTCGGATACTTGGGGTCGGCCCCGCTCACGCTGAGTGTGTAGCGGCTGGGAGCAACGCGGTAGTTGAAATGCTCCACCACGCCCGACCGTTCCCGCCCCATATGGTAATTCAGCCGCAAGGGCTCGGCCTTGGCTAGGTCGAAGTTGCGAGCAGTATAGTGCCAAAGCCCCTTGCCCCGACTAGCCATGGGCAGCCCCGTCGGAGCCGCAATAGTGTCAGTAAAAGGAGGAACTATCAACTCAACACGCGAAGCGTCGACCCTGACATCGAAGGTCTCGGCCAAGCCATTGCCCCAATAGGAGGCGGGCGAAAAATCGTAGGCAAACTGGCAATGGCCATAGTCGAAAGCAATTCGCGAATTCTGCTGCCCCAATGACAAGTAGCATTGGCTCTCAATGCGATACTGCACTACCAAATGCGCCGCCCTCCCTGCGGGAAGCTTCAGTCGGGTGTAGTACCAGCGCCGCATTAAATCACTCTCATACTGGTAGAGATTATAGCCAATACTGTCGAGCCTGTTTTCGAATAGTTCACCCGACTTGTCAGCAGCCGCCTCCTCTGGACTAATGAGAGGATGCCCTGCGAGCAGGATGCTGTCGGCCGATACTTGGAAGGGCAACTGTATGCCGTTGAGTGTGAAAAAGACCTCGCTCACATAATCATCGCGCCAACCCACTTCGGCCACCTTCTCAGATATTCCGTCCAGACTAACCCACCGCTCATTGCCCTGGCGGAAGTAGTCAATCGGGAAACCATAGGGGAGGTCATCAAAATCCTTCTTGCTGGTGTTCAACAGCAGGTATTCGACCCGTACCACCACATAACGCCCTAAAGGAATGATGGTCAGGTGCTCGTCCTTCAACTGCACCTCCGGCACATGCACTCCCACGGGATTGCGCGAGAGGGTGAGGGCAGAGAACCTTGCCACAGGGTCGCCATTGCACCAAGCACTTAGCCCCACAGCAATAAAAGCCAACAAAAAGAACAAACGTTTCATAGTTGTAACAATTTAGTAATAATGTAATTAATTCCAATAGAACAACCTATTCCTATCTGCAAAAATACATTTTTATTTCTATTCTACAAAAAATCACCTTGATCGATAAACCACATTTGAAACCGCCCATCAGCCAACTAATACATAAGTCTAAAGCAACTCTTCATCAACTAAACATGCGGTCTATCCCCAGCAGCGAAGCATCTTGATTAGTCTCCATCCGCTTCTTTCCCGTTCATATAGTGGATATACAGGAGCGCCGTAGTGAAGGGGAAAGGAGAGGGAAATGTTGGGACGGTTGATTAGAGGCTAAGAAATAGGCTGATAGTGATTTACCACATGTGAGGGATTTTTTTTGCTGAATTTAACTTTTGGTATAAAAAAAATGCGTATCTTTGCAGTTGTGAAAATAGATGAGGCCATACAACTATTTGCCACATACGTCAACACCGAACGACGTTTGGCAGCAGGCACCGTCCGCTACTATGTGGACGGAACAGAGCGTTTTGGCAGGTACATGGCAGCGCAGGGAGTGGAGCAGATAGAGCAGATTAGTGCACAGGACGTGAGGGAATGGCAGATGGGCTTGATGGAGGAGGGCGAGGCCGCCGGAACGGTGACCAAACAGATTGCCGCCCTGAGAGCGTGGTTCAAATTCCTCCGCAAGAAGAACTATCTGGAGGTTGACATCATGGCCAAAATCGCCCCGCCCAAACGCCCCAAACGGCTGCCCGTCTTCTTCCGCGAGAACGAGGCGGAGCAGATTTACGACACCATCTATCCCGAGGGCTATGAGGGCGAGCTGGACAAGCTGGTGCTGCGGATGCTGTATGAGACTGGAATGCGCCGCTCGGAACTGGCCAACCTGACCTTGGGCTGCATCAATCTGGACGAGCCCAGCATTAAGGTGAGGGGCAAACGGGACAAGGAGCGCATTATTCCAATAGAAAATGAGCTGGCACAAAATATTTCTCGATTTATTGCGTTACGCAATAAAAGGATGACTGAGTTGCAGGCCGAGCGTCCGACTGCCGGCAACACCGACCGACTGCTGGTGAACAGTCGCGGAAGGGCGGTGAGCGACGGGATGATATACCTGATTGTGGAACGGTACATGTCACCTCGGAGCAACGCCGAGAGAACCAGCCCTCACGTGTTCCGCCACACCTTTGCCACCCACATGCTCAACGAGGGAGCCAACATTGACGCCATAAAAGAACTATTGGGACACAGCGATTTGGCCGCGACGGAGGTGTACACCCACGTGACACGCGAACATTTGAAAGAAACTTATAAACATGCCCATCCCCGGGCAACTAAAAAATAGGAGGTTTTTATGAACACAACAATTAATGCCGTAAAATTCAAGGCCGACGAGAAACTCGAAAAGTTTGTCAACGAAAAAGTGGCCAAACTGGACCGCTTGATTGACAACGCAACTAAATGCGAAGTAAACTTGAAAATAGACAAACCCGAATCGGACAACAACAAGATTGCCGAGCTTTCACTGAACCTGCCAGGCCAAACCCTCTTTAACAGCAAACAGGCCGACACATTTGAGGAGGCTGTGGCTCAGTGCGTAGACTCTATGAAGGGTCAGATTGAGAAATACAAGGAACGCTACAACCATTAGGGTTCAACTATTTAAGGAATAAACAAAAAAGGCAACCCTCAGCGGGCTGCCTTTTTTTGATGCGTGCGGACTTCAAGACTATTTGTCAAGTTCCTGCTGACGCAGGTGCTGGACATAGATAGCTTTCTGTCTGCGTTCCCTGTTGATGACGGAAGGTTTGGTAAACTTCTGGCGCTCGCGAAGCTCTTTCACAACACCAGTTTTTTCGAATTTTCTCTTGAGTTTTTTCAGAGCTCTTTCAATGTTTTCGCCTTCTTTAATAGGAACTACGATCATGTTAAATACCTCTTTCTTGTTAAGGATGAATAAAAAAATTGTTTATTAAGACTGTTTTGTCTTCGGGACTAGAACTGCAGGTGACCCTGGGCGGCAGCATCGTTGAGGGCGGCAAGGATGCCTTTCTTGTTGATGATGCGCATGCCTTTGGCACTGACTTTAAGGGTAATCCACATGCCTTCTTCGGGGATGTAGAACTTCTTGGTCTGGAGGTTGGGGGAGAAGGTACGTTTGGTGTGAATGCGGGAGTGGGACACATTGTTACCACGAATCACTTTCTTTCCGGTAATTTCACAAATCTTTGACATGATAGCTATAATTTTTGTTGTTTTTTTACGTTACTTACATGTGCTTTCTTTCGCGAAAAGCGGGTGCAAAAGTACAACCTTTTTTTGAACTGACAAAACTTTTGAGGCTTCGGAAAATGGGTTTAAATAATATTTAACATTTTGTTATTCATATATATTTAAGATACAACACATTACAATAAAACAAAAATAAAGATTTAACACAGATTTTTCAAGCAGTTAGAGAGAATAAAGCTGTTCAAAACTCAGAAAAAAAGAGACAAAAACACAAAATTGGCACCATAGAATGTTCGCAAAAAAACTATTGACCTGGTATCAGGAATTTGGCCGAAAACTGCCTTGGAGGGGCATTGACAATCCCTACCATATTTGGCTTTCGGAAATAATCCTGCAGCAAACCCGCATTGAACAAGGGCGGAGCTACTATGAGCACTTTGTGAAGGAATACCCTACAGTGATTGACCTGGCCAGGGCCTCGGAGGAGAAGGTGTTGAAGAGCTGGCAGGGGCTGGGCTATTATTCACGCGCCCGCAACCTGCACGCAGCGGCACAATATGTGGCAGACCAACTGGACGGACACTTCCCTGACACCTACGAAGGCATCCTTGCACTCAAGGGGGTTGGAAAATACACCGCAGCTGCCATTGCTTCCTTTGCCTACCGTCTCCCCTACCCTGTTATCGACGGCAATGTATACCGGCTCGTCTCTCGCCTTTACGGCATCTACACACCCATCGGCACCGACCAGGCCTATAGGGAGTTTGAGCGATTACTGCTGAATCTGATTGACAAGGAACGCCCAGACCTGTTCAATCAGGCCATCATGGACTTCGGCTCCATTTACTGCAAACCCACCGGTTGCGACTGCGAGAACTGCATCTTTAGCCAAGAGTGCGTGGCTTTCCGTGACGGGAAGGTGGAGTTGCTGCCAGTCAGGTCTCAGAAAATAGCCATAAAGGAAAGGTTTTTCTATTATAGTCCATCCTTAAAAATACATTAAATACTTAGTATTCATTATAATAAAA
>R25__coassemble_852_pt1 | contig 16816 bp, 12 predicted proteins | sample R25__metabat2_high_PE_017 | metagenome-assembled genome bin R25 | reverse complement strand
ATAATATAGTATCTTCGAGGCTGCTAAAAATCAGTCTTTTATCAAACTAGAGCCACTTATAATACTGACAAAACATCTATACATGGCAGTAGTTCCCACTGGGAATGCATCAGTTTGAAAAAGCAATGCCTGAGTTGTTCAATTATTTTTTGATGATTAATGTGCTCCATCTCTATTCCAAGGAAATATTGACTTTATCCAATCCATAAAGCCGTACTCATTTTGTTCTAAATCATATTCAGATGCTTCTTTATTAACTTTGGGAGAAGTTTCAGAATAAAAAACAATTTTAGAGTCTGAAACTATAGAACTTTATCCCATGCTGTGGATATGCTGCCGCCAGAAGACGTAACATATCAAACAAAGGCATCAGTATTATGTCGACTAGTTGTTTTGAAATGGGCAATTTCAAGGATGACCTATTACAAATGCTTTTCTTGCATCGATTAGACTGACTCGCGTCTAATTCGGGTGCAAAAATACGCATTTTTTTTGATACTGAGCCTTTGTTGGGATAAAGTTCCTCACAAGGGTAAGGAAAACAGGGTTTTAGGAGACGGTCTTTTTGTTGTGTGATGGGGTTAATTGGATAGATTACAGCATTTAATGACAAAAAAGAGTCTGCCACCCTGGGGGATGGCAGACTCTTTTTATATGCCTTAAGCAGCGCTATTTATTTTCTTTTGTCTTTCTTGGTGGTGGCTTTGGCGTTGCTCTTCTCGATGCCGAGTTTGGCAGCATTGGCTTCATTCGGCTATTGGACAGGATTTTATGTCTTTTCTCGCTTTTTCGGGTCGCCCTAATGTATATAGTAAGGGGCGGCACTGTTCTGTGTCGCCCCTGGTGTTGTCTCATGTTTTGATAAGAACTATAGTATTTCTATGAAATCTGAGCTATAGAACAACAAGTACTTATAGATTACAAAAGGACGATTTTGATGGCCTTCTGCGTGCTTCTTGTGAAGGTCAGATTGCCGCTAGTGGAACCGCCGTCAGTATAGTCGAAGCTGAATTCTGTCGATATCTGGTCGTTCTCTGAGTCATAGTGGAACGGCAGTGGCACACCCTTAGTAATGAAGCTACCCTCTTGGGTGTTGCTGTCGTAGGTCCAGTTGAACCGTATCTGCTGCGGCTCGTTGGTTGTGCCAAAAGCTTCGACGGTGATATTCATTAAGGCAATATGGTCGTTTTGGAAAACGAGCTCATAGTGCAGGTCGAGGGGTATGTCGCCGATACTTTCGTGGTGGTAAGTGATGCTTTCTGATGCCAGCCAGGTGGTGTTGGCAGGAAACTCATTGGTGATTTCGCCGGGGACCACACCGTCGTCTTCGTTCCCGCCACCATTTCCGCCACCATCGTCGGGGTCATGCCCCGTGCCACGTTGGTAGAAGGTGGTCATGCCGCCGAGTGGCACCAGTTCTTCGCCACCAGTGCTGGCCCCTATCACCATCTCGATAGTAATGGTGGAGTCGGTCGGATGATATGTGAATGGGACATTGTTTACCATTTCGCCTGTCATGACTCCGTTTGTGCCGTCAAAGGTATAGGTGAAGGGCACAGTGTAGTTGCCTTGGGGTTGTCCGGCCACGGTGAGCTCAAGGAAGAACTCGCCTTCTGTCTCACTGGTGAAGTCGAGGCTCCATATCAGTTTGGCATCATACCCTTGGAAGGTGTCGTTATAAACTCCTACCCAAGAGGTTCCACCCAGCGATATGCTGGATTGAGTGGTGTCGTTCTCTTCCGGAATGGGATTGACCTCATTTTCTTTTTTGCAACCCACCAGGGTTGTAATCGATACGGCCAAGATGGCCATAACCATTGTTTTAAAGATTCTTTTCATTTTGAAATGTTTTATAGCGTTGTTATTGAGTTCTGTATGTTTTATGTTCGTGTTATCAAAAGATGCAAGGCTGCCTGCCTTGTCGTCCCCAATTGGGTTTATTATAATAACGTATTATCTCAACAAAAAACTACAGTACTTAGATTTTTTTTTGCGTATTGTGCTGGAGAGTATTTTTTGTACGGGTTTGTGCTCTTTTTTCTACTCAATATTGCACTTGTGGCTGGAACTTAGGAGGACTTATGCGGGTGGCAAAATCAAGCATCTTCATTAAATACTTTCAATGCCATTTTGGCATAAGTGTGGGTTTCAACATAATTGTACGTTCCACCCACAATGCCTCCGACAACAGGAATTGCCTTGCCCAGGTTTATTAATCCCTTGCTACCCCCTTTAGTAAGTAGCCGAAAGCCTACTTTCTGATTTATTTTCTTTATGATCTCTCCTGATATTTTGGGCAATAGTTTTTTTGCAACAATCAGATTGGATCCTTTTATTCCCACTTGCTTAATAATGTCTCCAGCAGTATTGCCAACAATACATAAGTATACTAGTGTCTTCACTCTGTCGTCGTTAATATTGTAATTGCGGAGTGCCGCTATCACTGCAATCATCCTCATTTCAATGTATAATGAACTCGCCAGGTCAGTAGGAATGGTGGCCGGGAGTGTAAGTAGTCCCCCAAGGCCAGTGACGAAACCGGTTGTGGTTGTTTTTAGTTTTTGTATTCGAACAAATTCTTTGATCGCATCATCAGTAGTCTTGTGCTTGCTCCGATATTCGGCAACAAGTTTATTGATGGGTTTGTCTACAATAGGGATGCCATTAATTGCCAGGTCATAAACTTTATCTAAAAAAGTTTCTTGCTGTGTTTTTTGTGTGGGATTATCCATTTTGTTATAATTGTTCGTTTCTCCAAATGAAAAATATTGAACTGCCGACTATTTGTTTTGAAATGGGCATTTTCAAGTATGGCCTTTTGCAAAAACTATTATGATTACCCGCATTTGCCATAAAAGAAACCTCGGAGAGGCTTAATAATTATAGCACCGTACAAGCAAAGCGCAGTGCGGTGACTGACAATCAACACCTCGCATGTGTCTCAGAGTGAAGAAAGTCCTGTGGACTTTCGATAGAGACACAATGTGCCACGGAGAACGAAACGACCTTGCCTATGTGCCAATTGCGGACAATCATAAAACTATTCATGCATCAGATTAGATTGACTTGTGCCTAATTCGTGTGCAAAAATACGCATTTTTTTCAAAACCTGCGACTTTGTAGTGATAAAGAATCTTACAAGGATACGAAGAACAGTATTTTAGAATATGCATGTATCCATACTGGAATGTTGCTTTCTGGGTTTAATAACAAAAGAAAAGGTCTGCCACCTCGTCGAGTGGCAGACCTTATTCATATTAGCCGTAAGAGGAAGTTTATTTATCTTCTTCTACCTTTCTTGGGGGTGGTGGCTTTGGCGTTGCTCTTCTCGATGCCGAGTTTGGCAGCGATGGCATCGGGGATGGCGTCTTTGTGGACAAGATAGTTCATGGTCTTGTAGCGGACGAAGGCCTTGCTGGCATAGAACATGCCGTGGTACTCGCCGTAGTCGCCCCAGCTGTTTTTAACCATGTAGTATTCGTTGCCCATCTGGTCCTTGGCGGTGCCGTAGATGACCATGCCGTGGTCGTCGGTGGTCTCGCGGTTGTCATAGGCAATCTGGCGCTCCTCCTGGGTGACCCAGCGCTGAGGAGTGGGGTGCTTGGCGGCTTCGTCCTGGATGGCCTTGGCGCTCATGCCGGTCCAGTGGGCCATGTCGCTGCCCTGCAGGTTGGCGGCAGTGGCGGCATCGGCAGGAAGCACGCAGAAACCTTTGCGGACACCCATGCGGAAGCCCTGCTCGCTGACGTCGCTACCCCAGGCAATAGGATAGCCGTTGGCGATGGCGTTGTCAATGATTTCCATCATCTCATCGATGGGCACGTTGTAGGAGAGGCCCCAACGCCAGTTGTCCTGGATTTCAAGCACAAACTGGGTGTAGAAGGGGTGGTGGGTGTAGGAGGTGATGCTCACATAGTCGTCAGCATTGATGCCCAGGCTCTCATAGAAGCTCTTGGGGGTGTACTCCTTGCCGTTGTAGGTGAATTTCTCGGGGGCGGTGCCCAGATAGACGTCGTGGACGGCTTTGATGGCCTTCATGCAGAGGAGGCCGTCCTTGCCACGCTGGAGGGTCTTGAGTTTGTCGTTCTTGGCGATAGCGGCCACCATAGCGTCGGTGAGGGCGCTGAGCTCGTTGTGGTTAGAGAGGGTGTCGCCGTACATGACACCGGGACGCATATACTCCTCAGGAATGAGGCCGAAGGTCTTCATGCCATAGATTACGTCACCGAAAGCACCGCCCTGGCTGAAGCTGACATCGCCGCTGGTGCGGATGGCTGCCATGGCGCGGTCGTTGTAGGTGTTGCTGACGATGTACATCTCGCTGAAGTCATAGGTGCCTTTGCCCATGCGGAGCAGTTCGGCCTCGATGAAGCCAAGGCCGCTGTAGCACCAGCAGGTGCCGGCCTGGTTCTGGTTCTTGACGGAGGTGACGGGGAGTTCCTTGACGACGGTGAATTTGTAGCCCTCGTCCTCTTTCTGCTCGTCGGCTTTAGGAGCCTGTGCAACGGCTGTAGCGCAAACGGCTGCAGCTGCAAGAGTCATAAAAAATTTCTTCATGTTTTGAACGTTATGTATTGTTTTTATTAATTATATGTTCGTTAATACGTCGCGTTTCGCATAAATCATACGCGGTGCAAAAATACAACTTTTTTTCTAAATATTAGGAATTAGGACAAAAATAATCCGCTATGTTATAATAAAACTGCTGCATTGCCGTTCTATGTGCTATGAGAAAACATGAATCCAAGCACGAAGAAATACCCCAATTGGAGGGCTACGTCACTGAGAAGAAAACCATCAGCATTTTGGCTGCCAACCTTTGGGCCTTGGCGGTTATGGCGATAATGGGCGTGGGCGGTTTTGCACTTCTGTATTGGCTGCATGCCCCGCTTCATTTATCATACCTCATGGGAGGCCCTTTACTGTTGGCATTGCTCGGGGGCATTGTGTTGCACGAGCTGATTCACGGTCTCACCTGGATGGCGGTGACCCACAGCGGCTTTGGCCATTTGAGATTTGGTGTTATGACAGGGGCGGTTTATTGCCACATTGATGTGCCTATGACTAAAAGGGCTTATGTGGCGGGTGCCCTCATGCCGTTGATGCTGCTGGGGCTGTTGCCGTTTGTGGTTTCGCTACTCGTAGGCAGTTTGTGGCTGATGCTCTTCGGCACCATGCTTTCGGCCGCCGCCATGGGCGACGTTATGATTGTGTGGGCCTTACGCCACGAAAGCCCCGCCGCCTTGGTCTACGACCACCCCACAGAAGGGGGCTGTCTGGTGTATCGCAAGACAGTGTAAAGTTTTTTGCGCAGTTTGTGACATACAAGAGCCTGCCGCCCCGGTTGGAGCAGCAGGCTCTTTTGTGACATACTATCTGAGTCACCACTATTCTTCAGGGGCGAACATGGGGTCCCAGGCGGGCAGCATAATGGGCTGCTGGCGGAGCATGGTGATGTACTTGGCAGGGATATATTTCTCCTCCAGCACCACGCGGAACATGTACTCGTTGAACCAGTCGTTGGTCATGATGAGGAATCCCTGGTAGCCGTAGTTACTGCCCCAACTGTTTTCCACCATCCATTTGAGGGGACGGCCTTCCTTGTCGAGGTCGACGGCGCAAAGGGTCATGGCGTGGCTGCTGCCGCTGGCGTGGGTGGCCACGCGGGCTTTCTTGTCCATGCCGAAGGTGGTGCCGAAGAGCGAGCCGTAGTCGTAGTTATTCACGTCCATAAATCCCTTGTCGCGGTTGAGGAATTTGCCCACGTCGCAAGAGAAATACATCATGGTGCTGTCCTTGATGGAGGCGATGCACATGGGGGCAATCTCGTCCATAGGGAGGTTGAGGTAGCGCCAGTTCTGGCCGTCGTAGACGTGGCGGTCGTACTGAATCTCATAGACCTTGTAGTACTCGCGGGTGGGGTCGTTCATAATCATGTAGTACTTAGAGAAGTCGGTCTTGGCAAACTTCTCGTAGAAGGACATGGGGGTGTAGGTGTCGGTGGAGACAATCTCGCCCTTGGCGTTCTTCTGCTGGAAGGTGAACTGTGCGGGAGGCTCACCCATGGTGAGGGCCAGCATGCGGTAGATGGTGCCGAGCATCTCGGTCTTGCGTTGCTGCAGCTGGGCGGGGGTGACGCCCTTCTTGGCAGCCAGGGTGCGCAGCTCCAGGCCGTCCTCGCGCAGTTTGAGCGCAATGAGGTTGCTGATGGAGCTGGTGTTGTCGGTGTTGTAGGTCTCGGGCATGGCCTCGCGGGGCACCAGTCCGTATTTGGCAATTAGGTTGGCCACGCCGGTGAACTGGCCTCCGTCGCCAATGGGATTCTTGAAGAGCCAATCGACTTCCTGGTCGTCGAGGGGCTTCTGATAGGTGTCAATCATGGCCTGGAGGAAGAGGTTGGACTTCTCCAGCTGGTCGTAGAAGAAGGTGTAGGCCTGCGAGAACTGGAAGTCGGCGGGCAGATGGTGCTCGCGAATAGCCTTGTTGCGCAGCACGTTCATGCCGGTGAACATCCAGCAGCGGCCGCTGGACTTCTGGTCGGTGATGGCCTTGCTCTCCACGCGGTGGGAGAAGTGGGAGTCGAAGGCGGTGCTGTTCTCATAATTGAGGGCCAGCTTGGCGGGACTGTTGGTGACCAAGATGTTGCGCAGGGCCTTGTCGCTGGCGTTGCCGCCATAGTTCTGCTTCATCTGCTGCATCATCTCGGTGGTGATGCCGCCGTTGTAGTTGGCGGCGCGTTTGTCGTTTTTCTTTTGGGCTTGGGCAGGCACGGCAAGTAATACTGCCATGGCGGCCAAGACGAAAAATACTCGTTTCATGCTATTGTAGATTTTAAATTAATTATCTGACGTTGAGGGCCTCTTTGATAGCGGTTTCAATCTGGTCGCCGCGCAGGCCGCGCTTGAGGATGGTGCCATCCTTGTCGAGCAGCAAGATGGTGGGAATGCCCACCACGCCGTAGTTCTCGGTGGCGGTGCGGGTGGTGTCGATCAGCTGGGGATAGGTTATGCCGAGGTCCTCGACGGCCTTTTTGTGGTTGGGCATCTTGTCCCACACGTCCACGCCGATGATGTTGAGCCCCTTGGCACCGTATTTCTTGTAGAGGCGCACCAGGTTCTCGGAAATCTCCTGGCGGCAGGGTCCGCACCACGAGGCCCAGAAGTCGACCAGGGTGAACTGGGTCGAGTCGAGCATGGCGCTGAGGGTGGTGGCGTTGCCAGTGGCAAAGTCGATGCCCTCGATGTCGACGTAGGGCTTGCCCTCGGAGGTGTTGGCCACGTGGAGCAGCTGCTTGTGGGCGCTCAGCAGGGGACCGTAATTGGCAATGGCGCTGGAGGAATGGCTCATGATGCTGTCCAGTTTCTCGAACGACATCTCTTCGTATTCCACCAGGTTGCTGAGGGCGTAAGCGCCGATGATGTTATCCTTGTTCGCTTCGAACACCTTCTGGTTGTGGGCAATGTTGTGGGCGTTGAGCAGGCTGTCCGTCTGGGTGTATATCTTCACTATGGCGGCCTGCTCGGTGGCGTTGGCGGCCAGGTAGTAGCGTTCCAGTGTGGCCTGCATACGGCGCTGGAGGGTCTGGGCGGCAGTGTCGCAGGTGTATGTGCGGTAGTAGAGGTCGTTTAGCGGCGTGCCCGAGAGGGAATCGGTCACGAGATTGATGCTGATTTGGCCCGGTTCGAGTACGATGGTGCTGACAAAACGACTGGAGGGGTTTATGGAGGTGACCAACTGTACCATGCGCGTCGTGTCGACGGTGCCAGTGAGTTGGAACTGGCCTTGGCTGATGACGGCTGAGTCGAGCGGCTCTTGGCCGTCCATCTCCACCATATAGACGGTGGCCCCGTCGAATCCGTTTTCGGGCATCTGGCCCATGATGGTGTAACTGTTGCGCCCCTGCTGGCAGGAGGCGGCTAGGAGCAGCGTGGCTGCAATCAATAAGATGTTGTAAATCTTGTGCATAGTTTGTTTATTGTTAACAACGATATGGATGCAAAAATACATTTTTTTTTTAATATGGAAAGCTTTTGGAAACGAAAGCCTTCCGACCGGGTGAATTCAGTCCTCAACTGCCCATACTTTTAACTCCACCCATCATCAGCATCCATCTCACAGGCTCTCTATCCGTTGCAATATTGGGGAGGGAGGCTTTGGGGAGCGAGCGTGTTACGTTGCGGGAGTGGGGGGGATTGAGAGTCGCCACGCTCGTTCATTCAGGTGTTTGGATTGATTAAAATGGGCTGAAAAATAGTTAAATATGCGCAAGTAGGCAAAAAAATAGTCGCAATGTCGGAAAAAAGATGTATCTTTGCACAATTTTTCAAACGGATAATAAAATATAATTTATAACTATGTACACAGATACCACTAAATTCATTGGCGAAGGCCTTACCTACGATGACGTGCTCTTGGTGCCGTCTTATTCCGAGATTCTTCCCCGCGAAGTGACTGTTGCTACCCGCTTCTCACGTAATATCAAGCTCAACATGCCGATGGTTTCGGCCGCCATGGATACAGTGACGGAAGCTGCCATGGCTATCGGTATGGCCCAGGAGGGTGGTATCGGCGTGCTGCACAAAAACATGACTATCGAGCGCCAGGCCAACGAGGTGCGCAAGGTGAAACGAGCCGAGAACGGCATGATTATCGATCCCGTGACCCTCACCAAAGAGGCCAAGGTGAAGGATGCCCAGCGGCTGATGCACGAGTACGGCATTGGCGGCATCCCCATCGTGGACGAAGACAAGATGCTGATTGGCATGGTGACCAACCGCGACCTGCGCTTTGAGCGCAACATGGAACGCCCCTTGTCTGAAATCATGGTCACCAAGCTCATCACCACCCATGTGGGCACCACTTTTGCCGAGGCGACGGAAATACTTCAACGCCACAAGATTGAGAAACTGCCCGTCGTGGACGAGCAGGGCCGCTTTATGGGGCTGATTACATATCGCGACATCATGAAGACCAAGGAGCGCCCCCTGGCCTGCAAGGACAAGAATGGCCGCCTGTGTGTGGCTGCCGGTGTGGGCATTACGGACGACATGATGGACCGCGTAGATGCCCTGGTGAAGGCCGGTGCCGACGCCATCGTCATTGACACGGCCCACGGACACAGCATCCGCGTGGTGGAAGCCTTGAAAAAGGTGAAGTCGGTCTACCCCGAACTGGACGTGGTGGTGGGCAACATTGCCACCGGTGAGGCCGCCCTTATGCTGGCCGAGGCCGGAGCCGATGCCATCAAGGTGGGCATTGGACCCGGAAGCATCTGCTCCACCCGTATAGTGGCCGGTATTGGTGTGCCGCAGCTGACGGCTGTGTGCGAATGCGTTGGGGCTTTGAAGCAGAAAGGTTTTGATGTGCCTATCATTGCCGATGGCGGCATCCGCTACAGTGGCGACATCGTCAAGGCTTTGGCCGCCGGTGCCTGCTCGGTGATGATTGGGTCGCTGATTGCGGGCGTAGACGAGGCCCCGGGCGAGACCATCATTTTCGAGGGCCGCAAGTTCAAGTCCTACCGTGGCATGGGCTCGCTAGAGGCTATGCAGAGCGGCTCCAAGGACCGCTATTTCCAGGATAAGGAGACCGATGCCAAGAAGCTGGTGCCCGAAGGTGTGGTGGGACGTGTGCCTTACAAAGGCAATCTGAGCGAGGTGCTCTACCAGATGGTGGGCGGACTCAAGGCCGGCATGGGTTACACTGGTTCGCGCGACATCCCCACCATGCAGCAGGCCAAGTTTATCCGCATCACCGCCGCCGGTGTCACCGAGAGCCATCCCCACGACATCGCCATCACCCGCGAGGCCCCCAACTATTCTAGATAATAACCTCAGTAATAATAGGAAACAAGTAAATGAAAAAACTTTTTGCCACATTCCTCTTCACGGCTTTTATGCTGGGGGCAATGGCCCAAAGCAACGACCCCGTGATTTTCCAAATCAACGGAAAGGACTACCGCCAGTCGCAGTTTCTTAAGGAGTATTACCGTTCCATCGGTAAGAACCCCTCAGAGGTGACTGCCACCCCTGCTGAGCGGCGCAAAGACATCATGGATTATGCCCAACTTTATGTGAACTTCCAGACAAAGCTGACGGACGCTTATGCCCTTGGCTACGACACCCTGCCTGAACTCAATCGCGAGCTCTCCGTCTATCGTACCGAGCTGGCCGCCCCCTATTTGATTGACTCCACCACGCTGCAAAATTTGCTGCGCGAGGCCTATGAGCGCAACCATTATGTGCTGCATGCGGCCCATATCCTTGTGCCCTGCCCCGAAAATTCCCTCCCGGCAGATACCTTGGAGGCTTACAACCACGCCATGGAGATTTATAATCAAGCACTGCTGGCCACCGACTTCTACCTTGTGGCGCAGCAAGAGATGAAACGTCAACGCCTGAACGACCGTGACCCGCTGGTTCGTCAGAAGGCCGACCAGGTGAATCCTTTCGAGGGCGACTTGGGCTGTTTCACGGTGTTTGACATGATTTATCCCTTCGAGACGGCAGTCTACAATATGACTCCCGGGGAAATTTGCAAACCTGTCAGAACCCGTTACGGCTACCATATCATCAAATTGTTCGACCGTTTTGAGTACTACGGCAAGAGCCAGGTGGCCCACATTTGGATTTCCGAAAGCGACCCCAGCTCCAGGGGTAAGATTAACGATGCCTACCGCCGTTTGCAAGAAGGCATCCCTTTCGAGACCGTGGCGAAGGATCTAAGTCAGGACCCCTCCTCTTCCTCCAACGGTGGCTTGCTGCCCGAACTCCCGCCCAACCAACTGCCTGTTGACTATGTGAGCCAGATTTCGAGAGGACTGAAGGAGGGCGAGTATTCTCGGCCTTTCCACACCCGTTTTGGTTGGCATATACTAAAGCTTATCAAAAAGGAGACTATGCCCGATTTCGAGAGCATGATTCCTTACTACAAGTCGCGAATGACCCGCGGCGAACGCGCCACCAAGCCCAAACACATCTTCATTGGGCAGTGCAAGGACAAGTACGGCTTTGTCGACTACACCACCGTCAAGACTTCCAAGAAAAAGAACGCGCCCTATGCTGCCAGTCTGCAGGCAGTCCGCTCCCTGATTTCCGATTCGATATTCTCTGCCATCTTCCACTACGACAGCAACCAAATCACCGACATGCGCCCCCTCTTCAAGATTGGCGACAAGGAGTTCAACTCCCGTAATTTTGCCCGCTATATATATAAGAATAGGAAAGTCTACCCCATCTGCGACCTAGATCTCTTTTTGGCCGAACTCTATAATAACTTTATCGATGCCAAGGTGCTGGAGTATGCCGACAGCCGCTTGGAGAAGGATATTCCCGAGTTTGGTGAGCTGATAGAGGAGTACCGTCACGGCCTGATGATTTTCACTTACAACGACCGCATGGTGTGGGGCAAGGCCTTGAAAGACACGCTGGGATTTGAGAATTTCTACACGATGGCCAGCCCCAAGCATCGTTTTGACAACCCTGACGATGCCGTCTATTTCTGGAACGAGCGCGCAGTGGTGAACACCATTACCGTTTCCGACAGCACGTTGCTACCCAAGAAAAAGGCCCTAAAGGTGGTTGCCAAAGGACAGAAGAAAGGCTGGGACAGAGAGAAGATGGCTGATGAGATGTGCAAAAAGGTTCGCACAAAGAAAGAGTATACGGTTGGCACTTCTCCCATGATACTCGAAAAAGGCAACCAAGAGGTGCTGAGTGAACAGGAGTGGAAGAAGGGTACCTATGTGCATAATTTAGACACCAGCAGCTATGAAATTCTGATGGTGGAGCGGATTGCGCCCCCCGAATTGAAGTCTCGTGAGGAGGCTCGCGGATTCTATCTCAACGACTATCAGAACTATTTGGAAGACCAGAACAATGCTTTTCTGCGCACCAAGTATCATGTCATCATCTATCAGGATGTTCTGGACAAAATACCTTTTTGATAATATCATTTAAGTGAGCTTTTATGAAGAAAATCATTGTGATACTCATGGCTGTGTTGCCTTTGGTGCTTTCGGCCCAGACTCAACCGCGACAGGTGGTTGACGGCATCGTGGCAGTGGTCGGCCAGACCATCATCAAAAACTCCGACATCGAGCAGGCTTATGCCCAGGTACGTCTCCGTCAGGGAATGGAGAACGCCTATACCGAACGGTGCCAACTGCTGGAGAGCATGCTCATTTCTAAACTCCTGGTGCATAAAGGTATTGTGGACAGCGTGGAGGTGAGCGACGACCAGGTGGAAGACCAAGTGCAGTACTACCTGAAGGCTGCCATCCGTCAGGCTGGCGGCAAGGACAAACTGCGCGAAGTGTTCCAGTATAGCTATGACGAGCTTCACGACCAGTATTTCGACCTTCTGCACGACCGCATTCTGAGCCAAAGGGTGGAGCACCAGCTGACCGAAAATGTCAAGGTGACCCCTGCTGAGGTGAAAGAGTTCTATGCCCGTATCAGCCAGGACAGCCTCCCCACCATCCCTACTCAATATGAAGTTTCGGAGATCGTCATTGAGCCCACCATCGGAGAGGAAGAGCGTGACCGTGTGCGCGGCGAGTTGGCCGAATTGCGCGAACGTGTGCTCAAGGGCGAGAAGTTCAGTATGCTGGCCAAACTCTATTCGCAGGACCCAGGGTCTGCCTCCAAGGGCGGCGAGTTGGGCTTTTTTGGGCGTGGAGATATGGTCAAAGAGTTTGAGGCTGCTGCCTTTGCCCTCAAACCCGGCGAAGTGTCGCCCATTGTGGAAACCCAATACGGCTTCCATATCCTTCAGTTGATTGAGCGCCGCGGCAATACCATCAATGTGCGCCATATTCTGCTCCAGCCTAAGACCTCTTCTGACGACTTGCTCAAGGCCAGAATCACGCTGGACAGCTTGGCACAGGAAATACGTCTCGGACACATCACCTTTGAGGCTGCTGCCCAGCAGTACAGCGACGGGGCCAGCAAGGCTCAGGGGGGTGCCGTGACCAACCCTTCTACCGGTGGCAACCGCTTCGACAAGGAGGTCTTCTCACAGCTCTATCCGGGCGTCGGTATCGTGGCCATGGAGGAGGACGAAATTTCCAATGCCACCGCCATAGTCACTCCCGATAATAAGAGTGCCTACTGCCTCATCAAACTTGTCAAGAAGATTCCCGAACATAAGGCTAATCTAACAGACGACTATGACCGCATCTATAATGCCTGTCTACAAGATGCACAGACCCAGAAAGTGGTGGAGTGGGCCAACCGTATGGTGCGCACCACCTACATCCGCATAGCTGACGAATACAAGGATTGCCCCAATTTCAGGGTCAACTGGCCCAAGTAAAACTAAACTATAAAGTAAAAACTAAAAACTAAAAGAGATTAGACAGATGCCATGACTTTTTAAACTATAAAGTAAAAACTAAAAAGTAAAAAGTGATTATAGTTATTAGTTTACAAAACTCTCAACCCCGTCCACCCTTTTAGTTTTTAGTTTTTACCTTTTACTTTATCACAAACTCTCAACCCCGCCCACCTTTATAGTTTTTAGTTTTTACCTTTTACTTATAAAAAAAACCTCAATTCTCTAAACATGTCTGATTCTGAGTTATTAGACTCTTTTGTAAAGCAATATCGTTCGCTCAAAGGCGAAATAGGCAAGGTCATTGTCGGTCAAGACAAGGCCGTGGACAGCCTGCTGCTTTCCATCTTTACTGGGGGCCACTGCCTGCTGGTAGGCGTTCCCGGATTGGCAAAGACCCTGATGGTCAACACACTTGCCAAAACCTTGGGACTGACCTTCAGCCGCATACAGTTCACACCCGACCTTATGCCAAGCGACATTACCGGCTCCGAAATATTAGATGAGAGTCGCCGCTTCCAATTTATCAAAGGCCCTGTCTTCGCCAATATCGTACTTGCCGACGAAATAAACCGCACACCGCCCAAGACCCAGGCAGCCCTGCTGGAGGCCATGCAGGAGAAGTCTGTCACAGTCTCAGGCAAGAGTTATGCCCTTTCAGCCCCCTTCTTCGTCCTGGCCACACAAAACCCCATCGAGCAAGAGGGCACCTATCCCTTGCCCGAAGCCCAGCTCGACCGTTTCATGCTGAATATCCGTATGGACTACCCCTCTTTCCAAGAAGAGGTGGACATAGTCAAAGGCACCACGGTGGACAGCAGTCAAGTGGTCGGTGAGATACTTTCTGCCCAGCAAATTCTCGACTTTCAAGGTGTCATTCGGCGGATGCCGGTGCCCGACAACGTCTGCCAATATGCAGTCACCCTCTCCTCATCCACCCGCCCGGGCAAAGGAGGGACCCCTCTGGCCACCAAATACCTCTCGTGGGGTGCAGGCCCCCGTGCTTCGCAGTATCTGGTGATGGGAGCCAAAACCCATGCCGCCATGCAAGGCAAATACTCACCAGACATAGAGGATGTGCAGGCCGTGGCCGAAGAGGTGCTTCGCCACCGCATAGTCCGCAACTACTATGCCGAGGCCGAGGGCATCACCACTGAGGAAATTGTGGCCCAACTGATAGAACAATCTAATTAGTCCATTTAGTTTATGAAAAAGTCCATCCTTCTCATTGTCGCGCTGCTGGCCTTTGCCACATCCATGGCCCAGACCTCTGGCCTGCATATTCCTTCCGCCAAACCCATTCGCCCCAAGGATCTGCCCAAGGCATGGGACAACCCAGAAGTCTTCTGTCTGCAGCTTTTCTTCAATGAGGGCGACAGCGCATATCGTGAAGAGGACCTGGACTTGCTCGACACCGCCTATATCAAGGCTTTCAACCGTGAGAATCCGAGGCTTTATACCATGACTATCGAAGCTTATGGCAATGCCGTCAACGGCGACCTTATGCGGGCCCGTGTAGAGTCTGTCTATCGCTATTTCACCATGCGTGGCCATGAAGTCATGCCGGTGCGATATGCCTTCAATCCCATTCATTGCAGCTGCCATGGCGACACAGTAGAATTGGTCCGTTTCGAGGTGCCGACTGACAAGCAGATTTATGACTGTGCCGAACTGCCCGACAGTCGCATGATACTCCCTCCTGGCATACGGCTGGAGAATTCCGTTCTGATCACTTTCCGCGACAATCCGATAGAGTGTCTGGGCGGCAACAGCGGCTGCTTTCTTCCGGCGCAGGACAGCAACATCAGGGCCTACTACACGCAGGTCATCCTCAAGAAAGGCTCCATCTACTCGGTGCAGAACACCAAAGACGAATGCCCTCCGCCTGTCCAGCTGAGCATAGAAGAACACCTGGACCACCAACAGATGGTCGACCGCTACTTCTTGGTGCCCCACCGTAGGCAAATAATACTGCCCGTGGGCTATATCGTGCTGCATTCCAGCTTCAACCGCAAGCCCGACGAGTGCCAGTACCTCTCTGATTCCATCTTTGTTCGGCTCCCCGTAACCGAAGAGCAACTAGAGTCAGGCCTGCGCCTTTTCGGCAAGAAATATACGGCCAAAGGGCCTGAGTATAAGTCGCTTCCCACTAAGAAAATCAAAGGCGGCCCCGTATTGATGATTCAAGGAGCCATCAACCCCACCATGTTCGACACCATCTTTCTGGCCAAGCGAATCAAAGAAGATGAGGTTTCAAAATACCTCTATGCCGCCGACTCGCCTACCGAGCAGGGAGCAGTAACCATCATAGTCAAGGGTGAGGAGAGATATTATAAACCCTTCCGCATTAATAACAAGGGCGAGTATGACTACAAGAAACCCTTCCGTGCCCTGCTGCGTATAGTCGAAGCCGAGGAAGAAGAACTTGGCGATGAATCCAACAATACCTTCCGCAATGATGGCGACGAAGAGTTAGAATAATAAACTAAAATAAAACTATAAAGTAAAAACTAAAAACTAAAAAGTGATTATAGTTATTAGTTTACAAAACTCTCAACTCCGTCCACCCTTTTAGTTTTTAGTTTTTACCTTTTACTTTAAAAAAAAAAACTCATTATGGCTTATCTACAGACCGACGTGACCAAAGTCACCACCCATGTGCTCCAGCGCATGAAACAAAACGGCGAAAAAATCGCCATGCTTACCGCATATGACTACTCCATGGCAAAACTCCTCGATGCCACAAAGATAGATGTGATACTCGTGGGCGATTCCGCCGCCAACGTCATGGAAGGTCATGACACCACGCTCCCCATCACACTCGACGAAATGATAGTCTATGCCTCCTCCGTCAAGCGTGCCGTCAAGCGTGCCCTGCTGGTGGTGGACATGCCTTTCGGCACCTACCAGGGCAACTCCAAGCAGGCCCTGGCCTCAGCCATCCGCATCATGAAAGAGACCGGAGCCGACGCCATCAAGCTCGAAGGAGGCGAAGAAGTGTTGGAATCCGTCACCCGCATCCTCACAGCAGGCATACCCGTCATGGGACATCTCGGCCTCACCCCCCAAAGCATCAACAAGTTTGGCACCTATGCAGTCCGTGCCACCCAGGACGACGAAGCCCAACAACTCATCCACAACGCCCATGTGCTGGAAGAAGCCGGCTGTTTCGCCCTGGTTCTCGAAAAAATACCCGCCAAGCTGGCCACCCAAGTAACCAGCCAAATCAAAATCCCCACCATAGGCATTGGGGCAGGCTCTGGCACCGACGGACAAGTACTAGTGCTTCAAGACATGCTCGGCATCACCCAACAATTCAAACCCCGCTACCTGCGCACCTATGGAAGCTTCGGTGCCGACATCAGCAATGCCGTCCGTCAGTACATCAGTGATGTCAAACGCCAAGACTTCCCCAACGAAAAAGAACAGTATTAAGGGGACTTCTATAAATCACCCAGAAGGGGTGAGACTATTAATAACACGG
>R25__coassemble_841_pt1 | contig 16923 bp, 13 predicted proteins | sample R25__metabat2_high_PE_017 | metagenome-assembled genome bin R25 | reverse complement strand
ATGATTTTATTATAATGAATACTAAGTATTTAATGTATTTTTAAGGATGGACTAGGATATATGTTGGTTTGGTTGTCGGAAGTCTACTGATGATTTGGTCACCATTCTTCTTATCGGTGGTGATGGGGGTGCTAGTGGAAGGAGGTACATAGGGTGGGAGTGTAGGGTGATTTATTGCTTGAACTCTTGACTGCTTGGCACCGAAGTGTGAACTGGTGTGGCTTGTGGCAATAATGTCATAGTTGGCTGATTTTAAGTTTGATATGTTTGGACAGGGATATGTGAGTTGTGCTTGTGATAAGTATTAAATCGTTAATAATCATTAGTTTGCATAAGTATCAGGTTTCTGCTGGGCATGGAAAAGGCGAATTCGGGGTGTTTTGAGGTGCTGATGGGCGCTTTTTGACACGGATAAAGGGTAGTCAGGGTAAAAAAACATAGAATTGTTATCATTGATTTACAGCATATTGAATTTTTTTTTGATGAAAAATGCAAAAAATATTTGGTTCGTTTGGAAAAAAGTAGTATTTTTGCAACCTCAAATCAAGAGAACGAGAGTTGTTTGACAAGCTGAAAAAGCCGATGTAACTCAGTTGGTAGAGTAGCTGATTTGTAATCAGCCTGTCGGGGGTTCGAGTCCCTTCATCGGCTCGAATGCCCAGCTCCAAAGGGGTGTTCGGCAAAAATAGATGGGGAAGTCGCATAGTGGCAATTGCAACAGACTGTAAATCTGTCCTCTTCGGAGTTCAGTGGTTCGAGTCCACTCTTCCCCACCAACCTACAAAGAAGCGGAAGTAGCTCATTTGGTAGAGCGATAGCCTTCCAAGCTATAGGTGGCGGGTTCGAGCCCCGTCTTCCGCTCAACACTTGGCGGAGAGGGAGGCAAGAGAACGCCGACGCTTCGGAGTGAGAAGCTGCAGTAGCTCAGCTGGTAGAGCGCATCCTTGGTAAGGATGAGGTCACCGGTTCAAATCCGGTCTGTAGCTCTTTTTTTATGCAAAAATTTACGAGGACGAGATGCATTTCGCCCTCGTTGAATGTGAGAGTAATAAATTGTTAACATTTAATACGTATTAAACATGGCAAAAGAAAAATTTGATCGTTCTAAACCGCACGTCAACATTGGTACCATCGGACACGTTGACCACGGCAAAACCACTCTGACCGCCGCTATCACCAAGGTGCTGGCTGAGAAAGGTCTCTCCGAAGTTAAGTCTTTCGACTCCATTGACTCCGCTCCCGAAGAGAAAGAGCGTGGTATCACTATCAACACCGCTCACGTTGAGTATCAGACTGAGACCCGTCACTATGCACACGTTGACTGCCCTGGCCACGCTGACTATGTGAAGAACATGGTTACCGGTGCTGCCCAGATGGATGGTGCTATCCTGGTTGTTGCTGCTACCGACGGTCCTATGCCCCAGACTCGTGAGCACATCCTGCTCGCTCGTCAGGTGGGTGTTCCCCAGTTGGTTGTTTTCATGAACAAGTGCGACTTGGTTGACGACCCCGAGCTGCTCGACCTCGTTGAGATGGAAATCCGCGAGCTCCTGAGCTCTTATGATTTCGATGGCGACAATATCCCCGTTATCCGTGGCTCCGCTTTGGCCGCTCTGAATGGCGAACCCGAAGGTGTGAAGGCTGTCGAGGAACTGATGCATGCTGTTGACACTTGGATTCCTCTGCCCGCACGTGCAGTTGACAAACCCTTCCTGATGCCCGTCGAGGACGTCTTCTCCATCACTGGTCGTGGTACCGTAGGTACTGGCCGTATCGAGACTGGCGTTATCCACACTGGCGACCCCGTCGACATCATTGGTATGGGTGCCGAGAAGCTGAAGAGCACCGTTACCGGTGTTGAGATGTTCCGCAAGATCCTTGACGAAGGTGAGGCTGGTGACAATGTAGGTCTGCTGCTCCGTGGTATCGACAAGGACGAAATCCGCCGTGGTATGGTTATTGCTGCTCCCGGTTCGGTTCATCCTCACCACGAGTTTGAGGCTGCTGTGTACATCCTGAAGAAGGAAGAGGGTGGCCGTCACACTCCTTTCCACAACAAATATCGTCCTCAGTTCTATTTCCGCACCACCGATGTCACCGGTGAGATCACTCTCCCCGAGGGCCGCGAGATGGTTATGCCTGGCGATAACTTGACTATCCATGTCAACCTTATCTCCGACATCGCTCTGAACGAGAACCTGCGTTTCGCTATCCGCGAGGGTGGCCGCACCGTTGGTTCCGGTCAGGTGACCAAGATCATTGAATAAGATCTAACCCACAATAAAGGCGCGACGCCAGTCGCGCCTTGCATAGGGGCATAGTTAAATGGTATAATGCCGGTCTCCAAAACCGATGTTGGGAGTTCGATTCTCTCTGCCCCTGCCAAAATAATTGATATCAAATGGCAACTAAGTTAGGTAATTACGTAAAGGATAGCTACGACGAATTGGTGCACAAGGTGTCGTGGCCTTCGTTCAAGGAGCTGCAGAGCAGTGCTGTGGTCGTTGCTGTGGCAGCCCTGATATTGGCCCTGATCGTGTTCTTAATGGACTTCGTGTTCGGAGCCCAGAATATGGGATGGAAGGGCTTGCTTGGATACTTTTATGCTTTATTTGGATAAGACTTGGCAGAAAACAAGGTCTTGCTTCCCAAATTTTTTTTGAGACTTGGCACCTGTCATCCTTGTCCAATTACAGCGTTTCCACCTCGGCAGTTGCCGCAAGGTGAATGAGTATAAAATCACTATTCTTTAATCAACAACATGGAGCAGCAGTCTAAAAAATGGTATGTCGTCAGAGCAATCAGCGGCAAAGAGAAGAAGGCGAAGGAGTACATCGAGAGCGAGATGGCCAAGCGTGGCTGGAGCGATGATGTGCCTCAGGTTCTTGTTCCTACCGAGAAGGTGGTATCGATACGTAACGGGAAAAAGGTCATCAATGACCGCAATTATCTCCCGGGTTACGTGTTGATTGAGGCCGACTTGCGCGATGAGATCATCCCTGTCATCCAAAATTTGCCCAATGTGCTGGACTTCCTGCGCGAGTCGGGTGGTGGCAACCCCATCCCGATGCGGCAGTACGAGATTAACCGCATCTTGGGTAAGATGGACGACCAGTTAGACGCCATTGAGGGCAACGGCGATACTTATCTGGTGGGCGAGAACGTCAAGGTGATTGACGGTCCGTTCAGCAGTTTTGCCGGCGTTGTGGAAGAGGTTAACGACGAGAAGAAGAAATTGAAAGTTACGGTCAAGATCTTCGGTCGCAAGACTCCTCTGGAACTCAGCTACAATCAGGTTGAGAAGGAATAGTAACCATTTTAACTAACAAACAAACTAAATCGTTTAAATCAAAATGGCAAAAGAAGTTGCAGGATTGATTAAATTGCAAATCAAAGGCGGCGCTGCAAACCCCGCACCTCCTGTGGGACCCGCACTGGGTGCCAAGGGCGTGAACATCATGGAGTTCTGCAAGCAGTTCAATGCCCGTACCCAGGATAAGGCTGGCAAGATTGTGCCTGTCATTATCACGGTGTACACCGACAAGTCCTTTGACTTTGTAGTTAAGAATCCCCCTGTGGCCGTGTCGCTGAAAGAGGCTTCGAAAGCCGCCAAGGGTTCTGGTGAACCCAACCGCGTGAAGGTTGCTTCGGTGACGTGGGAACAGGTACGTCAGATTGCAGAGACCAAGATGCCAGACCTCAACTGCTTCACTATTGAGTCAGCTATGAGCATGGTGGCTGGTACTGCACGCAGCATGGGTATCACAGTGAAAGGTGAGAGCCCCCTTGCAAAGTAAATTTAAATCAATTAACAGTGGTAGCATCGCCAAGTGAGCGGTGCGGTGACCACAAAAACAAAGAATCATGGCAAAATTAACTAGAAAACAGAAAGAAGCTTTAGCCAAATTCGACAAGAACAATGTCTACTCGCTTGAAGAGGCCGTGGAGGTTGTGAAGAACATTACCTACACCAAGTTTGACGCTTCGGTGGACATTGACGTGCGTTTGGGTGTTGACCCCCGCAAGGCCAACCAGATGGTGCGCGGCAGCGTGACGCTGCCTCACGGCACTGGTAAGACTGTGCGTGTGTTGGTGCTTTGCACTCCCGACAAGGAGGAAGAGGCTAAGGCCGCCGGTGCCGACTACTACGGCCTTGACGAGTATGTCGCCAAGATTAAGGGTGGTTGGACCGACGTTGACGTTATCATTACCATGCCCAGCTGTATGCCCAAGATTGGTGCTCTCGGCCGCATCCTCGGTCCCCGTGGACTGATGCCGAACCCCAAGACTGGCACCGTTACTATGGAAGTTGGCAAGGCTGTCCAAGAGGCCAAGGCCGGTAAGATCGATTTCAAGGTCGACAAGTTTGGTATTATCCACACTGCCGTTGCTAAGTGCTCCTTTGACAACAACAAGATTGTTGATAACGCACGCGAGGTGCTTCAGGCTATCATTAAGTTGAAACCCGCCGCTGCCAAAGGTACGTATGTGAAGAGCATCACCCTGAGCAGCACGATGAGTGCCGGTGTGAAAGTCGACACCAAAGCCGCAACCTTGTAACAATTAATTTTTTTTGAAAGATCATTATGAGAAAAGAACTTAAAGACCAGCTGATCGACCAACTGTGCGAAGAGGTTAAGTCCTATCCCCTTATCTACATTGCCGATATGGGTGGCTTGAACTCTGTGCAGACCAGCAAACTGCGTCGTGCCGCATTCCGCAAAGAGGTCAAGTTGGAGGTCGTGAAGAACGCCCTGCTGATCAAGGCTCTGGAGCGCACCGGAATGGATTATTCCCAGCTCTTTCCCGTGATTAAGGGCGAGACCGCCATAATGCTTTCTAACACCAACAATGCCCCTGCCAAACTCATCAAAGAGTTTCGTGCAAATGAGAAGGGTGCTAAGAAACCTATCCTGAAGGGTGCCTATGTGGAAGAGTGTTTCTACATTGGCGAAGAGCATCTTGAGGAACTTGTCAACATCAAGTCCAAGAACGAGCTCATTGCCGACGTGGTTGCTCTGCTGCAGTCCCCCATCAAGAATGTTATTTCTCAGCTCCAGTCGGGTGCCAATACCATCACTGGTGTATTGAAAACATTAGAAGAGAAGGCCGAATAGGTTTTCGCAAATCGGGTCGGACCCCGTTAAAAGTCCAGGTAAACAAACAAATTATTAGTAAAAACACATTAAAAACAATAAAAGTCATGGCAGACATCAAAGCTATTGCTGAAGAATTAGTAAACTTAACCGTTAAAGAAGTAAAAGAACTCGCTGACGTTCTGAAAGAAGAATATGGTATCGAACCCGCCGCTGCTGCTGTTGCAGTTGCTGCTGCCGGTGCTGCTCCCGCAGCTGCCGCTGAGGAGAAAACCTCCTTCGACGTTATCCTGAAGGGCGTTCCCGATGCTACCAAGAAACTGGCCGTTGTGAAGGCTGTGAAGGATCTGGCTAGCCTGGGCCTGAAAGAGTCCAAGGAACTCGTTGACGGTGCTCCCAAGACCGTTAAGGAAGGCGTTAGCAAGGACGAGGCTGACTCTCTGAAGAAAGCCCTCGAAGAGGCTGGTGCTGAAGTCGAGGTTAAATAGTTTGAACCATTCGATTTCTCTGAGGAATAGGGCCTCCGGTGCATCCGGAGTGCCTATTCCTCTTTGCTATGCAAATTCTCTTTCGAGACATAATAGAGACCGAAATGAGCATCAGCATAGAACCCTCCTACCTCTCGTCATCTCCGAGCAGTAGCAACTTAAACTAAGAATAAAAAAATACTGGTTCAAATTAAAATTAAGTCCCTTGGATAACAATCAACCTATTGAAGTAGTAAACTTTGCATCTGTACGCAAATACGAGTACCCGGACTTTCTTGATATACAGCTCAAGTCTTTCAGAGACTTTTTCCAGATTGAGACGAATCCCGATAACCGTCTGGAAGAGGGTTTGTATAAGGTTTTCAAAGAAAATTTCCCCATCTCAGATGCACGTAATAATTTCACGTTAGAGTTTCTCGACTATTTTATTGACCCTCCGCGCTATTCCATCGAGGAATGTATAGAACGCGGATTGACCTACAGCGTGCCACTGAAGGCCAAGTTGAAACTATCGTGCAATGATCCAGAAAATGAAGACTTCCAGGCTATAGAACAGCCGGTCTATCTGGGCATGATTCCCTATATGACGCCCAAGGGCACCTTCGTTATTAATGGCGCAGAGCGTGTTGTGGTCTCCCAACTACACCGCTCACCTGGCGTTTTCTTCGGTACCTCCTACCACTCCAATGGTACGCAGCTCTATTCGGCCCGTATCATTCCCTTCAAGGGTTCGTGGATGGAGTTCACTACCGATATCAACAACGTCATGTATGCCTATATCGACCGTAAGAAGAAGCTCCCCATCACCACTCTGCTGAGAGCTATCGGATACGAGACCGATAAGGACATCTTGGATATCTTCAACCTCGCAGAAGAAGTGAAGGTCTCCAAATCTAACCTGAAAAAGGTTTTGGGTAAGCAACTGGCTGCCCGTGTGGTGGACTCATGGACGGAAGATTTCGTGGACGAGGACACTGGCGAGGTGGTCTCTATGGAGCGTACCGACACGGTGATTGAGCGCGACAAGGAGCTTACCGAAGATGATATTGAAAAGATTCTGCAACTCGATGTCAAGTCCATCCTGGTGAAAGTGGAGGACCGCGATGGCATCGACTATTCAGTCATATATAATACGCTGAAGAAAGATACGTCCAACAACTCGAAGGAGGCTGTTGAGTATATCTATCGTCAGCTGCGTAATGCCGAACCCCCAGACGAGGAGACCGCCCGCGGCATTATTGAGAAGTTGTTCTTCTCCGACAAGCGTTACGACTTGGGCGATGTGGGTCGCTACCGTATCAACACGAAGTTGGGTCTGGATATACCTGAGACCACCCGTGTGCTGACCCAGACAGATATTACCGAGATTATCAAGTATCTCATCCAGCTGATTAACCAGAAGGCCGACGTAGACGATATTGACCACTTGTCGAACCGCCGTGTCCGCACTTCGGGTGAGCAGCTGTACAACCAGTTTGGCGTGGGCTTGGCCCGTATGGCCCGCACCATTCGCGAGCGCATGAATGTGCGCGACAACGAGGTGTTCACTCCCACCGAGCTGATTAACGCCAAGACCCTCTCATCGGTCATCAATTCATTCTTTGGCACTAACCAGCTGTCGCAGTTCATGGACCAGACCAACCCCTTGGCCGAGGTGACGCACAAGCGCCGTATTTCTGCCTTGGGTCCTGGCGGTCTGTCGCGTGAGCGCGCCGGTTTCGAGGTGCGTGACGTGCACTACACCCACTATGGCCGTCTGTGTACCATTGAGACCCCTGAAGGCCCGAATATCGGTCTTATTTCCTCGCTGGCTGTTTATGCCCGCATCAACGAGCTCGGTTTCATAGAGACACCTTATCGCCGCGTGGTCAACGGCCGCGTGATGATGGACGAGGAGCCCGAGTACTACACCGCTGAACGCGAGGAGAGCAAGACTGTTGCCCAGGCTACCACGAAGATGGATGAAGAGGGCAACATCATTGAGTCCCGTGTCAAGGCTCGTAATCAGGCTGACTTCCCCATAGTCACTCCGGAGGAGATAGACCTTATGGACCTTGGCTCCAACCAGATTGCATCCATCGCTGCATCCCTCATTCCTTTCTTGGAGCACGACGATGCTAACCGTGCACTGATGGGTTCCAACATGATGCGTCAGGCTGTGCCTCTGCTGAATCCAGAAATTCCTATCGTAGGCACCGGTATAGAAAAATCAGTGGCCGAGGACAGCCGCGTGCTGCTCAATTCTCTCGGCGACGGTGTTGTCGAGTATGTTGACTCCACTAAGATTGTCATCCGTCACAACCGTACTGAGAAGGAGCGTTTGGTCTCCTTTGACGATGACATCCATGAATATAAACTGACCCGCTACCAGCGTACCAACCATTCCACCTCAATCAATCTGCGCCCAATCGTGCGTAAGGGTGACAAGGTGAAAAAGGGCCAGGTGCTGTGTGAGGGCTATGCCACCCAAGGCGGTGAGTTGGCTCTTGGACGCAACATGATGGTGGCCTTCATGCCTTGGAAGGGTTATAACTTTGAGGATGCTGTGGTGATTTCGGAGCGCGTGGTGCGTGAAGATATCTTCACATCGGTCCACGTGGAGGAATATACACTGGAGGTCCGCGAGACCAAACGTGGCCCCGAGGAGCTGACCCGCGATATTCCCAACGTGAGCAGCGATGCCACCAAAGATCTGGACGAGAACGGTATCATCCGTATCGGAGCCGAGGTGAAAGAGGGTGACATCCTTATTGGTAAGATTACCCCGAAGGGTGAGTCAGACCCCACTCCCGAGGAGAAACTGCTCCGCGCTATTTTTGGCGACAAGGCAGGCGATGTGAAGGATGCCTCATTGAAGGTGCCTCCTTCGGTGCGCGGTGTTGTCATCGACAAGAAACTCTTTGCCCGTATTATTCGTGACCGCAAACAGCGTGCCCGTGAGAAAGAGTTGTTGGCTAAGCCAGAAGAGGAGTACAACAACGAGTTGCTCGAATTGAAAGAGAAGCTGGTTGACCGCTTGCTCATCATTTTGGCCGGAAAGACTTCCAATGGCGTATACACCAGCCATAAGGAAGAGCTTATCCCCAAGAAAGCCAAGTTCACCTCGAAGGCTTTGAAAGCCATTGATTATACCGAAGTGAGCCCCAATAAGTGGACCTCAGACAAGGAAACCAACAATCTTATCAAGGATTTGTTGAATAACTATAATATTAAGTATCGCGAGATTAACGGACGCTTCACACGTAACAAGTTTGCCCTAACCGTTGGTGACGACCTGCCCACAGGAATCGTACAGATGGCCAAGGTTTACATTGCCATGAAGAGAAAGCTTCGCATCGGTGATAAGATGTCGGGTCGTCATGGTAACAAAGGTATTGTCTCGAAGATTGTTCGTGCAGAGGATATGCCATTCCTGGCCGACGGCACTCCTGTCGACATTGTGCTGAATCCTCTGGGTGTGCCTTCGCGTATGAACCTGGGTCAGATTTATGAGACCGTGTTGGGTTGGGCTGGCAAGAAGTTGAACAAGCGCTTCAAGACTCCTATCTTCGAAGGTGCTACACTTGAGCAGATTAACGGCTATATGCGCGAGGCAGGTCTTCCCGAGAACGGCCGCACTTACCTCTATGACGGTGAGACTGGTGACCGTTTCGACCAACCTGCTACCGTTGGATACATCTATATGCTGAAGCTGCACCACATGATTGACGATAAGATGCACGCCCGCAGCATTGGACCGTACTCGCTCATCACACAGCAACCCCTTGGTGGTAAAGCCAACTTCGGCGGACAGCGTTTTGGTGAGATGGAGGTATGGGCTCTGGAGGCCTTCGGTGCTTCGCACGTGCTGCAGGAAGTGCTGACCGTCAAGTCCGATGACGTCATGGGTCGAGCTAAGGCTTATGAGGCCATCGTGAAGGGCGATAACATGCCTGTACCTGGCATTCCTGAGTCCTTCAACGTGTTGGTCCATGAATTGCGCGGCTTAGGCTTAGAGGTAACATTTGATTAATTCAGAATTAAGTTTTGAATAACTAGTTCTTAATTCTTAATTGATAATAATAAAAAGATGGCTTTTAAACAAGATTCACAGATAAGGAATGATTTCAATTCGATAACCGTTAGCCTGGCTTCACCCGAGTCAATCAAGAAACGCTCTTATGGCGAGGTGACGAAGCCCGAGACTATCAACTATCGTACCTATAAGCCCGAGCGCGACGGTCTCTTCTGCGAAAGAATATTTGGACCTACCCGCGACTGGGAGTGCCATTGCGGCAAGTATAAGCGCATCCGTTACAAAGGTATCGTCTGCGACCGTTGCGGCGTGGAGGTTACCGAGAAGAAGGTTCGTCGTGAGCGTATGGGGCATATAGAGCTCTGCGTGCCTGTGGCGCACATTTGGTTCTTCCGCACCCTGCCCAATAAGATTGGCACCTTGCTGAATATCCCTAGCAAGAAACTGGAGCAGGTTATTTACTATGAGAAGTATATTGTTCTGCAGGCTGGCAAGGCTATGCTGAATGAGATGCCAGTGCAAAAACTGGACCTTTTAGCCGAGGAAGAGTATTATTCCATCCGCGAGACTTTGCCCGAGGGTAACGACCAATTGGACGATTCTAATCCCGACAAGTTCATCGTTGGCACTGGCTCAGAGGCTTTGTACAAGTTGCTTTGTGAGCTCGACCTTGACCAAATCAGCTACGAGCTTCGTGACCGTGCATCGAAAGAGACCTCCAATCAGCGCAAGCAAGAGGCTCTGAAGCGCCTGAATGTTGTCGAGTCGTTCCGTGAGAGCCGCAAGAATATGCAGGCCCGCGGTATGGACAACCGTCCTGAGTGGATGATTATGACCATTATTCCGGTCATTCCTCCCGAGCTGCGTCCCCTCGTCCCCCTGGACGGTGGCCGTTTTGCCACCTCTGACATCAACGAGCTCTATCGCCGTGTCATTATCCGTAACAACCGATTGAAGAGGCTGTTCGAGATTAAGGCACCTGAGGTTATCATGCGCAATGAGAAACGTATGTTGCAGGAGGCTGTGGACTCGCTGTTCGACAACAGTCGCAAGGTTTCCAGCGTCCGTTCAGACAACAATCGCTCTCTCAAGTCACTTTCCGATTCACTGAAAGGAAAGCAAGGTCGTTTCCGTCAGAACTTGCTGGGTAAGCGTGTTGACTATTCAGGCCGTTCGGTTATCGTTGTCGGCCCCGAGCTGAAGATGCATGAGTGCGGTCTGCCTAAGGATATGGCCAGCGAGTTGTTCAAACCCTTTATTATCCGCAAACTTCTTGAGCGCGGTCTGGTCAAGACTGTCAAGTCGGCCAAACGTGTCGTCGACCGTAAGGATCCCGTTGTGTGGGAAATTCTTGAGAATATACTGAAGGGTCACCCCATTCTGTTGAACCGTGCCCCCACCCTGCACCGTCTGGGTATTCAGGCTTTCCAGCCCAAGTTGGTTGAAGGAAAGGCTATCCGTCTGCACCCGTTGGTGTGTACGGGCTTTAATGCCGACTTCGATGGTGACCAGATGGCTGTCCACGTGCCTCTGGGCAATGCAGCCGTCTTGGAGGCTCAGATCTTGATGCTCTCTACTCATAACATCCTAAATCCAGCCAACGGTGCTCCTATCGCAGTGCCTTCGCAGGATATGGTCTTGGGTCTGTATTACATGACCAAGCCTCGTTATTCTACCGAGACCGAACCCGTGAAAGGTGAAGGTTTCCGTTTCTACTCGGCAGAAGAGGTAATTATTGCATATAACGAGAAGCGTGTCTCTTTGAACGCCTGCATAAGTTGCCGTATTGACAATCAGGGTCGTGATGAATATGATTACGTCAAGACCGATAAGACCTTCATGGAGGTCATAAAGGATAAGGACGGCAATCTGCTCACCGACCGCGATTGCGCAAACGCTGAAGAGGTGGCAGAGCGTAGCCGCACAGAGTATGAGATTCGTCGCGATAGCGAAGGCTATCCCATCCTTGATGCCAACGGACACTACATCAAGACCAACCGTATCCGTACCACTGTCGGACGTGTGATTTTCAACGAGGTTGTTCCTCAAGTTTATGGCTATGTCAATCAGGTGTTGGGTAAGAAGTCCTTGCGTAACATTATTGGTGACCTGTTCACCACCTGTGGCAATGCCGTTACCGCTATATTCCTCGACGACATCAAACACATGGGTTATCGTCAAGCATTCCGTGGCGGTCTTTCCTTCAACCTGGGCGACGTGCTGATTCCTCCTCAGAAGGAAGAGCTTATTTCGAAAGCCAACGAAGAGGTTGAAGAGGTGCTCGGTCAGTATGCCATGGGTCTGATTACCAATAATGAGCGTTATAACCACGTCATTGATATTTGGACTAATACGAACAATCGCCTCACAGAGACCCTTATGCGTCAGCTGAAAGCCGACAACCAGGGTTTCAACCCCATCTTCATGATGTACGATTCGGGTGCTCGTGGTAGTAAGGAGCAGATTCGTCAGCTCTCCGGTATGCGCGGACTGATGGCTAAACCTCAGAAGGCAGGTGCTGCCGGTAACGAAATTATTGAAAACCCCATCCTTTCCAACTTTAAGGAAGGTCTTTCGGTGCTGGAGTACTTCATCTCGACACACGGTGCCCGTAAGGGTCTTGCCGATACTGCTCTGAAGACAGCTGACGCAGGTTACCTAACCCGTCGTTTGGTCGACGTAGCCCATGACGTAATCATCACTACTGAGGACTGTGGAACCCTTCGTGGTCTTCCCACTACTGCGCTGAAGAAAGGCGACGATGTGGTTGTCACCCTCGCCCAAAAGATTTTGGGCCGTACTTCTGTCCACGACATCTATCATCCCCATACTGGCGAACTCATTGCCCGCGCGGGAGAGGAACTTACTGAAGAGATATGTAAGGTTATCGAAGAATCTCCCATTGAAGAGGTCGAGATTCGTTCCGTTCTCACCTGCGAGGCCAAACACGGTGTGTGTGCCAAGTGCTATGGCCGTAACTTGGCTACAGGTAAGATGGTTCAGAAAGGCGAATCGGTCGGTGTTATTGCCGCTCAGGCTATCGGTGAGCCCGGTACACAGCTTACCCTCCGTACATTCCACGTTGGTGGTGTGGCCGGTGGCAACATCGGTACCAACAACAGCATTGTGGCCAAGTATGAGGGTCGTCTTGAAATAGATGAACTCCGCGCCATTCCCTATACCGACAATGATGGCAACAGCTACCATATCGTGATGGGCCGTTCTGCCGAAATGCGTATTGTTGATGAAAATACGCAGGTCACCCTCTCTTCTGCCTTGCTGCCATACGGTTCGCATCTGTTCAAGATGCCGGGTGAGCATGTGTCCAAGAACGACAATATTGCAGAGTGGGATCCCTACAATGCAGTCATTATGTCGGATGTAGCAGGACGTGTCAATTTCGAAAACGTTATCGAAAATGTCACCTACCGTGTCGAGTCCGATTCCCAGACTGGTCTGCAAGACAAGGTCGTTATTGAGTCCCGTCAGCGTACGAAGAACCCGACCCTGAATATTGTGGATGACGAGGGCAATGTGCTTAAGGTTTATGACCTTCCGGTCAGTGCTCACATCGGAGTCGAACAGGGCCAGCAGTTAAAGGCTGGTGATGTCATGGTTAAGATTCCTCGTAGTTTCGGTAAGGCAGGCGATATCACTGGTGGTCTTCCCCGTGTCACCGAACTCTTTGAGGCCCGCAACCCGTCTGACCCCGCTATTGTGGCCGAGATTGACGGTATCGTCTCTATCGAGAAGAAACTCAAACGCAACAACCGCCAAGTCACCATCACTAGCAAGACGGGTGAGCAACGTTCCTATCTGATTCCTACATCGAAGCAGATTCTGGCCCAGGACAGCGACTACGTGAAGGCAGGTACTCCTCTGTCCGATGGTGCCATCACGCCTGCCGACATTCTGGCCATCAAAGGACCTATGAAAGTGCAGGAATACATCGTCAACGAAGTGCAGGAGGTTTACCGTCTCCAGGGCGTTACCATCAACGACAAGCACTTTGAGGTCATTGTCCGCCAGATGATGCGCAAAGTACAGATTGAGGATCCCGGCGACACCCGCTACCTCGAAGGCGAACTGGTCAACAAGATTGACTTCCACGAGACCAACGACTCTATCTTTGGTATGAAGGTGGTTGAGGATTGTGGCGATAGCGAAAATCTGCGTAACGGTCAGATTATCTCTGCCCGTCAGCTACGAGATGAGAATTCACTCTTACGCCGTCAGGACAAAACGCTTGTTACCGCACGTGATGCAAAACCCGCCACATCCAAACAAATTCTTCAGGGTATTACCCGCGCTTCTCTGCAGACCAAGAGCTTCATCTCCGCTGCTTCCTTCCAGGAAACCACCAAGGTGCTCACCGAGGCTGCCATCAATGCACGTCGTGACTTCCTTGAGGGCATGAAGGAGAACGTTATCGTCGGTCACCTGATTCCTGCCGGTACCGGCCTGAGAGAATATGAGAATCTCATCGTTGGCAATATCAGTGAACTGGAAAATGCCAATAAATAATTAGAACTTACAATTATGGCTAACAACAATAATAAGCAGGATCTCAAGCTCAACATCGAACCCGATGTGGCAAAGGGAATATATAGCAACTTGGCTATTATCTCCCATACCCCAGCCGAGATGGTATTGGATTTCGCCCAGATGCTCCCTGGCTCAAATGATGCCCATATCCGCTCCCGCGTTATCATGAATCCTATTCATGCCAAACGCTTGCTCAATGCTCTGGCTGACAATATCCAGAAATATGAGCGCAATTTCGGCACCATCACCGAGCCCCGCACCCCTGCCCCTGAGGGCGACACTGTCCCCTATGACATCCTTGGCAAGGCTTAATTTGAATTGCCTTACAATAAACAGAGAAGCCACGGCATTTGCTGTGGCTTCTCTGTTTATTCTCTGTTTATTATAAGGAATAGTTAGTTACGAATCACGACAACCTTTCCGTCGTTTTCTAGTTTGACTATTCGACTACTTGGCTGTGGGGGATGAGAAAAACTCACGTCATTGGGGAGTGAATAATCCACCCGCTCCATTAGGGCGTGTTCTATATCGTCGTAGCAGGTAGGGGATGGCCTTCCTGAGAAGTTGGCAGAAGTGCTTACAATAGGATGTCCTAGTCTTTCCAATAAGGCTTGGCAGAAATCAAACTTAGGAATTCTAACACCGACAGTTCCATCGTTGGCTGGCAGATTTTTCGCAATATTTGTCATTAGATATTCTTGTGACACAATTACTGTGGTGGGACGTTGGCCGTGCAGCAGAAGTTCTTTTGCCTCCGGGGGTAGGGTGGGGGAGAGCATCGTCTCTGAGGCCAGCACCAGCATTGATTTGTTGTGGTCACGCTCCTTGATGGCGTAGAGTCGCTCGACGGCTTCAGCACAACAGGCATCGCAACCAATTCCCCAGATGGTGTCCGTCGGATAGAGTAGCGTCCCCCCTTGCTTAAGGGTCGCTAATGCTTTATCTATTAAATCTCTCTTCATATTTCTCATTCGTTAAAAATCAATGCAAAGATACAATTTATTCAGAAAATTTCGTATCTTTGCATGATAAAATATTAGGAAGAGATTCTAATTATAATAATTAATATATTAAAAACTAAAAAATTACAATTATGAAAGGACATCCAAAAGGTCTAATCGCTGCGGCGCTGAGTAATATGGGTGAGCGTTTTGGCTACTATATTATGAATGCAGTGCTGGTGTTGTTCCTTTGCTCCAAATTCGGCTTAGCCGAGGAGAAGGCAACATTGATTTACTCCATTTTCTACATGGGTATCTACATTCTGAGTCTTGTGGGCGGTATTATCGCCGACCGAACCCAGAACTACAAGGGCACTATCCAGTCGGGACTATTGGTAATGGCAGCAGGTTATGTCATTCTCTCCATCCCCATTCTGGCAACCTCATCCAATATTGGTTGGCTGCTTCCCCTCACCTGTGTAGCCCTGTTTCTGATTGCTTTCGGCAACGGTCTCTTCAAAGGCAATCTTCAGGCAATTGTCGGCCAGATGTATGACAACTTCGAGGCCGAAGCCGCAAAAGAAGGTCCCGAAGCCCTTCGTGTGGCCAAAGGCAAACGCGACAGCGGTTTCCAGATTTTCTATATGTTCATTAATGTGGGTGGTCTTATCGCTCCCTTTGTAGCCCCCCTGCTTCGCAGCTGGTGGCTGGGACAGAACGGGTTTGAATACAATGCCGACCTCCCCGCACTCTGCCACGGTTTCATTGCCGAAGGTGCTGCATTGGGTGCCGATGCCGTCACTAAGATGACTGAGCTCTTTGCCTCAATGAACGTGCAGCTTCCTGCTGACACTGCTGCTGCTCAGGGCGTCTGCCAGGACTACCTCAACGTCTTCAACACGGGTGTCCACTACTCCTTCATTGCCTCTGTTTGCGCCATGCTCATCTCCCTCACCATCTTCCTCTGCACCAAGAAGAAATTCCCCACACCTGCAAAGAAATCCGCTGTTGCCAGTGTTGAGTATACTGCCGAAGAAAAGCTGGCCATGGCCAAGGAACTCAAACAGCGCCTCTATGCTATGTTTGCCGTCCTTATCATTGCCGTCTTCTTCTGGTTCTCCTTCCATCAGAATGGTACTTCCATGTCGCTCTTTGCTCGTGACTTTGTCAACACTTCTGTGCTGCCTCCCGAGGTATGGCAGGCCGTCAACCCCTTCTTTGTCATCATCCTTACCTTCCCCATCATGTGGTTCTTTGAGGGTCTCACACGTCGTGGCAAGGCCATTTCCACTCCCAAGAAGATTGCCATCGGTATGGCCATCGCAGGCTGTGCATACCTCTTTATGACTATCTTCTGCAAGATTAATGCCTATCCTTCGGCTACCGATTTCCGTGCACTCCCCGTCGAGGAGGCCGCTGCCATGAAGGCTGGTGCCTGGGTGCTTATTGTATACTACTTCTTCATGACCGTTGCCGAGCTGTTCATCAGCCCGCTGGGTCTGAGCTTTATCTCCAAGGTCGCTCCCAAGAACCTCCTCGGTCTCTGCCAGGGTCTGTGGCTTGGTGCCACCGCTGTGGGTAACGGCTTCCTTTGGATTGGACCTCTGCTGTATAACAAGTTCCCCATCTGGACTGCTTGGATCGTCTTCATGAGTGTATGCTTCCTCTCCATGGTTGTCATGTTCTGCATGGTCAAATGGCTGGAGCGTGTCACGGGAGAAACCAATGTTCCGGTAGAAACTAAAGAAGAGGCTTAATAAAGCCTAACCTTGATAATAACGAAAGGAGGGTGTCCCATAAGTTTTGGGGCACTCTCTTTTTTTTGCAAAAAGTTGCAG
>R25__coassemble_839_pt1 | contig 16941 bp, 13 predicted proteins | sample R25__metabat2_high_PE_017 | metagenome-assembled genome bin R25 | reverse complement strand
ACCGTGTTATTAATAGTCTCACCCCTTCTGGGTGATTTATAGAAGTCCCCATTAGATTTATTTTTGTTATCTTTGCAATTCGTTGTGATGGAATGTTATTTGAAAAACTATCTGTAAATTACTTGATTATGAAGAAATCATTATGGGCTCTTTTTGTCTGCTTTTGTGGCTTTCAGGCCATAGGTCAGAACACAGACAGCCTCCCTTATTTCAACATCAACAATTTGCCCGATGCGGGCATCTATCTGCCCGCTCCGCCCGACACCAATAGCCAGTTGTTCATCGATGACTTTCAGCAGTGGCTGTGGGGCAAGTCAATTCGCAACACTGACCGTGGCCAGCAGGCCAGCTGGGAGTCGTTGTATAGCGTAGAGCGTATGTGCGGCATCTATAGTGAGGCACTGGGCTTCTATATCAGCCGCGAAACCACTCCGGCCATCTACAGCTTAATCTCGCGAGGCGAGAGAACGGCTGCACAGGCAGTGCGCAAGGCAAAGCGCAAATATATGCGCAGGCGTCCCTTTGCACGGATGAACGAGCATGTGGCAGGGGCTTTTGACAATGAGGAGAGTCTGCGAAACAACGGATCCTATCCATCTGGCCATGCTTCGATGGGCTGGACCACCGCCCTCATCATGGCTCAGATGACCCCAGAACAGCAGGACACCATCCTGCGGCGGGGGTGGGAGTATGGCGAGAGCCGCGTGATAGTGGGTGCCCATTGGCAGAGTGATGTCGACGCAGCCCGTTTGGCAGCCTCGGCCTGTGTGGCCCGTCTTCAATCCAGTGCCGAGTACCGTGCCGACCTGGCAGCTGCCCGTGCCGAATATCTCCTGTGGCACGGGCCCACCCCACAGAATGTTGGCTTCCCCAACAGTCTTCGCATTCTGCCTCGGCCAATTGACACCGCAAGCTATCGCTACCAAGGCGATGTGGCTGCCCATTGGCAGGCCAAGGGTGAGCGCGACACGCCCCGTGGCCGTCAGGCCCTGGATGACGCGGCCAGCAAGGTGCATCATTTCCTCTCCCAGTATTCGGTTTGCCTTAACATGACATTTGACACTAACGTGGCACCCCATATTACAGCCTACCTCAAATATGTGCGTCAGGCCATGAAATCAGAGTCTGGCCGTCTTAAAGACAGTGGTTTCCGTCGCCGTCCGTATGTGCAGTTGGATGAACCGACCCTCATTCCCGAAGAAGAGGAGTCGCATGTGCTTACTTCCTCTTACCCCTCGTCTCACTCTACATTCGGCTGGGGTCTGGCATTAGCCATGGTGGAGCTGACTCAAGACAGTATGAACTCCGTGTTGCAGAGGGGTTTTGAGTATGGCCGCAGCCGTGTCATTGCCGGCTATCATTGGGCCACCGATGTGCAGGCCGCCCGCTTTTTGGCCTCTTACACCTTCATAAGGCTGCAGCGTGAGCCAGAGTTCCAGACATTGCTGGATAGTGCACGTCATGAATATGCTTCTCTACGAGGCTATGCCTCCATTTCGCCCGTTTCTTCCGACAACGACGCTGTCCTCCGTCAGGAGAAAGGCCATGTGTGCCTCACCTTTTCTGACCACCCTGTAGGCGGCACGCTGAATATCTATTCGATTGATGGCCGCCTGATGAAAACTCAGGTTGTCGGCGGCGACACCAACGTCAGCCTCTCCAACCTGCCTCACGGTGTCTACCTTGTTACCTTCACGGGGCACGAAATATTCTGCAGCCTGAAGTTTGTATATTAAGATATTTGGCTCTTTTTTATAAGCACATTGATCGAAGGCTTCATTGCTGTTGCAGTGGGGCCTTTTCCTTTTTGTATTAGGTTTCGTCTATTTTTTTCTTAAATTGTCTTGTGAATTCTTGTTGATTCAAATAACTTTTGTATATTTGCACGCTGAAATTGCCTAGGACTTTTGGGGAATTGAGAATTGAGAGTTGAGAATTGAGAATTGAGAATTGAGAATTGAGAGTTGAGAATTGAGAGTTGAGAATTGATTGGAATATGGAACAATATCACTTTTTAGCCTTTGACTGTGGAGCCACCAGCGGACGAGCCATTTTGGGCATTTACGACCGATTTGGCTATACCATTGAGGAGGTTTATCGGTTTCCGAACAAGATGGTCGAAATGGCAGGGGGCTGCTACTGGAACGTCTACAGCATTTACGAGCACATGCTCAACTGCCTGACTCAGCTGGCCAGTCGCGGCATAAGGATAGACAGCATTGGTATTGACACCTGGGGGGTCGATTTCGGCCTGTTGTCCGACGATGGTACGTTGCTGTCGCTGCCTCGGGCTTATCGCGACCCGTATACAGAGGGGATTCCCGAAGAGGTCTTCAAGATTGTACCTCGCGAAGAGTTGTATGCCATAACCGGTGTGCAGACCTTGAACTTCAATACCATCTTTCAACTCTACGCAATGAAGAAGTCCAAGGCTTCTGTCTTGACTCATGCAAGCAAGTTGCTTTTCATGCCCGACCTGCTGACTTATCTCCTCACTGGGCAGGCCGTGTGCGAGTACACCATTGCTTCTACTTCGGGCATGGTGGATGCCAGCACCCGCTCTTTTTCTAAACCTCTCCTAGAACGCCTGGGCCTCAACAGCGACATCCTTCTGCCCATTACCCAGCCGGGTACCGTGGTGGGCAGATTGAGCGAGAGCGTGTGCCGGCAGACAGGCATGGGGCCTGTGCCTGTGGTGGCTGTGGCGGGCCACGACACCGCGTCGGCATTTGCTTATACCCCACACCCGCTGGAGCGCTCGGCCTATATCAGTTCTGGCACTTGGAGTCTGATGGGTATCGTCACCGATAGCCCTATCCTCAGCAGTCGCGCAGCCGAACTGAACTTTACTAATGAGGGTGGCGTGGGTGGCACTGTGCGCTTTTTGAAAAATATCACGGGTATGTGGATTGTGGAACAGTGCCGCAAAGTCTGGGGGCGGCAAGGGCGTGACTATAGTTATGTGCAGTTGGCCGACATGGCTGTGCGTGCTAAAAGTTATGCTGGGCGCATCAACCCCGACGACCCAAGGTTTACCAATCCTATCAATATGGTTGACGCGATAAACTGCGCCCTTGCCGAGAGTGGTTTCCCCCGGCCGAAAGACGATGCCGAGGTGATCAGTTGCGTATACCACAGCCTGGCAGACCGCTATGCTCAGGTGCTGGACCAGCTGCGAGAGTTGGCTCCTTTCGAGATAGAGGTGCTGAACATCTTCGGAGGAGGTTCGGCCAACGACCTGCTCAACAGCTGGACCGAAGAGGCCACAGGCCTTGCGGTATTTGCAGGACCTACTGAGGCTACGGCCATTGGTAACTTGAACGTGCAATATAATCTACGAGTAACGAGAATTGAGAGTTGAGAATTGAGAATTGAGAATTTAGAATTGAGAGTTGGTAACCTCCAGAAATGCCCTGCAAGGGCTTAAACAAATCTAGCCCAATGGCAACCCCTTGGGTGAGAATTGAGAATTGGAAAATAATTGAGAATTGGGAATAAAGCACACGATTTTTAGTACTCACCATATACCTTTTCTTATGAATAAAGAGTCTTTGATACAACAGAGCTATGCCATCGCAAAGGAACGCTACGCCGCCCTTGGCGTAGATACCGACAATGCGATAGCCACCTTGGAACGCACCCCCATCTCGCTTCATTGCTGGCAGACCGATGATGTGATGGGTTTTGAAAGCACTGCCGGCCTTTCGGGCGGAATACAGACCACGGGCAACTACCCCGGCAGAGCCCGCACCATTGATGAAGTAAGGCAGGACTTGGAGTTTGTCAGGAGCCTTCTGGCAGGTACGCAGCGCGTCAACTTGCATGAGATATATGGCGATTTCGGCGGTTGTTTTGTCGACCGAGACCATGTGTCTGTTGCACATTTCCAAAGTTGGATAGATTGGGCCAAAGCGGTGGGCGTATGCCTCGACTTCAACTCCACTTCTTTTGGCCATGCCAAGAGTGGCGACCTCACGTTGGCAAACCCAGACCCTGAGATACGCGCTTTCTGGATCGAACACACCAAGCGTTGCCGACGTATTGCCGACGCAATGGGCGCTGCCCAAGGTGACCCCTGCATGATGAACATCTGGGTGCATGACGGCCTTAAAGACTTGACGGTCAATCGCAAGTTCTACCGTGAGCTGCTGGCCGCTTCGCTCGACGAGATTTTGTCAGAGGAATTGCCCCACATGAAAAGTTGTGTTGAGGCCAAACTTTTTGGTATCGGGCTGGAGAGTTTTACGGCAGGCTCGCATGACTTTTACGCTGGCTACTGCGCCACACGCAGGGTGATCTACACGCTCGATACGGGACATTATGAACCCACAGAGAATGTGGCCGATATGGTGTCGTCGCTGTTGCTCTATGTGCCTGAGTTGATGCTTCATGTGAGCCGTCCTATGCGATGGGATTCGGACCATGTGACATTGATGAATGACCAGACACTTGACCTCTTCAAAGAGATAGTGCGCGCCGATGCACTTGGTCGGGCTCATATCGGATTGGACTATTTCGACGCATCTATCAACCGCATCGGGGCCTATGTCATAGGCACTCGCGCCACCCAGCGGTGCCTGCTGCAGGCTCTTCTGGAACCGGTGCCAATGCTGCAGGCCTACGAACGGCAGGGGCAAGGTTTTGAACGCCTTGCCATGATGGAAGAGGCCAAGTCGCTGCCTTTTGGTGCCGTCTATGACTATTTCAACTTAAAGAATAACGTACCCGTGGCCGAAGACTTCATCGGTTGTATTCAACAGTATGAGAAAGAGGTGACCTCAAAAAGGAAATGATTCAAAATTCGTGAAATATGTTAGTAGTAGGACTATTGGTTATAGCTTTGGGGGCTTTTTGCCAGTCGAGCAGCTATGTGCCTATTAATAAAATAAAAGGTTGGAGTTGGGAGAGCTACTGGTTGGTGCAAGGCTTGTTTGCGTGGCTTCTGTTTCCGTTGGTAGGGGCCTTGATTGCCACTCCGGCAGGTGAGTCCCTGTGGGGCCTCTATGCCTCCAATCCCCAAGCATCGCTGCTGACCATGCTGATGGGGGTGCTGTGGGGCATAGGTGGGCTAACGTTCGGCCTCAGTATGCGCTATCTGGGCATAGCACTGGGACAGAGTCTGGCTTTGGGTACTTGTGCCGCGCTGGGTGCCATTTTGGGACCACTGCTGACCGGACACGCCTCCGACCTCACTACGGCAGTTATCATAGGTGTGTTGGTCACCCTTGTGGGCATAGCCATCATCGGGGTGGCAGGGGGTATGAAAAGTGCCGCAATGCCTGAGGAGGAGAAACGAAAAGCCGTGAAGGATTTTAACTTTGGCAAGGGTATAGCGGTGGCATTGTTGGCAGGGGTGATGAGTGCCTGCTTTAACCTCGGCCTCAATTTTGGCAACTCACTGCGTTGGGAGGCCACGCCTGACATTTTTGCCGGCTTGCCGGCCACCTTGCTGGTGACCATCGGCGGCTTTGTCACCAATGCCGTATACTGCCTCTACCAGAATGGCAAAAACCACACCTTTGCCGATTATGGACGTGGAAGTTTGTGGGCGGGCAATATTGTTTTCTGTGCATTGGCCGGACTGCTTTGGTATAGCCAGTTCTTTGGCCTGAGTTTGGGCAAAGGATTTCTAACCCAATACCCCACTCTTATTACCTTCAGTTGGTGCATATTGATGGCACTCAACGTTGTGTTCAGCAACTTCTGGGGTATTATGCTTCATGAGTGGAAGGGGGTGTCGAAACGCACAGTGGTTGTGCTTGTAGTGGGAATTGTGGTGCTGATAGTTAGCACATTCCTGCCACAACTGCTATGATAATTGTATAACTGAGAAAATATAAGCGATGAGTATTTTAGAAAATAATGCGGAGCTTGCTCGGCGAGTGGCCGAGGTGGCCGAGGTGGCAGGCTACCTATGGCAGAAAGGATGGGCTGAGCGCAACGGAGGCAATATTGTGGTCAACATCACCGATTGTATCGATTCCAGCCTTCGGCAGATGCCTCCCCTTGAAGAGGCCGTCCCCATCGGCACTACACTGCCGTGTCTGCGGGGCTGTTTTTTCTACTGCAAGGGGACCAATCGGCGCATGCGCGATCTGGCGCTTGCTCCCATGGAGAACGGCTCGGTGATACGCATCACCGACGATTGCGCCCACTATCAGATTGTGGCCGACCGGCCCATACGTCCAACTTCTGAATTGCCATCTCATCTGAGTGTCCACAATTACCTTATCTCCAAAGGTTCGCCCTACAGGGCTTCGCTCCATACACACCCGATACAGCTGGTGGCCATGACCCACCATCCCCCTTTCTTGGAGAAAGATGCACTCACTCAGCTGCTGTGGTCTATGATACCCGAGACGAGGGCCTTCTGTCCTCGGGGCCTGGGCATTGTGCCTTATCTGCTGCCTTCCAGCGTGGATTTGGCCGAGGCCACTATCGAGACTCTGGACCAAGGCTATGATGTGGTCATGTGGGAGAAGCACGGTGTCTTTGCTGTCGACACCGATATCATCTCGGCGTTTGACCAGGTGGACGTACTCAACAAGGCAGCCGAGATATATCAGTCGGCTCGTGCCATGGGCTTTGTTCCGCAGGGTATGTCCCAAGAACAGTTACATCAGTTGGCACAAGCGTTTTTTTTAAAGTAAAAGGTAAAAACTAAAAACTAAAAGGGTGGACGGGGGTGAGAGTTGAGAGTTGAGAGTTGGGAATTGAGAATTGGTAACCTCCAGAAATGCCCTGCAAGGGCTTAAACAGATCTAGCCCAATGGCAACGCCTTGGGTGAGAGTTGAGAATTTGTGATAAAGTAAAAAATAAAAACTAAATTGTTATGAAAAGGTCTTTTTTTGCCTTAGTTGCCTTCATGAGTCTGCTGCTGTTGTCCTGTTCCGAGCAGCAGCAGGATTTGGACCTCTATTCCTCGCATAAACCCTATACTCGTTGGTGGTGGTTTTCGTCGGAAATTGACGACAACGACATCCGTGAGCAGTTGGTGTGGCTTCGCGACCATGAGTTCGGCGGGGTGGAGATAGCTTGGATATATCCCATGGGCCTCGACTCTACCACTGCCCATCCGGCTTTTCTCTCTACCCAATGGGCAAATCATGTCCGATATGCCAAAAGGGTTGCCGACTCGCTAGGACTTGGTTGCGACTTCACCTTTGGCACGCTTTGGCCATTCAGCGACGTGGATTTGCCTGAAGGCGATCAGGCGCGCACTTTCTTCGACTCCGTGGGGCCGGCCCGCCGCAATTATACGTGGGACTATCCCCGCGAGGCTCGTATATTGAACCATCTAGATCGCGAGGCTTTCTTCCGCTATGCGGCTAAGATGAACCAAGGGTTGGCTGAGGCTTACAAAGGCTCCCCTTCAGGCGTTTTTGTTGACTCTTGGGAGGTTGAGACTGAGTACCTCTGGACCACGGGCTTTGAAAAACGCTTCATGCAGGAGCATGGCTACGATATTGTGCCATATATGGAGGACAAAACATTGCTCGACGAGGCAAATGCTGAGGTGTTTTACGATTATATGAGCACCTTGTCCAACTATGTGCTACGTGAGTTTTACTCACCTTTTGCTGAAAATGCACGCAGCGTGGGTGCCTTCTCTCGTGCACAATGTGGGGGTGCACCGACCGACCTTCTGACTGCTTTCTCCCTTGTCGATGTGCCCGAAACCGAGGCGCTCCTGTACGAGCCTTCGTTTAGCAAGATTGCTGCCTCTGCTGCTTCGTTGGCTGGCAAGAAGGTGGTGACGGCAGAGACTTTCACCTGTGCCTACGGCTGGACCAGTCTTCTCTACAACAACGGTCGCGGCCACAGCCCCTACCAGGGTAGAGAGCAGGTGGCCGACCTCAAACTAATCTGCGATGCGCTCTTCGCCAACGGCACCAACCAGATTATTTGGCATGGCATGCCGTTCAATAGGGTGGGCGACACAAGTAATTTCTTCTATACCACCTGTCAAATAAGCACTCACCCCCAGCACTCGCTCACCGGCGAGCCGCTAAAACGGTTTAACCAGTATATGACCCAGGTGTCGGACTACATGAGTCGGGGCCGCAACTACAGTGACTTGGCTGTGTACATGCCACTGGAAGATGCTTGGATGGGTGGTGCCTACCCTGATTCGGTGCGCAAAGTGAAGGCTTTCTTTTGGGGCGAGTATGAAATGCGGTTCATCAACACGCCTAAGGATTTCAAGGGTATGCAGCCGCTTTGGGTGAACAAACACTTCCTCAGCCAAGCTTCTTTTTCTGACGGAGTGCTGCATTGCGGTGCCTGCAACTTCAAAGCGCTATACATAGATGTGGAGTATATGGATTGGGAGGCCTTGAGGGAGGTGTTGCGCCTTGCCCAAGAAGGACTGCCCATTTGCATGGTGCGTGACCCGAAAGAACCAGGCAAAGTGAAGCACAATGACTATGCCGAAAGTCTTAGGCTGCTGCATCAGTGTCGTAATGTGGGCAGCAGTGCCTCGATCATCCAAGCCGCACCCCTAATAGAGGGCGACAGCCTACCAGACTTTTGGTGCAGGCAGGAAGCAGACACTTATTATATCTTCTTTGCCAATCCTCTTTCTCAGACGATTAGTTATCCTCTCCAATACCGCTATGCATACAGCGACACGGGTGCCACCCGTCGTATTATCGTGAACCATCATGGTAAGAGCCAACCCTATACCCTGCGGTTCGAACCGCAGCATTCTATCCTTTTGAAGGCCGACAAGTTGGGCATCCATCCCATTGACATGATAAATATTGGGGACCTGTAGCCATTGCCTGGAAAAGGAAGGCCCTCGACCATACAGCGCTGGCAATGTGGTGTGTATCATGCAGATACTTTCTATTGCACCAAATCGTACCCAGTGCCGCGACTGCATGATTAGGTGCCGACAAGGAGCCCTTGCCATAGAAATTGAGAATTGAGAACTGGGAATTGAGAATTGGATTCCGCATCTGGATAATTCTCCTTTCTCCATTCTCAATTTCGAAGTGCCACGGAGAACGAAACGACCTTACCTATGTGCCAATTTAGGACAATCATATAGATTAAAAAAAACTTATACGTTCGTTGCCACGGATTTGCAATCTAACGCAATAAAATAAGGATTAGGAGTCTATAGGCATATAATTTCGTAAGATTTTGCTATTCACACACTTGAAGTCCAATGAACCACTTACAATACTCCAAGAAGGTATAGAGAAAAGAACACCAACTTTGAGTTCTTATTGTTGATACTATATCCGCAATGGGCAATCAGTCCTTCAAGCAGCCAATTGGCACGACCAGAACGCCATCGTCGCGACGATAGGCGTATTTGCCCACGCCGACAAGCACCATCTTGAAGGCCGGTGCATTCATGCGTTCGACGTCAATCTTTTTCTCTAATGTGCAAAGATTAGCAGCTCCTTCGTCAATCAGTTTCTCACCGCCGAGTTTTATCTCTACCAATCCATATTTGCCATTCCTCAGGTGTATCACAGCATCGCACTCCAAGCCGTTTTTGTCACGGTAATGGTACACATGGCCATCCAACGCATCGGCATAAACACGCAGGTCTCTAACCGCCATAGTTTCAAACAAGAGCCCCATTGTATTCAGATCCGAAAGCAAGTCTGCAGGACCGAGGCCCAGTGCAGCTGTCGCAATAGATGAGTCTGTATAATATCGCGTGTCCGAGGTTCTTATTGCGGTCTTGCTTCGGAGGTTCGGGTTCCAGGCGGACATGTCCTCAATGACAAAAATCATTCGCAAGGCGTGTAAGTAGGAGTTGATGGTGCTCGGGCTCATCTCACCATCGTTGGCGACCATATCATCGCAAAGTGATTTGACAGACACCTGACTGCCTTGATGCCGAGCATAACTGCGAAGAAGCCGCATGACATATTCTCTGTCTCTTGAAACACCATCTACGCGAGACATGTCACTCTCAGCCACAGCATCAACATAGTTAAACGCCAGTCTGAGCGCTGCAGACTCCTTCATTCCCAAGGTTCCGGGCCAGCCTCCACGGCAAATTAGGTAGGCAATGCGCTCAATCTCCATTTTCTTTTCCCCTGCATCGGCCTCACCGCCTTTGAAGAGGCTCATCAAAGAGACTTCACCTGTAGAGTCGCCCGATTCCCACAATGACATGGTTCGCATCGTTAACCATGAAAACCGACCCGTGCCTGAATGTTTCATTGCGCTCTTGTCGGGTGGAACCGCAGAACCCGTCAGGATAAACTGGCCAAAATGGTCGTCGCGATGGTCCACCTCAAAGCGGATGGCATCCCACAGCTGGGGAGCAAGTTGCCATTCATCAATCAACCGTGGGGCTTTCCCTACCAGAAGTCTACGTGTTGCCATCGATGCCATACGCAGATTCTCCATCTGTTCGTCAGGGTCATTCATATAGAGTTTGCTTGCAGCAATTTGTTCCGCTGTAGTCGTTTTGCCACACCATTTGGGGCCCTGCACTAAAACAGCTCCTGACGACTCTAACTTCTGATGCAACATCTGGTCAGCAATCCTGCTTTTATATTCCTTCATTTCCAATAGCTTTTGTCATTAATAACGGCTGATTATTTTTTTTATTATATAATTTGGCCGATTTCTGACAATAAATTTGGCTGACTTTTGATAATAAATATGGCCGATTACTGACAGTAAAATTGGTCGTATATTCTAACCAAATCAAAAAAGCGGGTGCTGACTTTTTAGATGCTATTGGAAATAATTGTATTTCAGTGATTTATTTAACTTTCGTGTAGTCTATATAGGTAACCTCAGTGCCTCCTTTGAGCTGGTCGGGACACCATGCCCTGCTTCTAAATACCAGTTACAAGTTCAACACTGAGTAGAAAAAAAGAGTACCAGAATTTGGTACTCTCAGGTAAAATGACTACTTTTGTGTTGTCAAATGAAAAGATATAATCACATTACCAAAGTGCAAAAATACACAATTTCTGTGTGTCTGAGAAAAAAAATGTCGCTGTCGGCTATCGCGAAATTGATAGATGTCAGCAAATCAACCGTCAGCAGGGAGATAAAAAGAAACTCCAACATGCACCGCCACTACGTCGCATTCGACGCGCAGCAGTTCTCCGAGATTAAAAAAGTCGGTTCCCTGTAGGCCGAGAAAACTGTCGAAAGCGGACTGGCAGGAAATCGAGCAGTGCCTCAAGCGGCATTGGTCGCCCGAGACCATTGCCAGTGTCCGGAAACGTGAGGGCAAGACGTGCGTCTCAATCGAGTGGATGTACCACATTATCAGGCGGGATAAGGCACGGGGAGGCTCGCTCTTCCCGTCGCAGCGGATGTTCGACAGCGTTGCGGCGGATTTGCTATCTGACGCAACTTAATATAAGGATTTGCAATCCACAAAATAATTTCCCGTCGCGGCGGATGTTCGACAGCGTCAGCATCCTTTGGGGCGACGGCTCTGACACCCTCTTTGTGACATCCGACCAACAAATGCTCCAGCATACCTACGCTGCTGAAGGCGAATACACAATCTCTCTCAAAGCCATGCGCCACTGCATGACCACCCAGCAATCCACATCATTCACCGCCCAACAGGAACCACACACACCTGAGAGCATCAGCACGCCTCCATCTAACGGCAATCCGGCTTTTACTCTCGCGTCCTGTCCTGCACACCAGCAAGTGAGAATCACTTTTTACCAGGCGCCAACGGAGCTTGAGTTGATCGACCTGCAAGGCCATCACCTATAGTACTTACCTACCCCCAAAGGTCAATGCCACAATGCCCCACAAACCATCATGCTCGACATACGGCAACTCCCTGCCGGCATCTACCTCATTCGGGCCCGAAATGCCGCAGGCGCTACTACACGCCAACTGATAGTATACTAACAAAGATTCACGCTATAGCTTAACCCAAATCGGTCATTAGGGGTTATGCCAGATTAGTATTTGTTTCGAGCAGATTGGCCTCATCGCTGGTGACGGCGTAGCGGGCTACGGCGAGACAGGGATGTGGACAAGATGCCGAACGTTGCTTAAAATAACGTCGCGACCGAATGGGAGCAACGTTTTTTTAGAGAGCAGAGGAAGCTTTCTTGCTCTGCCGAGTCCAAGTAACGTCATGGAACATAATGAGATGCTGATATGGCAAAAACAGACCTGAAAAAGAGAGATTGATTGTAAAGTCGGCCTAATGACCGATTTGGGTTTATCCTTAGAAGCTCCAGTTCACACCCAAGCCTATGCCAATAGGCTCGTAGGTGAAGGGGGTGTTGCCATATTCGATGCCTGAGAGGTGGGTATAGGCGAGACTGAGGGTCAGCTTGACCTGTTGAAAGCCAAAGCGCAGCATGAGTTGAGGCTCGAAAAGTCCCAAGGGGCTGTCGAAAGTGTATTCGGGAGAGAGGGTGCCATCATCGGCAATCAGTACTTTATCCCAATGGGGCAACATCAGGCCACCTTTGAAGACAACGCCCAAATCAACAAAGCCATGCAACAGCTTGCGGAAGCCAAAATTGAGCTGAGTGAAGGGTATTTGATAATAGCCGTCGTAATAAAAATTGTCCTTGTTCAGATCGGAAGACTTTCCTGAATAGGAGGTGCCGTAGGCATAGCCGACATACCACTCCAGCACTGCGGGCTGAAAATTCTTATAGATACCCGCCTGCAGCTGCGCCTGGAACGCTTTTTCATTGGTGAAGCTGACGGCTGCCTGAGTGCAGAGGAGGTTGGTGGGTGCATAGGCAAAGGAGACATTCAGTGCCGGAGCAAGCCCCAAGGGGGCCGAAGCAGAAAGCGAAGCCTCCAGTTGCTTCTCGCCTTTCTCTGCCAACAAAGGCAGGCTGGTGGTTGGGGCATGGTAGACAATGCAGGAGCTCATGGTGGCGGACAGCAACATGGCTAATACGAGTAGTTTGAAAAATGGTATTCTCATGGTGATTTATTTTTATTAATCAGTAATTATTGATCGATTTTGAACTGAGTTTAGACGAATAGTAGTTTTTTTAGTGATACTTGACGAATGGGAAATTATCGACGAATTGTTTTGAGGAACTATCCTTCCTCATTTCTTCTAAGGCAGGGGAAGCTAATGATCTTTCCATTTGTAAGAGTTGCACTTTCCTCTCCAATCCGCCAGCATAACCTGTCAGCGAGCCATTGCCCCCTACCACACGGTGGCAGGGAACGATCAGCGAGATGGGATTGTGTGCCACAGCGCCACACACAGCACGTGCCGACACGCATACCTCGGGTTGAGCAATAGCCAGACGTTGGGCAATGGCACCATAGGAGACAGTAGAACCATAGGGGATTTTCAGCAGCTCATTCCATACTCGCTGTCGGAAGGTGCTGCCAAGCAACAAAATGGGAGGGGTGAATCTGGGCTCTCGAGAGCTGAAAAATTCGTTGAGCCAACAACAGGTTAGGCTATAAATGGGCAATGTGGTACGCACTTGACAATCAAGTCCAATGCCTGCACCATAGTATTTCTGCCCTTCGAACCACAAACCCACCAAGGATTTGCCGTCGGATGCCATGGTGATGTTGCCCAAGGGCGACTGGTAATGTGCAATGTAGTACATGATTGATAGCACTGAGGTCATTTAATAAATACTCTCGCTGGCAGCCTCGTCGCTCTCTTGAAGCTGGGGTTGCTGATTAAGGCCGTTGTTGATTTTGTAGGAGAAGCCTATGGTGAGGGTGGGCGAAAGACGATGGTTCTTAACAAACCGATAGAGCTGAGGGCCGTCGCTGATATGTCCCCAACCGCCAGTGCAGAAAATGTCGCTCAGGCGCAGCGTGAGGGTGCCACGCTTGGCCAACACCTCTTTCTTGACGGCAAGGTCGAACCAATAGCTGGCATCCAATTTGGCCTGTAGGTCTAAGCCAGGAGCCATGTATTGGCCGCTGAACTGGATGGTCCAGTCGCGTGGCAGGGTCATGAATGAGTTGAATTTGCCACTGCCTTGAAACATCTCCGAATAGTCGTCGTTGAGCAGTTCGGTGCCTTCGATGCGTTCGTTATAAAGGTTGAGGCTGACATTGAGTTTCCACCATGCTGTTACCTGCCAGTCGAAGATGAATTCCAATCCGTAGTTGAAGCTCTTGGCAAGGTTCTGCGGGCCGGCAGCCCAATAGCCGTCGTACTGACTATTGTAGGGCTCCCACCATGCGTAGCGCGAAGCAGAAAGGCTGTCCCAAACAAATCCATACCAGGTAATCATGTTGTCACTCTGTCGATAATAGGCAGCGGTGTAGAGGTTTAGTTTGTTGAGGGACAGATTGTAGCTGAGCTCAAAGGCGTTGGTGAACTCGGGGTCGAGGTTGGGGTTGCCAAATCCCAGATGCTGCCCTTCCATGACATTGATGTAGGGATTGAGGTCCCACATGTGGGGACGGCGCACACGGCGCGAGTAACTGAGCTGTGCACTCTGCTTGGCATTGATTTGATAGGAAAGATGGAGGGTGGGATAAAGCTTCCAGTAACTCTTTTCAACCGCAGGGGTGAGAGGATGGTTGACATCCTGACCATAGGTGTAGGCATATTCGCCTCGCAACCCTGCCTGCAGGGAGAAGGCATCGGAGAAGTTTCCCCCAAAGGTGGCATAGAGGGCATGCACCTGCAAATTGTAGTCGAAATGGGTGGAGGAGAGCGAGTCGTAGTATTTGTATAGGTCGTGCGAGGGGTTGTACTCGGTGCGGTAGTAGTCGGCCTGCTGGTTGGGCCAGTCGAGGCGACCCTCGTAGCCGGTTTCTAACCGCCAGTCATTATCAAATGGGCGCAGGTAGTTGAGTTTGAGATTAAGGGCCTGATGGTGGTTGGTGGTGATGCTGTTGCGCAGGTAGTAGTTGTCCCAATTAGGCAACAGGTGGGCATAGGTTTGCTCCTGGGTGCCGTCGCCATGCACCTGACGGGTGCTGAAGGTGGCATCGAAGGTCAACTCCTCATCCTTGCGATTGAATTTCTTCGTGTAGAGAAGGTTGACGGAGTGGTTGATATTGCTGTTGAGGCTGGTATTGACTTGGGTATAGGAAATGGAATCGTTGTAGAGCAAGTCTTGGGCATAGGTCCAGTTCTGCCGCTGGCGACTGCCCCCTCTGAGTTGATAGGATAGCAGCAGGCTGTTTTTTTCGTTAAAGAAATATTCGCCACCCAATTTCACACTCCCCATGAGTCCGGGATTGAGGCTGTACTCGTTGATGAGGTCATGGGTATAGTCTTGCCAATTGTTTCGATGGGCAATGTCGGTGCGGCCGTAACTGCCACGCACACGTCTGCCAAAATCGGTGTTGAGGTAGAGGTTGTATTTCTCTGTGGCATAGTTGAGGCTGATATTGCCAGTGGCTGTGGGGATGAAACTTGGCAGGGAATCGGGTACCGCAAAGGGCAACGGGGCTCCTGCATTGATGTTGACCACACCGTTGAGGCCCAAGGCACCGGCAGTGCGCTCCTTGAGCTTGATATTGATGATGCCGCTCATGCCTTCGGGGTCGTATTTGGCAGAGGGGTTGGTGATGACCTCGACATTCTCCACCGTTGAGGCGGGTATCTGTTCGAGCAAGGTGGTGAGGTCAGAGGCCAGCAATTCGCTGGGGCGGCCATTGACCAGCACTTTGACATTGGTGGATCCTCGCAGGGTGACGTTGCCATCGTTGTCAAAAGCCACACTGGGCACCTGCTCCAACACATCGGTTGCCGTACCGCCTCCTGCCACGATGTTTTTGTCGACATTGACCACCCGCTTGTCGAGCTGGTACTCCACCATGCTACGTTGTGCCACCACCTCCACGGTTTCCATCAGGGTGGCAGTGGCCTTGATGGCTATCTTGCCCAGATTGCGGTTGGGACGGTCGGCAGAGAGGGTCACCTTGCTGTTATAGTATTGCGGCTCGTAGCCGATGAAGGTGATACGGAGGAGATAGGTGCCATAAGGGGCTTCGATGCTGAAGGTGCCGTTGGCCTCACTCACCGATCCGCCACGAAGGGTGCTGTCCTGCGGGTTGAGCAAGGCGATGGTGGCATATTCTACATTTTCACCAGTGTTGGCATCGACCACACGACCACGCACCTGTCCTTTTTGTGCCTGAGCAACAGTGGCAAGAAATAGGAATAAGAATAAGATAAATCGTTTCATTTGCAGTAAAGATAGGGGCTTCAATATGGCATCAGGATAGGTCTTTCCAAACAGCATATCTTGTTTTTATTATCGATAAGGTGGGGAGGGCAGTCGGTTTGGTTCTTGCTGGCGAGGCACCCATTAGAAGCCACTTGGATGGCCTTGAGGTATAGTCCACGTGCGACAGCCTTAAGGCTGATTAAGCTTATTAGGAATTGTTTGACAGGTTGATTACCAAACTGCAGGGAGATGCTGCTACCGAGATGGAGAGATAATCCGATAGGGCATTGTTGGCAAGTCTTGTGCAGGGGATTGTTGATATAACCATTGGTCAAACAAGCCATAGCGCTCAGCAATGGATGAGTTAGATTGTGGATGTCTTTTTTAGTCTTACTTTTGGGCATAATTTTCCTGTTTGGCAATGTAGAATGAATTATAAATCGTTTTTGTCTTCCTAGTAAATCCGATGCCTAATTCAATAGCTGTTAGCACATTTTGCTTTATTCAAACCATAAAGTCCAATCGTATTTTGCCTGCAAAGGTACAAAAAAAATGACATTTAAGAGATATGCCACATTGAGAAAAGCGACATTCTAGAGAAAACATAGGCTAGAAAAAGTAATATTTCCCACAAAAAAAGACAAAATAGATAAGATTTGCAATCCTCGCCACTAGCCTGCAATGTCGATTCTCCGCTTATTCTGCGTGGAATATGCAACTCTTTCTCCGCAAAGCAACAAAAAAAGTGTGTACGGTATGTGTTTTCCTGAAATCGCTTGACAGATTTTTGCTGATTAAACTGATTAGCTTGTCAAATTATCTGGTGCCGTACTGAATCGCTTGACAGGG
>R25__coassemble_837_pt1 | contig 16957 bp, 17 predicted proteins | sample R25__metabat2_high_PE_017 | metagenome-assembled genome bin R25 | reverse complement strand
ACGATACCCAATTCCGTCACCTCAATTGGACGTGCGGCTTTTCAAGCATGCGAAGACCTCACGTCAGTTACCATGCCAAATTCCATCACCTCGATTGAACCTAGCACTTTCGCTCATTGCTCAAGCCTCACCTCAGTAACGATACCTAATTCCGTCACCTCAATTGGATTGGGAGCCTTCGATTTTTGCACAAGCCTTGCGTCACTAACAATTCCCAGTTCCGTTACCTCGATTGGAACACAGGCATTCTGCCGATGCACAAGCCTTGCGTCACTAACAATTCCCAGTTCTGTCACCTCAATTGGAGAGAACGCATTCTTATATGTGAAGCATATCGAATATCATGGCACTGCAACTGGCGGGCCTTGGGGCGCAATTTCAATGAATGGCAATCAGGACAATGATTTTATTTATTCCGACAGTACGGAGACAACGCTGTTGGCATACATTGGGCATGACACAGCTGTGACAGTGGCGAACACCGTTGACACTATTGGCCCAAACGCATTCTATAGCTGTTCGTGGCTTACCTCTGTGTCGTTACCCAATTCCGTCACTTCGATTGGAATGTCTGCATTCTATGAATGCAAAAGCCTAACCACGATGACGATACCCAATTCCGTCACCACGATTGAGCCAGCATTGTTTAGGGGATGCGAAGGCCTCACTTCTGTGACGATACCCAATTCTGTCACAAAGATTTGTGGTGGTGCATTCAGTAATTGCACAAGTATTGCCTCCTTGTCTATACCGAACTCTGTCGATACCATTGAACCAGCTGCATTCAGAGGCAGTCAAGCTATAAATAGTGTACGACATGTGACATATTATGGAAGTGCCTTAGACACAATTGGATATTATGAAGGAACACCGATTCTGGAAACTTGGGGAGCCCAATCAATAAATGGCTACATTGAAAACGGAATAGTTTATACAGACAGCACAAAAACCGCCATTCAGGTTTATATTGGAGATGCCTACAGGATAGGGGCTGATTCAGTAACCATTCCCAATACTGTCACCGATATTTATTCTCCTGGCTTTTCTTATTGCAGAGGTCCTCTCTCGGTAAATTTACCCAATTCCCTTACCGGGATTTATCAAAACGCTTTTGAGGGTTGCACAGGCCTTACCTCAATAATCATTCCCGATTCCGTCACCTATATTGGATGGGCCTTTGCCGGGTGTACAAATCTCCAGGAGCTGAAATTGCCCAATGCTCCTGCCATGATAGATCATTCCGCATTTGCAGAATGCACCAGTCTCACTTCGCTGACTATACCTAATTTGATCAGTGAAATTCGCAGTGATGCTTTTATTGTTTGTACTGGCCTTACCAGCCTATACTATGAGGCAGATAGCTGCCTGTATATTTCATCTTCCGCATTTGTATATGACACGAACATTACCCAATTGGTGATAGGAGAGAATGTGCGTTGGATACCAGCAAGGGCTTTTTCCAGTTTCGGAACGCATATTCTTTATCAAGATGGCGTACCGACAGGTTCTGAGCCTATTATTATTTCGCCCACAATCATTTCGAAAAGCAGGGTGGCACCTGCATTGGGCACAAATGTGTTTGCAGGCATAGCCGACACTGTGCCTGTGTATATCCCCTGCGGCAGCATGGAATCGTACGATTCAAGCTGGAGTTACTTCTCCAACTTCATAGAGGTGGTGATGGACACCCTGACTGTGGAGACCGAGAATTCGGAAATGGGCGTGGTCGAGGTGCTGGAAGAACCCTCCTGCGCCAATGGCAGCACGGCAACAATTGCAGCCAATGCCAACCCTGGCTATCATTTCACGGCATGGAGCGACGGCAACACCGACAATCCCCGCCAGCTTGTGGTCACACAGGACACCATCATAACCGCCCATTTCGAGGAGAACGTGGGCATCGACTCTCCCCTACTCCACCCGACACATTACTCGCAAGAGGGCAACCGCCTTGTGGTCAACGGTGCCGAGGGGCAGCACGTGCGCGTATTCGACATCATGGGCAGGCTTATCTACTCTCTGTCCAGTGTGCCTGAGTTCTATTCCATTACCTTGCCTGCCGCAGGAGTCTACCTCATACAGATAGGGAACAGCACCCCACAAAAGATTGTGGTGTACTAACACTCCATGACATAAAAGCAAAAAAGAAAACAACCCCGCACAGCCGAGTGCGGGGTTGATTTCTTGTTATTCCTATAAGACTTTCTTATTTAGATTTGGGAGTTTTCATGTTCAGGTAGAACTGCACGCCGGCCATCTGATAGACCTGCCAGTGGCCCCACTTGCCCATGCCGCTGAAGTCGGTGTCCCACTTGAGGTTGAGGGCGAGGTTGGCAGAGATGAAGGAAGCAAAGCGGTAGTCGAGTTTCAGCTCGAAGTCGAGGTCGGTCTCAAAGGCGCGTTTCTTCAACCAGTTGTAGTTGGACATTTCCTCGAAAGACTCACCTTCACGCAGGGTGTAGCGTGAATCGGCAGCCATATTGCCCCATGCCATGTTCTGGGGTTTCTTGTAGTCGTAGAAGAGCTCGGCACGGGCATAGAGGTCCAGATTGGGCAGAATGTCCTTCTTCAGATATTGTCCTTTGATATAAGAACCAAGTGCGAAATAGGCGTGGGTGAAGGTGGAGGGGTCGTCGGCATTGAAATCCTTATTCTGCAGAACACCAAAGTTGCGGCCTTCGGCAATGAAGTCATCATTATAGACAAAGGTGGTCTTGCCAGTCAGGAAAGAGAGCGACACGGACCAGTCACTTTTCTTAAGTTCGAATGAGAGAGCCGTGGTGAGGTAGGCCGGGGCAAAGAAGTTGGAAACGACAGTTTCGGTCTGACTCTCGCCGATGCCGGAGTACTCATAGCCTGCACCGAACTGGGTTTTGAGGTTGGCCGTGAAGCTGGCGCCCCAGCCTTTGTAGGCGTTCCACGAAATGGACGAGGTGAGGTCAATCTTATCATTGCTCTTGCGTTTGGTCTCGAAGAGCTTGCCTTCGGCAGAGTTGTCTAGATCCTGCCAGGCGTAGCCATAGGCGAGGTCGGCGATGTTGTCCCACACAAATTTGGGATGGGTGAACTTGTAATTGCCGAAGAAAGTACCAGTGAGGTCGATTTGTGAGTTACCAGAAGTAGCCCAGTTGTTGAAGAAAAACTCGCTGGCCTTAATGGCGGGAGTCGACGAAGTGGTCCAGGAGCCGCGTGCAAGGGCGTTTGTTTCGTCCTGAGCCATGACTGTGGTGGCAAGCGTAAGCAGCGTTGCACAAAGGGTAAAGATTCGTTTCATATTGTTGTGTGTATTGTTATTATTAATTGTTGAACTGTTCTTGTTGATTTTGCAAAGATACAACTTTTCTCCCAAATTATCGAAAAAAATGTAAGCCAACTTCCATAAGGGGCAATTGGGCTCGGCAGAAAAGGCGTTCGCATGAGCTATTTCTCTTTCAGTAATCCCTTGTGGAAGGAATAGACGGTGCTGTCTGAAGTTTGAGAGGCGTTATAACAAATGATTTCTGTAATTCCATCGCCATCCACATCGCGTGCATTGAGCCTGGCGAACGGGAGCCTGTAGAGCGACCAAAAACTGTCGGGACTGCCCTCATAAAAGGGTGTGAGGACATACCAGTTTTCTGCCCCAAAGGTGGAAGAGATGTCGTAGGTCTTCAAGATATAGGAGGGCTCTTGAGGATAGAAACAGACGGTGTCGAGAGTGATTTCGCCCTTGTCGTTGGTACAGAAATTGGCATTACTGATGCCCATAAACTCATCCACCTGCCGGTCGGGAGCTCGCAGGCATACGCAGATATAATTGCAGTCCACGTTTTGGTAGAGCCACAGAGAGGAGTATTCAGAAAGGTCTATGGTCTTTACAATTTTGGCAGCCCCTAAATCGGTGTCAATCCACTCGGGGGAACGGTTACATGCGGTCAAAACAATCATTGCCAACGCAATAAATGAGATTCTTTTCATGATGGGAGCACTATTATTATTTTTGCAAAGATACACAAAAGTTTCGACACAGCAACATTATTGCATCAGCCACTTCGCATACAATAAAAAGAGAATTGTGGCGTTTTTAATTTATATTCGCTCTAGTACAAAGTATGACTGATTCTTGCTCGTATTTCTCAATGTGGCGTGTCTTCGACACGCTGAGTAGTAGGGGTTTCGCTATCCCCACACTGCGCTCCCGTTGGTCGCGACCCAATATAGGGTTGCTCCCTCTGGTCGCGACCCCTTCATTGTGTGGGGTTATTGAGATTCAGCCTCTTCGAGGCTGCTAAAAATCAGTCTTTTACCAAACTAGAGCCTTTATATTTAAGTATTATGGAACAGACAAAAAAAGTAATTCTAATTACCGGAGCCAGCAGCGGCATTGGATTTGACACCGCCCAAGTGCTAGCCCGGCAGGGACATAAAGTATACGCTGCTGCCCGCCGTACAGAACTGATGGAGCCACTCAAGCAGGACGGTGTGGTGACCATGCGGATGGATGTGACCGACAGCCAGTCGATGGCCGAGGGTGTAAAGGCCGTGCTGGATGCCGAGGGGCGCATCGATGTGCTTGTGAACAATGCCGGCTACGGCTATTTCGGTGCCGTGGAGAACGTCACCATGGAAGAAGCACGCCGACAGGTAGAGGTGAATGTCTTTGGACTGGCCGAACTTTGCAAACTGGTTCTGCCCACTATGCGGGCGCAACGTTCCGGCCGCATTATCAACACCTCCTCCATTGCTGGCAAAATGGTGATGCCTTTCGGGGCTTGGTATCATGTGTCCAAATATTCGGTGGAGGCACTGAGCGACGCTCTGCGCATGGAGATGAAACCTTTCGGCGTGGACGTGGTAATGATTGAACCTGGCGGCATCAAGACCGACTGGGGCATCATTGCGGCAAGACATCTGGCTGAATCGTCGAAGGGGACGGCCTATGAGAAGGAGGCCCTGATGGAAGCCGACCTGCTGCACAATGCCTATTCCGGCAAATATCTTTCCAAACCTCGGGTGGTTACCAACGCCATCAGCCGAGCCGTGAACAGCCGCCGCCTCCGTTGCCGCTATCGCATCGGACTGTTCTCTGGCAGCGCGGTGTTTTTCCACACCATTCTGCCCGACCGCTGGTGGGACGGACTGATGCGCCGATTTATGAGGATAAAACTTTGAGTCTTGCCCAAAATCAACGACGGAGCGTTTTCCGTTCCTTCTCCATTGTAGCGATTAACGCCACATTCAGTTTCTCTATTTCGGTTAGGACTAAAGGTTCCTGCGCATTGAGTAGGGCTGTGCCATACCATAGACCGCCAGAATGATAGAATTCGGTCAATGCCTTGTCTGAAAAGCGATGCCCATGACGAGCATAAATCTCATTTCGTATAAGCCGCAATGCCTCTGTGGGATAGGGGGCAAGGTGACCACGGGTGAGCAGCCTTGCTGAGCCTTCGGGCCAGCGGCCTGGGATAGCACTGTCTATGTTGTCTTTGGTCAGGTTGCACAGCAATTCGCCCTTTTCTACCCAGTCTTCTCCCTCCTCTTCAATATGGGATATTCCGTTGAAGAGGTCAATTCCATGGGCTGTAAACTCATACCACAAAAACTTTCCGTCACCCAATTCGAGGGTAGTTGTTGGGTGGTCAAGCTCCCAAAGAATTCTATACGGAGTTCGCTGCGAGGAGTGATGCTGCTTGATGCTGAGCAGCGAATACCTGTTGATACTATCCTGGGTAATTTTCCACATCTCTTGACCAACAACATAAGACCCGCAGATTCTGTTTTTGGCATCTGAGATAAGTACGGAGTCGAATCCATGGGACTGGGCATACCTCTCTTTTTTTGAGGAACCATCATATCGCAACAGAATGTCCTCCAACTTTCGGTCACAACCATAGCGCAACAGAACTTCCTGACCAGCCACAAAAGTGTGCACTATGCTATCGTAATAATGGATAATAGTATCAGTCCAGGCATTTCCTATTTGGGTGGGAATCAGAAAGACATTGGGGTCAACGGTTTTGCGCCAAAGGGTAACGGAACTCCCTTCGTGCAGAGTCATGGTAACAGTGGCCAACGTGCTGTCGGTTTCGGACAAAATAGGAATGTACTCAGAACCATTATGCCAGTAGGTGCCGACTAAAGAATGTTGCGCCGCAATGGGACGTGGCACTGCAAACGCCAACAAAAGGATGGTAAAAAGGCAATTCTTCTTCAGGACTAACTTAACCAAATGTAACATAGCGCGTGTAATAAAGTAAAACTATCACAATAAACGAAACAATAAAGAAAAAATTGTATCGTCTCTTAATAATCCCACGGATGAGACTTGTGGGTTAGGAGAGTGTAAAACTCGACACAAATAGAGGCAAAAGCTGCTCCCACCGCAATGACAATTACGACTGAAAGCAACGGGGCGATGCTCTTAGCAGCAGAATCTAGCATAAATTGAGGTAGAAAGTGTAAGATATATGTCACCGAAATAGGGTGCAGCAGAAGCACCAAAGCCATCGCCCCGCCTGATAGCAATCCAGCGGTGAAAGCAATTAGATATTTCTTTCGCATAAGCTTTCGCTCAGACTGGTAATATTGCCTAGCCATCTCTACCTTGTCCAACTGGTCGGCCAGTCGTGACATAAACTCTTCGCCACTGCCCAACTCGGGACGAAAATCGGCAAATGTTTTACCCAAAAAATCATCTTTTTTCATCTTCCAAAAGGTTTTTAAGTTGTTTTCTGCCACGCGAAAGATATTGACGGACAGCTACCGGGTTGCTACCAATTATCTGCGCTATTTCATTGATGGAGTAACCTTGCATATAATACAATAGGATTACTGTACGCTGCCTCTCGGCCAGTTGTGACAGTGCACGGTAAAGGTCATCATATTTAAAAGCGTCGTCAGGCCTGTCCGATGAGGGCAACGTCTCGTCAATAGGTTCTGTATTATGGTCAGCCCTCTTCTGATAATCCAGAAAGGTGTTGCGGGCAATTTTGAATAACCAAGTGGAGAATTTGAACCGCTCGACAAATCTATCTGATGCCAGCCAAGCCTTGATTAGTGTTTCCTGCGCCAAGTCGTCAACCAACGCCTGATCTCCTTCACACAGGGCAAGCAAGAATCTCCGGAGAGACTCCTGCTCGACTTGAACAAGCTCAACAAAGCGTTCTCGTGTCACTGCCCTGAACTAATTAATCCAATCAATAAATCAAACCTTCAACTGCCCTTCCTCACGTTCTATCTCGCTGCTAAGCTCACGTTTTCCAACATAATAATAGATTAGAAATGCCACACCCACTGCCAATAGCACTACGCCCAACACAAGAAATAATCCGTCATCCTCAAATTCCCTGCGGTCGCTGTCATACATGAAAAACTCCGCAATTATTAAACCAACTCCACTCAGCCCGCAGAGAATACCCATGAGAAATTTACCCAGCAAACGCTCTTTAAGAGATTTCTGTGGCTTGTTGAGAGCTTTCTGCAGTTCTTCCGGCACATCGCCAGACCCCTTCTCGATAGCAGTGAGAACTATCTGGCTGCGCTTTTCTAGTTCATTCTTTCTATATCTGGAATAAGCCACTATGACAATAATAGCCACAGCAATCAGACCTAAAGAAGGGAGGCTCCAAATCAATTGGGTTAAAACATCTGATGTCAATTCATTCATAACAAAATACATTTTTAGAGTTAATAAAAATCATTAATTATCGAATCGATTCTCCTATTAAACGAAAAACTGCCCCAAAAAGTGACATCAAACAGAATAAAAAAATGGTGCTATCCCATCATCATTCTCATAAAGCGGCAATGTAAACCATGAATCTACTCCTCCCCATTTTATCGAAAACTATAAGTCCATTTCAAAAAGGGAAAATCAAAAACAGATGAAAAGGCGCACAGTCAGCCTACTATCTGTCAGCCATTCCTTTGTTGAAAGTGACTGCTATGCTGTCAGATTGTTATTGGGCGGGAAAGAAGGTGTTTTTCTGCAAGGCTAACGCTATTTTCGTTGCCTGAAGAAAAAAATGCCAACCAGAATGCGGCCTATGCGCCAGAAGCTGCGGGGGCAGCACTATCAGAAAGCTATAGCAAGGAGCTGTCGTAGCGAAAGATCACAATATAGAGAAAAAAGTAGAACCATGTCGCCCCGCGAGGATGAAAAAACATGGTCATTCATTGCCTAACTACCTTTGAATAATAGGTTGCCGAATGGCTCACTATACGAACCAAATAGACACCTGATGGATAATGGCCCAGGTCGAGACTAGTGGGCGACTGGGTAACCAACAGGGTCCGCCCCTGTTCATTCAAAAGCTCCAACGTGAAATCCTCATCTGTGTCCCAACGGATATACACAATATTATTCGTGGGGTTGGGATAAAGTGCGAACCGGGGAGAGGGAGCCTGTTCGACAGCTAGGTTGTGGCAGGGCGACTCGATCACAAAGTTGGTAGTGTCGTGGAAAGCATTTTCGACCGAAGCACGGATATGCCCATAGGCATCCTTGATGGTGTAACCCACATAGCGGTCGGTTCCGCCCCCGCTGTGCCACACTACATAGAGTTTTTGAGGAGAGACATTGATGGTTACCGAGTCGAGAGTGCTTGCAGTCAGAGCCGCTTTGCCATATACCATCCCTCCCTCCGATTCGAGTGTGAGATGGGAGTTATTGGGCCAACCGCCACTGCGACGGCTGGACATAACGACAGTTACCGGACAGTAGTCCTCTTCGTCATAACAATCCTGAATAACACGCAAGATGACTGATTCTGTGCCTTGGGTGAAGGTAACAAACGCCTCACGCTGAAGGCCGCTCCTGTTGACTTCGGCCTCAAGCGTAAGGACTACAACACCCATGCTGTCGAGTGTGGCAACAGTGAGCCAGTCGGCATGATATTGGATATCTAGCAAAGCGCTGTTCTGTGGATTCAACGCGAGGAACACCGTATCTATACCGCCCTGACGGGTAAAGGCCTTGACGGTATCGTTGAGCCGTAGTGCATAGAGAGGCATGGCACCAATGAGGGCTTGGTTATTACTGCTGAAGTCGTAGGAGCCAAATTCCCCATTGGGGCCTCGCGGAACAACGATAGCACCGATGGCATAATAGCCGTCGCCATCGCCACTCCAGCCGAAATTGAAATGGAAGAGGCCGTTGGCATAATAGCCGTCGCAGACAAAACCGTGGCCTCCTTGGTCGGAGATGCCGGAATATATGATAGGGTGTCTTTGGCGCAACTCGGCTTTGAGGGTTTCGCTCCATGTTTCATCAGTGAAGCCTTGGTCCTTATTGATGACCCGCATAGAGGGGCTGTAGTAGAAATAGTCTTTGAGTGAATTGTCTATGCTGCGGTAGCCCGGTTCGCCCACTAGACCGATGGCGGCACTACCACCTCCAAGGGGTGTGTTGTATGCCATCTCAAGGCTCACGCCTACATGATACATTAAAGTGGCGATAGCCTGTTGCTCACGAGCAGCACTGCTGGGCGTAACGGTGTCTGGCATGTGGGTCCAGTCGTAGAGGGTGTGTCCGTAGTCGGCCGACTGAACCCCATATGTGGTGTGGGCGTAGGCATAGCTGCCGAAGCCAAAGGGCGGATAGTTCCAGTACTTCATCATCTGTGCCTGAGAAGTGGCGGCACAACCTGTTACGCATCCCCTGGGGCAGAGGTTGTTGTATGGCTCTGCCTGGTCCCAGCGGGTGGTAAGTAGTGGCTCAACCACGTTTTCCTTCGCTGCCAACGGTGGTTGTCCTATTTCGAATTGATGCCACAAAGCAGCAATTTCGCCACCGGGTTCGGGACAATGGACGGCAGCCCACTCTATCTGTGCCTGATAGACATCTAAAAGTTCTGCAAGCTGCAAGGGTATTTGCCCGACCGGCATAGTGCCGTCGAGACTATAGCCAAGCACAGGACATGCGGCATCGTCGGCAGATACCAGCACAAACCCTTGCTCCACACTCTCAAAAAGATAGATGCCACTATAGGTCCAACCTTCCGTCACCCTTGTGACAAGTAATCCCTTACTCTGGTTGGATAACAGATTTTTAGCCACCAGTGCTGCCCGCTCTGGCGACACGGGGTTACCTCTCATAGCCAGCCCTACCGACAGACAAGTCAAGATAAAGACAATCCTCTTCATAATGTATTTGTGATTAAAACCTTGTTGTAATAAATGCCACTTTCGGTGACAAGACCTACTAAATAAGTACCTTTGGGCAACACCGATGTGTCCACAGTGAGCTGCTGTCGATGCATGGCATCCACTTGGAGCACTGAACGGCCGTATATATCACTGATTATAAGGCAGGAAATAGGTGTATCGGCAGCAACTGAGAGCTGAGAACTGGCTGGATTGGGGTAAAGAGTAATGGCATGACTGCCCTGCGAAACAGGGTCGATTGCCAATGAGGAGCAAGGCCGATCAACAGTTATGTCGGAGGCGTTATAGTAAGCATTGACCACTGCGGCAAGAGTGTCGCCATGCTGGTTGGTCACCCAGTAGTTGTAGTAGCGGTCCTGAGGGCCGCCTCGGTGGTACTTGATGATAAGCTGCCCCGGAGACACACGGACTGTAGCGGACGAAATACGGTTAGTTGTGGTATGGCTGGCAGTGCCATACACGTGACCAGTAGGCGATTCAAACGAAAGATGGGCGTCATTGGCCCATGAGCTTCCTGTGCGGGTGCACTCCATCACCACATTCAGAGGACAGTATTCTTCATCGCTGTAGGCGGCTTGGGTGATCGTAAGCCGGGCGGTTCGTCCTTGTTGTTGGAAAATGACTGTGGCAGTACGTTCAGTGCCGGAAACATTGTCCTCCACAGTGACGGAGACCTGCCCAAGGTGTTGAAAAGCAGTGTCGGAAAGTGTCACCCACGAAGCCGTGCAAGATGCCGACCAAGGGACATCAATAGTGTCACAAGTAGTGAGCCACACCTGCTGCGTGCCTCCGTTGCGGTCGAAATTAAGAGCGGAGTCACTGAGATAAAGGCCATATTCGGGTTGAATGCCGATAACGACGTTATTGTTCATGTTGAAGGAATAGGAGCCATGGCTGATGGCACCGATGGCATAGAATCCGTCGCCCTCTCCGTCTTCACCAAGGTTGAAATGCATGTATCGACGGCTATCGAAACCATCGCAAATAAAAGAATGTCCACCGGCTGAGCCTGTGCCATCATACATGATGGGGCGCAACTGACGCAACTCGGCAATGAGGATTTCTGTCCAATCGTCGTTGGACATATTGCCCTTTACGACATATTGCAGACTCTGGCGGTTGTAGTGGAAATAGCGCCAAAAAGAGTTTTGGGCGCAGTAGGTGTTAGAATCATTGTTGTAGTTGCCTGCGGCAGCACCGCTCTGCATGGGATTGTAGCCCATGTGCACACTAACTCCAATGTGATACATCAGCGTGGCCACAGCTGTGCGTTGATCCGCAGGCGAAGCATATGTAACCCTGGCGGGCATATTCTCCCAATCATATAGCGTATGAGCAAAATCAGCCGAAAGCACACCGTAGCCACCATCACTGGTGTAGCTGTGGCTTCCCTTACCAAAGGCTGGGTAGCTCCAATAGCGCATCACCTGTGCCGCTGCTGTGGCCACGCACCCCGTGGGACAACCCGACGGGCAAAGGTCGTTGTACGGCGTCAACTGATACCATTGTGTCTGCACCAGTGGGCCCAACGAGTCAACATCTTCCTTGGATGAACCCAACATAGGCATTTCGTCCAGCAGCCGCTGCCAATCGGGGTCGGTGGAAGGAGCTTGACTGGCAGAGGCTATCTCCAAAGCGTATTGTTCCAGGATAGGCTGTATGGCCAACGGTGGATTGGCCGGATTGAAGGTGCCTGATGTGGAATAGGCCAGCACCGGACGTGCCACATCATCGGCAGACATTAGGATAAAGCCGCCCTTATCTATGGTGAAAAGGTAGAGATGACCATAGCTCAGGTCATCACTAAGGTCTTTTAGCTGCGCAATTCCTTGTTGGTGAAGCGTGTTTTTCCAAAAACTCATTGCGGCACGAGCGGCAGTTTGTCGGTCAACAGGGGTTGCCAAAACGGCCATGGCAAAGGCCATGGCCGTTAAGATTGTTAGTGAACGTTTCAGTTTCATGATTGGAATTAATGATTGTAGTCCGTCATGCGGAAAGATTCAACATTGATGCTGATATTGACATACTTGGGACCCGTACCATCGGCCTCGGCAGTCATGTCCAGCACTCGACCCGTCACCTGGCAGTCAATGGTGTTGTTGGCGACATCGAAACGGGTTACGTTGACAGTCAGGTTGTCCACCGACATATAATGAGGATATTGCTGCCCACCGACATTCACTAGGTCGCTAATATTATTCATCACATAGCAGATGCTGGGCTCGAATTGTCCTTGATTTATCGAACCCTCTTCTCCGTCCCACAACCATTGCACAATGATGTCGTTGCCGCTCGGGTCGTTAGTAGCGGTAAGCATATACATGATGGAGCCGCCACCCATGCTGACTTGTGTACGCAACAGAACGCCAGCATCGAAAGTGGTATCTCCAAATGTGATCGTGAGGACAGCATTGGTATCGAGGATGATATCTCCACCGCCTCCGGTAGTATCTTGCTCCGGTTCACCAAATATTGCAGTGTAAGTGGCGTCCCCTTTCACCGCAATAACACGGGGATTCTCGGTGTTGCCATCATCCCATTGCTTGAAAACATAGCCCACATTAGGACGGGCGGCAATCTCGGCGGCCATACCCATCTCATACTCGCCGCCTCCCAACACGACGCCCCAGTCATCGTTATTGGATTTCACTGTAATGGTGTACTTCTCTGCTTTTTCGTTGCATCCCACCATGAGCATACTGGCAAACAGCACCATGGCGAGGCTTTTTAAAACATTTTTCATCTTTTTTTGTGTTTGTTATTGATTAATGAGTTATCTGATTCTATGAAGGTTTGTCATGCCACCAACAAGTTGGCGACCAGTGCCTATGTCGATAGGCATCTGCAAGTCCATACTTATAACGTTGTTGCTCCAGTCGATAGCAAAGGTATCCTCTTGCCCGTCGACAAAAAAGTGCCCCGTACTGCCTTCCACACTATAAGAGAATGTAATATCTTTGTACTGGGGTTGACTCAAAGCACTGGTAATTTCACACAGCAGACTCCCGGTGGTGTCAGTCAAGAAATCCATAGTCCAGGTCAGCCTGAAGGTAATGGTGCTGCTGTCAGGAGCCATAACGGGTGAGTCGTAATATCCCTCCCATGTGGTGTTGGCCATTTCATAGTCGAAATGATGTGGAGGGTCTGTGGTCTCAGATCCTTTTTCGGTGCAAGCCGCTGCCATCAGTCCACATAACAGCAGTGCAGTAATGCGAAAAATATTTTTCATGGTTCTCTTTCGGTTTAGCGAGTCTGTCTAAGGGTTGTCTTGCCACCAAAGTAAGTAAGCCTACCGCTATCGTCAAGTTCCAATCCCAGACGCAGCGAGTCTGCCACCATTGTACGGTTGAGTCCATCTATGACAAAAGAAAGGTGATATGTGTTGTAGTCGAATGTGCCTGTGTTGTCGCCATGATAGTTGTAGTGAGTCATTACCATTTCTTCGTCTATAGGGCTGATGGCTGGGCTTTCAATGTGAAGATACACCAAGCCCTTGTTGTTGCCATTGAAATCGACAGTCCATTCCATCACAAGCGGATAGCTGCCGCCATAGGGCGAATTGATATAGGTGTTGTAAGTTCCTTGCCAGGAAGTGTTGTCGATAGTCTCATAGGTAAAATCGAAAGGGTGCTCGTCAGTGGGATTTTCATTAGCGGGATCTTTCCCACAGGAAACCAGCATCATGGCTGCCAGTAGTGCTACAGTTGCAATGTAAATTAATTTTTTCATGGGTGTTTGTATGTTTATTTGTTTACAATCATTTTACGAGTGGTGGTTCCCTGTTCCGTAGTCAGACGGATAAGGTAGATACCGGCAGGCCAACTGCTGCAGTCGATGCTGTATACGGGACTGCCACACTGTGTGTCGCGCAATTGGCAGCGCCCATACGTGTCAATTACAGTAATACAGCGGATTGGGCGGTCAGCATTCACAAGAACACGGCTGCTGGCAGGGTTGGGCGAAACAGTGAATTGAGAACCAAGATTTGGATCTTCGTCAATACCAGCAGTGTGGTTACAGAGATAGCCTTCGGTAGCGGCAGCGTTGAGTACATTGTTTTTTGTCAAATTATTTGACTTGAAATAATGAATCAATGCCACCAGACGGCAGTGAGAAGCAACAGCCACGGAAGGCAATGTATAATTGATGGTATAACTATACGAACCATCTGGGGCAAAGGTTAGGGGCACGCCAAACACATCGGTGGCACTTCCACGTACGGCATGCATATGAATATAGTCGTTGATCGTTCCTGTAGTGGAAGCCTGCGGCATGACTATGCTGTCCTCAACCAGATAGAGACTGAGACGGGTAATGGCCGTGTCGAACTGATGCATAATGCGTCCGCTGACTGTAGCCGAGACGGCATGTGTGGCTGCATCATAGTTTACTCCGCTGATTTCCACTGTGGTGAAGCAGGGTTTTGCAGCCATTTCGTCAAGATGTCCTGCCACACGGGCACTATCGTCAACACCCCACACAGGACTATAATCGTGATAGGTTTCCTCTGGAATCGTGCGATCCACCATATAAGCTGGAGCAAAGGCGGTGGAGGCATAAAGGAACGTAAGCCTCTCGGAAGCCGCTATGGTGATATCATCGGTCATAAACCCAGCATGATGAACTATCCATAGGGTTCCAGGATGACTGTCAATCGCTTTTTTGATAATTTGGTAACCGTCTGGGCAATATTGGCATAAAGCAGTAGAAAATTCCTCAAGTACTGATGTACGCTCCACTGTCGTCTGGGCGGTCACTGTCCCTGACACTGCACAAGCCAACAAGATAGAAAATAATAATTTATGCATATAATAATAGTCTATGATTCATTGTGATGTAGCCAGCGAACCAATAGATTGGCCTCTTCCGTCGAGTTGCAGAAGAAGCATAGAAGAGTTCGATTTTCCAAATCAACACTGACAATATACTCGGCACTGCCACCGCGTTTACGATTCTCGTCAAGTGCAATATGTCTCGACAACTGCGACTGTAGCTTTGAGGAAAGAGCGGTGTCGCTCGCATTTACGGTTCCAACAAACACAGTGGTGTCGGTGACATCATAGTCGCCAAGTGTTTCATTTATAACTTGTCGCACCAAACTATCAATATACGACTGATATTTTTCAGGGGTGTCAAAATGAAGACTTGTGTCCACATGGAGCGATACCATTGTCACATTCTCCTGAGCCTCCACTTCTGGAACAAGTTCGTTGGGCTCAATGACGCCAAATTCCTGCTTTATCCACTCCCACTGAACACTATCGTCAGCACGAAACATAACAGCGTTGAACACCTGATTATAGGCATGGAAATCTCCTATATACGCCACTGTTACCCCATGTTGGTTTTGGGCATAATGTTGATATAGCTCCATTGCAGCCGATTCAACCGAAGAACCTCGCCGGTCGCATGAGCAGCAAAAAAGCAATGCAAATATCATTATGATGGTGTATCGTTTCATATCATTTCCACCTTGCTAATATAGCTATCAAAATACTCGATAGTACTCTGTGCATTGCACTGATTGTTACAAATAAAACGTACCGACTGGTTGCCATAAATAACACTTGTGGGCTGTGCCGCAGCAGAGAAATGGCCAAATATACCAATTGCCAATGCCACACAAGCCGCCATGCTGCCTATACCCCATATCATTGGGTGATGATGAGTATGCTTTGCAGAAATGGAGCTGGCTTGGGCATTACGTGCCATCTCTTTCCATTGTTCTGGACTCAACGGACTGTGACTGCAATTCAGCGACTGGGACCGTCGCTCCCACTGTATGTCAAAATCATCTAGTTCGTTTTGCATGGCGGTATAATTAGAGTTCTACTATTTTTACGATTACTAATACTTATTTGCTTTTTGTTATTTACTAAATTATTTTTGGCGTAAATATTCCTCATGAATGTACTTTCGAATAGACTGCAGACGGCGCCCAATTGTAGCAACTGAAAGTCCAGTCATTGATGCTATCTCATGTATTTTGAAGCCGTCAAGCTGTGCTCGAATAATCTTCTTATCTTCATCGTTAAGATTATCAATTAATTGTAGCAGAAGTTGGTAATTATCCGAATCCTCTTCAGCAGTGTCGGGTATCTCCTCCTGATTCAGATGGGGCAGATTAGAAGCCTTACGTTTAAGGGACAACATTGTATTGGTGACAACTCGGTAAACCCACGTCTTTTCGCTGCTACGTCCTTCGAACTTGCCAAAGTCACGCCACAACACATACAACACCTCCTGCACGGCATCCTGCACCTCCCACGCAGCACTTAAGCTGTAATCGGTGCAGATATGCCATATCATGTCGCGGTGTCGCAACACCAGTTCCTCGAAAGCCTTTTCTCTGTCGATTTCCATCATTTTTCATTAGGCGCAAATAATAATCAAATTCAATCAACCCAACATCACAATTAACACTCTTTAACTACAAAATGCACCTTCAACATTTCAGAGACCAACAAGACACATCGACATACAAAATTAGCCGTAAGATTACAACGTAATCATCGGTGATAGAATAGAACAAACCAACACCACCGGCGATACTGAAAATAAAATAAAGAAAAAAAGAAAACTCAATATAAGAGAAAAGCCATGCGGAGCATCCATCAAAACTATCGAAACAATAAATTCAACAAAAAAGGTAGCCAAAACCACCGATCCCCCCCCCTTCCTAAGAACTCAAAAGGAAAAAACCATTCCCCACACCTATCAAATCTATCCCTCTATCGAATCTATCAAATCTATCGAGTCTAGGGGGGGGGGGGGGGGGGGGGGGGGGGGGGGGGGGGGGGGGGGGGGGGGGGGG
>R25__coassemble_829_pt1 | contig 17025 bp, 11 predicted proteins | sample R25__metabat2_high_PE_017 | metagenome-assembled genome bin R25 | reverse complement strand
ATTCAGCCTCTTCGAGGCTGCTAAAAATCAGTCTTTTATCAAACTAGAGCCTAAAAAAAAACACCTATCGGTAGTGCATTGGGTGGACGAATGCTATTTAATTTACATTTTACTTACATCTGACTTATGCTTTATTTATCTCCTATCGTTAAAATGCGAATTAACCTTTGTAGAAAAATAATCTAGATGACTCATTTAGGAGGCGAGGGAAACGGATGTAGGGGACGGAAGCGGGGGTCCCTATTGGGACGGAGCGGGGAATGCGACACAGGCAATTTGGAGAAAACGAATGTCCTGTAGGAATTTTTTTGATTATATATATAAAAAAATTTGTATATTTGTAAAATGTTTTGGGTTATGATTTTGGCCGCAACCCTATATATATCAATTTATTAAAAAGAAAGAGATGGCATTAAAAAGAGTTATGGTTCTTACAGGCGGCGGCGATTGCCCTGGCCTGAATGCCGTAATCAGAGGTATAGTAAAACGCGCCTCCCAAGAAAAAGATTGGGAGGTGATAGGCTGCATTGAGTCATTCAACGGTGTGCTTCGCGAGCCCACCGAGATCGTGGAGCTGAACGAGAAAAGCGTTCACGGCCTGCTGGTCATGGGCGGCACCATCTTGGGTACCACCAACAAAAGCGGCCCCTTTGAGTGGCCCGTGCGCCAACCCGATGGCAGCTGGACCACTGTGGACCGCAGCGACGAGATGATTCGCAAACTCAGCTACATGGGTGTCGATGCCGTGATCAACATCGGCGGCGACGGTTCACAACGTATCTCCCTCGGCCTTGCCCAAAAGGGACTCAACATCGTGGGCGTGCCCAAGACGATCGACAACGACCTCTCCTCCACCGACTACACCTTCGGATTTCAGACAGCCGTGCAGATTTGCACCGAAGCCATCGACAAACTAGTGACCACTGCGGCCAGCCACAACCGCGTCTTCATCATGGAGGTGATGGGCCGCGAGGCCGGCTGGATAGCCCTGCACAGTGCCATAGCCGGCGGTGCCGACGTGTGTCTCATACCGGAAATACCCTACGACATCAACGAGATCAAGAAAAAAATTGAGCAGCGCTATGTCAAACGCCATGGTTTCTGCATCATCGTGGTGGCCGAAGGAGCCAAACCCAAGGGCGGCACCATTGTGGGCACGCAGACCGGCGAGGTGGGCTACCAGCACATCAAGCTGGGCGGCATCGGCAACCAGCTGGCCGCAGAACTCAAAGCCGCCGGCGTGGAGCAGGACATCCGCTGCACCATTCTGGGACATCTGCAACGTGGTGGCACCCCCACTGCTTTCGACCGCATCCTGGCATCGGTATTTGGCGTGCGTGCCATGGAGCTGGTGATGGAAGGCAAGTACGGCCGCATGGTGGCCTACCACCACCCCGACATTGTGGACGTCTCCCTCGAAGAGGCCGTGCGGGCGCAGAACCTCGTGGACCCCAACAGCCTCCTGGTGCACACCGCCAAGGGTCTCGGCATCGAATTCGGCGACTAGCCCATCCCCTACCCCACCCATAAATCACAGAGACAAAACGAACAATAATATATGGACACAAAAAAGATAAAATCAGCCCTCATCTCCGTCTTCTATAAGGACGGACTGGAAGACATCGTCCGCGCCCTCAATGCCCAAGGAGTCACCATCTACTCCACCGGCGGCACCTACAAGTTCATCCACGACCTAGGCATCGAGCCCGTGGCTGTGGAGTCGCTCACTGGCTATCCATCCATCCTGGGCGGCCGCGTCAAGACGCTGCATCCCAAAGTGTTTGGCGGAATACTGAGTCGCCGAGACATGTTCTCCGACGGCGAGCAACTAGAGCAGTACCAGATTCCGGAAATCGACCTGGTCATCGTCGACCTCTATCCCTTTGAGGCCACCGTGGCTAGCGGTGCCCCCGAGCAGGACATTATCGAAAAGATCGACATTGGAGGCATCTCACTGATCCGCGCCGCTGCCAAGAACTTCAAAGACGTGGTCATCGTGCCTGCCGTGAATCACTACGAGGAGTTCCTGAAAATCTATCAGGAGCAGGACGGCTCCACCACCCTGGCCCAGCGTCGCCACTTTGCCGCCTGTGCCTTCAACGTTAGTTCCAACTACGACACCGCCATTTTCAACTACTTCAACCGCGAGGAGCAGATACCCGCCTTCAAGCAGAGTTGCACCCAGGCCAACGTGCTGCGCTACGGCGAGAACCCCCATCAGAAGGGCTACTATTTTGGCAACCTGGATGCCTGCTTCACAAAACTCAACGGCAAGGAAATCTCATACAACAATATCGGCGACATCGATGCCGCCTGTGCCCTCATTGACGACTTCAGCGAGACCACCTTCGCCATCCTCAAGCACAACAACGCCTGTGGCCTAGCCTGCCGCCCCACCCTGCTGGAGGCATGGAAGGACGCACTGGCCGGCGACCCGGTTTCGGCCTTTGGCGGCATACTGATTGCCAACCGCCCCATCACTAAAGATGTGGCCGAAGAGATGCACAAAATCTTCTTCGAGGTGTGCATCGCCCCCGACTATGATGAGGAGGCCCTCACCATCCTCAAGGGCAAAAAGAATAGAATTATACTGAAGCGCAACGCCTTCAAGATGCACGACAAAGTCTTCCGCAGCGTGTTGGACGGTGTGCTGGTGCAGGACCGCGACAACGTGGTACCCACTGCTGCCGACATGGCCAAGAGTGTCACCTCCACCCCCATCACCGAGGCCCAGGCCCGAGACTTGGCCTTTGCCACCATCTTGGTGAAGCACACCAAAAGCAACGCCATTGTGCTGGCCAAGAACGGCCAACTTTGCGCTAGCGGCACGGGCCAAACCTCGCGTGTAGATGCCCTCCGCCAGGCCATTGCCAAGGCTCAGTCATTCGGCTTTGACCTCAATGGTGCAGTCATGGCCAGCGATGCCTTCTTCCCCTTCCCCGACTGCGTGGAGATTGCCCATCAGGCCGGCATTGTGGCTGTGGCCCATCCGGGTGGCTCTATCCACGACCAGGATTCCATCGACTACTGCGAGAAGAACCACATGGGCATGGCCATCACTGGTTTCCGCCACTTCAAACATTAACCCCCTCAGCGAACAAAAGAAGATAATAATATAAGCATTAATAATAAAATGGGTCTATTTTCATTTTTTAACAAAGAGGTCGCAATGGACCTGGGCACAGCCAACTCCATTGTCATTTACAACGACCAGATTGTTGTTGACGAGCCCTCTATTGTGGCCGTCGACCGCAACACCGGACACATCATCGCCGTCGGCAAACGCGCCCAGTCTATGGCGGGCAAGACCGACAATAAGAACATCGAGACTATCCGTCCCTTGCGCGGCGGAGTCATTGCAGATTTCGAGATGGCCCAACACCTGATTCGTGAGCTTATCGGCATCACCCGCATCAACCGCTCGTTTATGCCCCCTTCGCTCCGCATGGTCATCTGCATTCCTTCAGGCATCACCAATGTGGAAGAGCGCGCCGTGCGCGAATCGGCCGAGCAGGCTGGGGCCAAGGAAATCCGCATGATTCATGAACCCATGGCCGCCGCCATAGGTATCGGCATCGACGTTCTCGAACCCGAAGGACACATGATTGTCGACATCGGAGGTGGCACTGCCGAGATTGCCGTCATCTCCCTCGGTGGCATCGTTTGCAACAACTCTATCCGCGTGGCTGGCGACGAGTTCAACGAGAACGTGGTGGAATACATGCGCAAACAGCACAACATGGTCATTGGCGAGCGCACCGCCGAGCAGGTAAAAATCAAAGTCGGTGCCGCCATCAGCGAGCTGGACGAGCCCCCAGAGGACTACCCCACCCTGGGCCGCGACCTGCTGACCGGACTGCCCAAGGAGATCTCTGTCAACTACAAGGAGATTGCCCATGCCCTTGACAAGTCTATCGCCCGCATCGAGCAAGCCATTCTCGACACCCTTTCGGCCACCCCGCCCGAGCTGGCTGCCGATATTTACCGTACGGGTATCTACTTGGCTGGCGGTGGATCACTGCTTCGCGGTCTGGACCAGCGTATCTCCTCCAAGACCAAACTGCAGGTGCACATTGCCGAAGACCCCCTGCGTGCCGTCGCCCGTGGTACCGGCATCGCCCTCAAGAACTTCAACAAGTTCTCCTTCCTCATTCGCTAATCGCCCTGTGGCTTCCGAGCCGCAGACACACCCATCAGGAGACAATCACCCTAAAAAGTGGTTGTCTCCTTTCTTATTAATCCCGTTGCTGTTCATAGGAAAAGGTATCCCAACACCAGAACAAATACACACGACCTCCCAAAACAGAAAAGCGAATGCATTTTTTTCTATATGCATTATATTTTGTACCTTTGTGGCAAACAAAAACAATATTATTAACATCTAAATAACAATAATACAATGAGTAACACTATCAGGAAAACCATTTGCGTCTTAATCGCACTGCTCTTTATGGGAGGTTTCACCAACCTCAGTGCACAAGAGAGCACTCAAAAAAGTAAAAAATTTGAATGGGAAGCATCCATCTCCCAGACGGCCAAATTCAACCTTTTTGACGTGCTGGCCTGCGACATTGCTGTCAGGTACAAGTTCTCCGACCACTTCTCTGCTGGTATAGCTGCCGTTCCTTCCACCTTGATAATAACAGACAACCCCTTTAATGGTGTTTTCTATTTACCCACCATGGCCTCCTTGCGCTATGATTTCGCGACACAAAAGACCCTATCGCCCTATTTCATCCTGGATGCAGGCGGCTCATTCATAGGAGGATTTGAAGGATTTCAAGGCAGGTTTGGCATCGGCTTGGACATCAATGCATTCGACAACTGTTCCTTATTTACTGAACTGGGCATTACCACTCTGGCTTTTGAATCAGCATGGATCCCCATCTCAGCAGGCATTCGATTCTAACGCATCCACTTCAATAAAGAAAAATAGGGCAACCACAATGGCTGCCCTATTATTTTTTCTATCTCAGAAACTAGAGTTTCACTATCTCTTCTATGATATCTTTAATCAGGCGGTCCATGGTGGCATCGTCGCAGTCATAGTTGTTGCACATGATGGCGAAACTGAACATCTCGTCGTCGTCGTTGGTGAAGTAGCCCACAAAGTTGCGCACTCCAGGCATGATGCCGCTCTTCACGCGCAGCGAACAGCCACCGGGCACCTCGGGTATGACGGCATACTCAGGCATTTTCTGGCTGATGCCCAAGGCACTGGCAAAGTCCCAAAAGAAAGGCTGCCGAGCCACTGCATCCAAGAACTGGGTGACGAAATAGGCCGTCACATGGTTGTCGCGCGAAAGGCCGCTACCATCCACCATCTTCACTTCGCGGGGGTCGAGATTTAACTCGTTGAAATAGTCATAGAGGAATTTCCTTCCCGAAGCATAGCAGCCATGGCCGTCACGCAGATACCCCATCAGCTTGAAAAGGCTCTCTGCAGCAATATTGCTGTTGGTCTGGGTGGTGAGGGCTGTGATGGTGAGCAGGTTGAAGGAGGTATCCACACACACCTGCCTATATTTCTTGGGCATGGTGAAGTCTATCGAAGGCTCGCCAGTGACGGTGAACCCGTTGCGGCGCAGATAGCGGGTGAAATCCTGAGCCATGGTGAGGGCCGGATGGGGCATTGAAGCGCGGAAATGGGTGTCGGCCGTGCCCATGGGAATAATGCCGCGACAGATGCGGCTCTTCTCATATGGAGAACCGTAGAAAGTTATGTCGAAAACCGTGTCGCGCGTACCTGTCACCACATGATTGGCGATGGGGATTTCGGGCTGTATGCTGGTCACCACTGCCGGGTCTCCTACCCTTCTGCCCGCACGGAAATGCACGTCCACAGAGTTCTCGTTGTAGTTAAGGCCACAGGCACCGCTTCCAAAAGAATTGCCGATGTCGGACCACTGCCACGAGGGGTGCATCATCTCGTCCTCGAAAAGCGAAGTGTCCACATAGACATGACCATTAACGCGGCGGATGCCCATTTTGCGTAGACCGGCTGACAACCGATTGAAAGTAGAATCGGTATAGGCAAAGCGGTCGGAGCAGAAGAATGGATCGCCAGAGCCCACCACAATCAGGTCGCCATTGAGTGTACCGCCCTCGATGCTGCCCGAATAGTAGAGATAGTTCTCAAAGGTAAACTTGGGGCCTAAGCGGCTGTAGGCCGCTGCCGAGGTAAACAACTTATTGATGGCAGCCGGCATCATGAAGAGGTCCTCGTTGCGCGAATAGATGGTGCTGTCTTTAGTGATATTGTGGATGCACACCGCAAAGGAAGCGTGTTTCACGGCAGGCCGACGGGTGATGTGACGCACCACAAAGTCCACCCTGTCGGTATTCTGCGCCACAGAGGCAAAGCAAGTCAATAGAACAACAAATGTCAGTAGCAGTTTCTTGCAATACTTCATTACAATAGTTAGATTTTATTTTGTTTCAGTTGTTGGTTGATTTCTTCAATACGGTTCAGCACATGGTCACGCCCATAGCGGGTCACCGAAGAGGTCATCATCATCTCGGGCAGCTCCTCCCATGTCTCCGACAGAATCCGCTTATAGGCATTCACCGTGGCGGCCACTTCGCGCTGTTTCTGCTTGTCTATCTTGGTAAAGACGATGGTCAGTGGAATGCCGTTCATACCCAAGAAGTTGATAAACTCCAAGTCTATCTGCTGCGGTGGAATGCGTGAGTCGACCAGCACAAATACATTCACCAGGGTCTCACGCTTCAGCATATAGTCCGTAATCATCTTCTGCCACTTCTCGCGCGAGGTCTTGGAGGTGCGGGCATAGCCATAGCCGGGCAGGTCCACCAGATACCACTCGTTGTTGATTATGAAATGGTTGATCAGCTGTGTCTTGCCTGGTCTTACGCTGGTCTTGGCCAGCCCCTTATGGTTGGTGAGCATATTGATGAGCGACGACTTGCCCACATTGCTCCTGCCGATGAAGGCATACTCGGGCAATCCCAAATTGGGACACTTGCGATAGTCGGTGTTGCTCACCACGAATTCTGCTTTCTTTATTTCCATAGTCCTTTCTTTTTCCCAGCCTGTGGGTGCTATTCTAGACCTCCTGTTTCCTGCGTGCAAAGCGCACCTGCCGACGTTCCTTGCGTATCTTCTTGCGTTGGGCCCTCACATCCTGCGCCGCCTGCTGTTTCAGCCGTTTCAGTCGGCGCAACTCTTCTCGTTCCTCATCCTCGATTTTTTTCCACCAAGGCAGTTTCTTCATATTGATACGGAACAGATGTGGACGGTCAAACACATGGTTCTTGGTTACATAAGACTCTATGTACCGTTCCCTCTTATCGGGAATTATCTCTTTGATGGCCACCAAAATGCCCGTCTCATCGGTGTTGCCGAAATCCTTGTTCACAGCCGTGCCAAAGCAGCGCATGGTGGGCGACAGCGAGATATAGGCGTTAATCATCGGGGGCACCGTGCTGCCCAGGGCGCGCACACTGTGAGTCAATATCTGATAGTCCTCCTTATAGTTGTGGCCGTCGAACAGGGCAGCCAGCTCTTTGGCATCCATGCCGAAAGGCATCGCCTCATAGGGAGCCACCAGCGCATCGGGGTCGGGGAAGCGTTTCAGCATAAAGTAGCGCACCATGTCCTTGGCGCGGGCATTCATCTGGGGATACATCGTAATCTTGCCAAAGAAATAGCGTGTCTCCGGAATCTCCAGTGCAATGGCGCCCAGCCCGTCCCAGAGGTTGTCCAGCGAATAGAGTCCCTTGCGCAGGTTGGTGCTGGGCTGGTATTCGGGCTGCACAAAAGCACGCCCCAGTTCCACAGTATATGGCAAATAGTTGTTCACAAAATTATCGGAATACTTGAACAGCTCCGACGTGGGGGTCACAAAGGTGCCATCCTCTTCACGTTTCATGTTGCTGCCATGGATAAAGCGGTAACCGCCCACAATCTCTTCATCCTCTGGGCTCCACACAAAAAGCTGCTTGAAACAATACGGTTCTGGCATCGTGTCGAAATCGTCGATGTCGCAGTCCTTGCCAGTGCCGCCGCCGTCGAGGGCATAGCTCAGCTCGCGCAGGCGCCCAATCTCGCGCATGATGTTGGGCGAAAGGTGGGCCGTGGTGATGTATATTTCCTTTCCGCCGCAATTGGTCTTGCGAAGGAAATGCTTGTGCTTCAGTTCCGCCCTAATCAATTCGCGCGGCACCTTCGGGATGATATAGGAAGTGTCTACCATAATGCTCTAATAATTAAATACTGCCTTCGGGTCGTCCTTTAGGCGATAAACATAGTCTTGCACCAGCTGTGCCCACTCTTTGGCCGAATGGCGCTTGTCAAAGGTAGTGCAAGGTATTGGTTTGCCCACCACCAGCCGCAATGTCTTGCCGCATTGGGCAAACATCTCGGCGGGTAGCAAGGCCATCTCAAAATTAAACTTAATGCCCAGCTTCTCGCGCATCCGTGCCAGATTGTAGAAACGTTTACGATTCTTAGCATCGAAGAAGAAAGGCACCACATCGCGCTGATATTTCACCGCCTTCTTGATGAAAGTAGGCTTCCACTCCAAGTCGTGGATGGTGCCGTCCTTGCGCTTGCGGGAACAAAGGCCGGCGGGAAAATACAGCAGCGCGTTCTTCTCGGCAAAGGCATTCTCCAAGGTATTGGCGTTGGCGGCATTGCGGTGCACCTTATCGATGGGGATGAATAGTGGCCTAAGTCCAGGGATGTACAGCAGGAAGTCGTTCACCGGAAACTTTATGTCGGCGCGGTAGGGGCCGATGGCCCGCATCAGGGCCAGCCCGTCGGGGCCGCCCAGCGGGTGGTTGCCCGCAAGGATGGGATAGCCCTCCTTGGGCAGGTTCTCCTCGCCCACCACCTGCACCTTTATGTCCAGCCCGTCGGGGCGCGGGGTGTCCAACAGCGTGTAGACGAAATCCAACCCCACTTTATCCCGATGTACATAGATGCAGTGGTTGATGTCATTCAAATGCAACAACCGCTCCAACCAGCCAACCAGCCAGCCCGGCAGTTTCACATTCTTGGCAGCCAGAACCTTCTGAATGTCTATATGTTTTGGCCCAATGGCCGCAGGGTCTATGTTATTATTTGTTTCCATCTGACACAACTATTCGAATTTGCAAAAATACAAAAAAAAACGAATATAATATAAAAATAATGTCCAACCCACTGCAAAATATAGGCACAGCTAATCTTTCGTCCGTGCCTTGCCGCCGGCATACTAACCCAAAAAACAGAGGGCTGCTTCCTGTTGGGAGCAGCCCTCCGTTCTTAACCGCCCCAGGGGGGCGAACTTTTCAGGCTAGCACAATTTCTTATTTGATTTCGATGCTCTTGCCCATGGCGCGTTTCTCCTCTTCGGTGAACTTGGGCAGGGTGATGAGCAGGATGCCGTTGGTCACAGTGGCACCAATTTCGTCGCGCTTGACGTTCTCGGGTATGCGGAGCAACTGTTTGAACTGCAGGTGGCCGAACTCGCGGCGCAAATAGTGGCGGTCTTCCTTCTTCTCCTCTTCCTTCTTCTCGTTCTCCACCATCTCAATCACCAAGTTGTCGTCGCTGTCGATGCTCAGGTTCAGGTCCTCCTTGGCCAAGCCGGGCACGCAAAGTTCAATTTCGTAGTTCTCGTTGCTTTCGCTCACATTCATCTTGGGCATCGTGCCTTGTACCTCAGTGCTACAATTGTTCCAGTTGTCCCAGTTAAGCAGTTCATTGAACAGGGTGGGCATCAAATCGGGGTTTCTTCTTACGAGTAACATAACTTTAATCTCCTATTTTTTAATTGTTTATTATCTATTTTGTTTAACTTTCCGTCTGCTTTTCTCATCCGCAGACACCCCTAATATATCAATCCCAATGCCAAAAATATAACCATGTCAAAATTTCCGAAAATAACCACAATCACCACTATTTTACACTGACAAAATTTCAGTCACAACCACAAAATTCAGCCTAACAAGCAAGTCCCAAAGCTCGATTTAGGGCCTATACCCTACACCATCACCTACACCTACCCATATGAAAATCGGAACCCGCCGTATGTCAACCCGATTAGTAATTGGAGGGGAAGCGAATGTGGTGCGTCTCGAAAACGTTGGGGAAGCGAAGCTATGGCAAAGGTTGACACCGAGGGGCTGCGATGACCACAAGCATGAAACCTCAATTCTCAAATCTCAATTCTCAATTCTCAACTCTCAATTCTCAACTCTCAACTCTCAACTCTCAACTCTCAATTCTCAATTCTCAATTCTCAATTCTCAATTCTCAAAAAAGTTGTATATTTGCAGCATCTTTGCAACTAGGGCTATAATACTAACTAGAACAATAATATGTGGTTAACAATATCTATAATACACGTGGTTGTTTTGGTCAGGGCTATTGGATCAACGTTGACACGATGAGTCAAATTCAAAGATGCATAATGGAGTCAAACAATTTATTAATACACTACTATAATTATGATGAAAAAGACCTTATTCTTATTACTACTTGTCGCCTTGGCACTTGGGGCTTCGGCACAAAGCAAAATCGATTGGAACCATCTGGACACGTTGATTGGCACGTATCGCTATGCCACGGCCTACCCCTTGGCCCAGCAGGCCTACCGGCAGCAGTTGGCCTCGGGCAGCGGGGTTGAGCAACTGACGGCAGCCCTCTACCTGAACACGCTGGACTACGCCTACAACAGCCACTCCACCGATTCGTCCATCTTGCGCTGGAGCCACCTAGCCCGCAGGTTGCAAGGGGTGGATCGCGCCGTAGCCTACGCCTTTCTCTTCCAGTCCTATAGCGAGGTTTTCACACAGTACAACTACCGGAACAAAAGCACAAAGCAGCGCATGGAGGACACGCTGACCATGTGCGCCGACAGCGTGCTGGCCTATGCCGAAGCTTTGCGCCGTGCCGACCCCGAGCCATACATCCGCCTCTTTGCAGCCGACAGCAGCGCCCCCTTCACCCTCAACAACACGCTGCTGAGCATAGCCGTGCAGACCTTGATGGATGCCATTGCCAAGTTTCCCTCTGGTGAAAAGACCCTCGGTGGCGCCTTCGAGCCCCTGCCGCTCTTTGTCGCCCGAGTCGAGCAGGCCGACACGCTGCCGCCTTTCCCCCAGTCCTTATACTACCGCATTGCACGGTGCTACGTCGGCCGGTCGGCCGACGAGGCCTGCTGGATTGACCTGCAGCGCTTCGCTCCCTACCAAAACTTCGACCGCACCTACCACTACTACCTGCCGCTGCTGAAGACCGACGAGATGAAGGCCCTGCTGATGATGAAGCGGGCCAAGGCCTTCTCCTTTGCCGACAGCCTGGTGGCGGCCGAGAACGCCTGTCTGGAAGTGGAGCAACTGTTCCCCCACACCTACGGCGCCGACCAGTGCCGGGTGCTAAGACGCGAAATATGCCGTCCTCAATTCTCCATAGCGCACGCCAATGTGGCCTCCTCCAAGCGCAACCGGCTGGCCCTCGTCAAGGCCTGCAACACACGGCTGCTGCACTTCCGCTTGGTGCCCTACACCCCTATCACCGAGGGCCCAATCAGCCGCGACTCCCTCATGAGCCTCACCCCCATCAAAGAGTGGCAGCAGGAGCTGCCCGACCCGGGCGACCACCGCAGCCACCCCTATCTGGTGCCACTGCCCGCCGTGGAACAAGGGGCCTACAGGCTGCTGGCCTACACCGACAGTGTCTTCTGCCAAAGCCTGTACAAGTCGAGCGACGCCGTCTTTATCAACCACATCACCCCTTCCAAAGGGCGCACCAACATTATGGGCTACTTGGTGGACCGCCAGTCGGGCCAGCCCTTGGCCGACAAGCGTGTCACACTCCATTCCTACGGCATGTTTGGTCACCCCCGCAGCCGCCACACCTACACCGACGACCAGGGCCACTACAGCTTCAGTACCAGCCCACTGGGACGGAAATTACTCGACCCAGACCAACTGACTTCCGAAACCGACGGAGACCAATTTAACAGAGAGGTTTGGGGATGGGACTACGCATTCTCCAAGAATCAAAAAGAGCGCCTTGAGATTATCATGACCGACCGGCCCATCTACCGCCTGGGCGACACGGTGCAGTTCTGCTGCCTGGCCTACACCGACCGCGCCACAGGCAAGGACTACATCCGCCACAAAAAGCCCGCCGCCGGAGTGCACCTGATGGCCACCTTTGGCAACTACGAAAGCAAAGACACCCTCTACCTCACCACCGACAAGCATGGCCGCTGCTGGGGGCAATTTGTGATTCCGCACGAGGGGCGCAACGGGAGATATCAGCTGGACGTGAAATCGAAAGGCAAACACAGATACAATGGTTACCGGTACATCCCCGTGGAGGCCTACAAGCCGCCCCACTTCTTTGTGACGCTCTCGCCGAACAAGGAGGGTGCCGACAGCGGCAGCCTGCGCCGTTTCGGCCAACCGGTGACGGTCTACGGCACCGTCAGCAGTTTCAGCGGTGCCCCCATGGATGGGGCCGAGGGCAGCTGGGAGGTCTCCTGCTCACGGCTGGAGGCCGCCCACCTGCGCGAGGAGTATACCTCCCACGACAGCCTGCGGGTGGGACCTGACGGCTGCTTCCAGTTCAGCTTTACGCCACGGCTGGAAGACTTCGGCGAGGCCGCCGAGGCACAACACAAGAAAGGGCGCAAGGCCACCTTTGTATACGAGGCCACCGTTCAAGTGACCGACGCCGACGGCGAGATGCAGTTTGCAAGCCTGGGCTTCCACGTGAGCGAGGCCGACGGCTACTGCCAACTGGTCAGCGACGACCTGACCCAGCTGCGCTTTGCCTACAACGACTTCGACCACCACCCCCTTGCGGGCAAGGTGCGCGTGGAACTGCACCAGCTGCGCCAGCCCGACACCCTGCGCACTCTCGACCCCCTCATGAAGGAGAACCCCACCGCGCAATGGGTGGGCAGCAAGGAAGAATTCCACCGGCTGTTTCCCTTCAGCGCCTACGACAGCGTGGAGGGCGACTGCCACCACTGGCCGGTGGCAGCCAAGTGGCTGGACCGCACCACAGACTCCCGCACATTGGACATCGGGCCACTGCCCTCGGGCCTCTACCGCATCACCTTCAGCACCCCCGACGGCAACCGACACGACACCATTGTCAACTACGTGGCTCCTACGGGCAGCGTCACTGGCACCGACCTGGTGTTTGTCCGCACACACCCCCTGCCCGATTGGGCAACTGGAATCCACTGCCATAAGGGCGACACGGTGCTGTTTGAGCTGGGCAGTCCCTATGGCAACCAGCCCCTCTACTACCACGTGTCGGTGGCCTCGCGGGTCATCAAGACGGGCATGATCACCCTCGACAGCAGCCATCTCACCCACCTCACCATCCCCATACAAAAAGACTACGAAGCCGGCCTACAAATCATGTTTTCCGCCGTGCGCGAAGGAGTCATTTTCGACCGCAGCTACTACGTCCATGTCCTCCAGCCCAACCAGCACCTCAAGATATCCACCACCACCTTCCGCGACCGCACGCAGCCCGGCCAGCACGAACGCATTGCCTTCCGCGTCAGCGGAGCCGACTCAACAGGCCTCGCAGCCAACGTATGCCTTACCCTCTTCGACTCCGCCCTCAACCAGTACCGCCGACTCAACTATGGCCTCAGCCTCTATTATCCCACCCCCATTTCCCGCCAACGAACGACAGGCCCATTCTCACTGCTCGCCCATGTCACCAACTTTCACCTCGAGGCACAAGCCCAGCTGGCCAAGCCACAATTAGGCTTCGGCCTCTACAACCCTAAAAACTACTACAGACTCATTTCCTCCAACACACAGCACCAAAGGCTAAGAGGTTATGTCTACGACCAAAAGACCGGCGAGGCAATACCTTTTGCCACCGTGACCGCCACCTACCAAGGCGTGAGAATTGCCTCCACCCAGACCGATCCTGACGGCTGCTTCTCCTTTGCCAGTCTACCTGAGGGCGAATGCATCATCTCCATCTCCTCTGTGGGCTACATAACAAGCGGTGTCCAGGTCACCATCACCTCCACCCCCAAGGTGGTCAAGCTCACCATCCAGCCCGCCGGCGTTGCGCTGCAAGAGATCCAAATCGCCGACTGCAAAATACCGACGATAGACATTGGGGAACCCGAAAGCGGCGCACGGCTCTCCGCCGACGACATAGCCTACATGCCGGGCACGTCGGTAGAATCCATTGTGGCCTCGGTGGGAGGCGTTGGCTATAGCGACGGGGGCAAGCGCACCGGCGTGAATGTGCCTAAGGAGGCCATAGCCGAAGTCATGGTTCCGCCCGCCTTCACCTCCAGAGAAGCCCCCGCCCCCGAAAACCTGCGGCAGAACCTCTCCACCCTGGCCTTCTTTGCGCCAGCCCTGCGCACTGACGAGCAGGGCGAGGTGTCGGTCGAGTTCACCCTGCCCGACGCGCTCACTCGCTGGCAGCTGGCCGCCTTTGCCTGGACCGACCAGATGCAGACAGGTTCCATCGAGCGATCCATCCTGGCGCAGAAAGAGCTGATGGTGCAGCCCCTGATGCCCCGCTTCCTGCGACAGGGCGACCGCATGGTGCTGCCCGCCAAGGTGTCCAACCTCAGCGACAGCAGCCTCACCTTGCAGGTGGGCTTCGAGATATCCGATGCCGACACCACCCACCACTCCCGCCGTCACCGCCACGACACCACCCTCACCCTCCAGCCCCACAGCTCCGTCACCGTCGGCACCCGCCTCTGGGTAGACGAGCAATGGAACGCAGCACAATACAAAGTCTTCGCCGTTCAAACCAACCCGTCGGGCAACCACCTCAGCGACGGCGAGCAGGGCCTGCTGCCGGTCCTCTCCAACCGCCAGCGGGTCACCTCCACCACCCTGCTCTACCTGCCCGGCGGTTCTGAAAGTCAGCCCGCCATGCGTTCCTACAGCATCCCCCTCAGTCTAAATGGCACCGACTCGCTCACCCTGGCCTATTCCGCCAACCCGGCCGACTATGCCTTCCAGGCCCTGCCCCACTTTAGGCGCCACCTGATGCCGGGCAACATCTATCTGGCCAACAGCATCTATGTGAACCAACTGGCCACCCTCGTAGACACCCTCACACCCCAGCAGCGACAGCAAGCCCAACGTCGCAACCTTCGAGACCTACGCGACCTGCTACAAAGCCGGCAGCATTCACAAGGGGGCTGGAGCTGGATGCCCCACGGAAAACAGGCCAGCCGCTATGTCACCGAGGCCGTGTTGCAACGCCTGGCCCTCTGCACCGGACGCGAGGAAGAGAAATACAACAAGCAAGCCTTCCAGCGTGCGCTGAAATACATCGACCGCCAGGTGGTGGATGCATACCAGCACCGCACCGAGGGCAAGGACTATGCCAGCAGCCTCTCACTCCTCTACACCCGCAGCCTCTACCTCCCCGCCTTCCCCATCGACAGCACCGACACACTCACCCGCCAGGCCTACAACTTCTACTACCAGCAGTACCGCATGCGCGCTGATGCCGACATGCCGCTCCACGCCCGCGGGCAGATGGCCCTGCTGATGCAACGCATGGGCGACACCTCCGACGCCGTCCGTCAGGCCATCCGCATCAAGGAGGCCGCCCACACCGACGAGAGCGAAGGCATGTACTGGGCCGAAAACCGCTATGGCTACGGCTGGTATCAGCGGCCCATAGAGACCGCCGCCCTGATGGTGGATGTCTTTGCCGACGTGTTGCACGACTGGACCTCGGTGGGCCGCATACAGCAGTGGATTATTGCCTCCAAGCAGGGCACCGTGTGGTCCTCCGACATGGCCACCGCCAGTGCCGTGCGCGCCCTCTTGCGGCAGCCGCAAGGCCTCGCCAAACCCGCGGGCGGCCACGTCGACGCCCTTGTGGACGGCAACCCCTTCCCCCTGCACAGCCAACCCGAGCCCATCAAAGTTACGCCTAAGACCCAAGAGCTGCACCCGAATTCTCAATTCTCAACTCTCAATTCTAAAATCTCAATTCAACTCATCTCCACCTCGCCCCTGCCCTCGTGGGGAGCCCTCTTCCACAGCCGCCTGCTGCCGCTGGACAGCATCGAGGCCGACAGTAGCGGCATCGCCCTGCGCAAGAGCATAAGCCGTATGGCCTCCGACGGGAGCCTCCACCTACTCACCCCCGACGACACCCTCCGCGTTGGCCAGCGAGTGCGCATCCGCATTGACATCACCTGCCAGCACGGCATGGACAACCTCGTCTTGGCCGAACCCCGCGCCGCCGGATTCGAACCCGTCAGCACCGCCAGCGGTTGGCGGTGGAACCAAGGCCTAAGCTACTACGTGGATGTGCGTGACGAAGGGCTCAACTGCTACATAGACCACCTAGGCGAAGGCAAATACTACGTCGAGTACGACCTCTACGTGCGCCATGCAGGCACCTTTGCCTCTGGCAGCAGCACCCTCGGCAGCACCTATGCCCCCCAATTCCGCGCCAACGCCCCCTCCGCCACAATCCGTATCACAAAAAAACAGTAGCCTCTCACGTAATAAATCATAATTACTGCTGACATGGAAAAGACAATCACCCTCCTCCTCGCCCTTATCGTGGGGCTCGTCCTGCAGGCCCAAACCTTCTTGGGCAGCATGACCATTGCCTCCTTCGGGCAGAAAAACGTCAAATGCACCCTCACCGTCGACAGCCACGGACACGCCACGCTGGTCATGCAGCGCGTCAAATTTGCCAAGCTCATGCCCGTGCGGGTCGACATGGCCGTTTCCGGCCTCACCGCCAAGCAGGACGCCGACGGCAACCTCCGCCTCACCGGCACCGGCATCATCCCCACCGCAGGCGGCAGGACTTACCCCAAAAAGACCATCACCGACTTCCACGGCACCGTCCGCGGCTCCACCCTCAGCGCCACCTTCACCATGTCGCAAAAGACCGTCACCTACACTGGCACCAAACAAAAGTAACATAAAATTCCTCCCTCTATGAAACACAAACCATTCATCCCGCTCTGCCTGGCACTCCTGGCCACCGGCCTGCATGCCCAAAGTCAAGACCCCGCAGCCCCCATC
>R25__coassemble_679_pt1 | contig 19413 bp, 12 predicted proteins | sample R25__metabat2_high_PE_017 | metagenome-assembled genome bin R25 | reverse complement strand
CCCCCATACCGCCCAAGCCCTATATGCCTGGTCGCGAACGTCCGGGCTACACCTTGGACGGCCACGGTGGCTACACCTATACCGACATGCCTCTTGTTGGCAACATCACCACGGCACGCTCCGAAACCCCTATCCGCTACGACCATTCTGGCCGTGAGGGCAGCCGCATCACCAGCACCCGCGGAGAAAACACCGTGACCACCACCAACCGCACCACCGGTGCCCGCAGCACCACAGCAGCCCCCAGTGCTACCTCTACTGGACGCAGTGCCAGCACCAACACTACCGCCGGTCGCAGCAGCAATACCTCAAGTAATGCCACCCGAACTACTACCCGCCTAACAGGCACAACCACACGCGGAACCGGCACCACATCTGGGACTACTACTCGCTGAACCGGAACCCCTTCTGGGACTACTACTCGCGGAACCGGCACCACCACCGGAACTTCCACTCGCGGAACTAGTTCTAGCACTAGCACCACTACCCGCGAGAGCAGTGCTACTACGGGAACTCCCACTCGTGGCACTAGTACAACCTCTGGCACTTCCACTCGTGGCACTGGTTCTACCAACGGCACCACTACCCGCGGCACAGGCACTTCCACTGGCACTAGTACACGCGGCAATAGCACTGCCACAGGAACTTCCACCCGCGGCACGGGCACTTCCACTGGCACAACCACCCGCGGAACTGGTACAACCACCGGCACTACTACGCGCAGTAATAGCAGAACTGCCGCTGGTACCACCACCCGCAGCACTAACAATACTGGACGTGGCAGCAGCACCAGCACCACCCGCAGCAGTAGCAATAGCGAAGGAACCACTACCCGTGGCACTACAAGTTCAAGCCGCGGCACCAATAATAGCCGCTCCAATTCGTCCAGATGACAACAATAAAGAATAAACAATATGGCACTAAAAGCAAGTGAACTGGTACTGGCTCCCAATGGGAGCCTTTACCATATCAACCTCACGGGTGAAACGCTGGCCGACAACGTCCTGTTGGTTGGCGACCCCGACCGAGTCAACATGTTCAAAGAGATCTTTGAGAGCGTAGAATATGAATCGCAGAACCGCGAGCTGCATGCACTTACCGGCCGCTATCACGGTGTCCGCTTCACCGCCTTGAGCACCGGCATGGGGTGCGACAATATCGACATTGTGGCAACCGAGCTGGATGCCGCGGCCAACATCGACCTTGTCAGCCGCACCCCCCTCCCCGAACATCGCTCGCTCAACCTCGTCCGCATTGGCACCTGTGGCTCCCTCCAGGCCGACGTAGACTGTGGAAGCCTTGTGGCCTCGCGCTATGCCATCGGACTGGACGGCCTGCTCAACTACTACCAACATGGCGACGAGGGATTTGAACTGGAAATGCAGGCAGCCTTCGTCCGCCACATGCAGTTCTCGCCCCTGCTGGCGACCCCCTACTGTGTGCGAGGCAGCGAAACGCTCTTGGCCAAGATAGCCCAAGGCCTGCACCAAGGCATCACCGTCACCGCACCAGGCTTCTACGGTCCCCAGGGAAGAAACATAAGGCTGGCTCCCAGCATCGCCGACCTGAATGAAAAACTGGCCGCGTTCAGCTGGAACGGGTCAAAGGTGACCAATCTGGAAATGGAAACCTCCGCTATCTTTGGCTTTGCCAATGCCCTTGGCCACCAAGCCATGACCGTATGCCTCATTGTTGCCAACCGTCCCGCAGGCACCTTCCTGAACGACTACCACCAGCCCATGAAGGCGGCCATCGGCCGTATCGTCGAGTCACTCAGCAGCCCAGAAAGTGGAGTCAGGCCATAGCTATACCACACAACGGTACGTGGCTGAGATGGATGCCGAAACCTATATCAGCGAGTACCGCCGCACAGACTATTTCATCCAGTTCTGCCAACAGTGCGGCAACTATGGTCGTCGATATGGGTGTCCACCCCTCGACAACGAAACACTGGCCTCGGTCAACAAGTATCGAAAAGTCCGCATCCTGGGGGTGAAAATCATCCCCAATGACAACACCCTGCCCATAGAAGCGGCCAATCAACTGATGCAGCCCGAAATAGAGAAGATGAACCGAGAGCTGCTGGCAACCGAGCAACAGCTAGACGGCATCAGCTTTGGTTTTGTTGGCACCTGCCCTTATTGCGGTGGTGCCCCCTGTGCCAGGGTGGAGGGCAAACCGTGCAGGCATCCCGACAAGGTGCGACCCTCGCTTGAGGCTGTCGGCTTTGACATCAGCAAAACTGCCAAAGAGCTATTAGGCATCGACATCAAGTGGAGCCAGCAAGGGAAGATACCTGAATACCTGACCCTCGTCTGCGGCATCTTCTTTGAAAAGTAAAAGGTAAAAACTAAAAACTAAAAAGTATATGCTGCCGCCGTTTCAATTCTCAATCCTTAATTCTCAATAAAACAACACCATGAAAAGAACATTCTTGCTAACCCTCTTGTTGCTCATAGGCCTGGCAGCAAAGGCACAGGTACAGGCCGACTATATTCCAGAGCAACTGGGGCGTGATGCCCACCACATCATCCAATCCCTAGGGGCCTTCGTCGGCAACGAGCGGGCCGAAAGCCAAACCTTCGACATCACCTATATGCCTGCAGGGAACGACGTAGACGGCAACATGATAATCAACACCGCCGACTACCGACTTATTCTGAAACTAGACTCGCGCACCGAAACATGCAATGAACTGCAGATTGACATCCGGTCGCAAGACTTTCTGGACGACTTCTACCGTCTTTTTGCCACCTACAAGACCGAAAACAAGGACGGCTATCGGCTCATGTATTTCGGCAACGACCGCCTACACGTCACCGAAAACCCCTCTCGCTCCACCAAATACCGTTCCTTCACCTTCACACTAGAGTAGCCCCATCCCTTCTAAGCAGACATGGCAGTATGATTGTGTTCGTCGATACTGAGGTGAGCCTGCAAAGTCACCAAGTGACCGACTATGGGGCAGTGCGTGAGGACGGGGCGGTGCTGCACACAGCCGTGGGCAGCGAATTTGAACAATTCGTGAAGGGCTGTCGGGTGCTATGCGGCCACAACATTCTGAGGCACGACCTGAAGTATCTAGAACACATGCATCTGCAAGAAGGGAGGACAGTCATAGACACACTGCCCCTTTCGCCACTGCTTTTCCCCCAAAAGCCCTACCACCGGCTGGTGAAAGACGACAAGTTGCAGAGCGACGAACTCAACAACCCGGCCAACGATGCCTTGAAAGCAAAAGACCTCTTTGGCGACGAGGTGGCCGCCTGGGAGAGCCTCTCTCCTGCCCGACAAGCCATTTATTATCATCTGCTGCATAAGCAAGAAGAGTTTAAGGGGTTTTTCGATTATGTGGCTGCCAGTTTTGCCGGAGCCAACCTGCCACAGCTGATTGAACAGGAATTCCGTGGCAGACTGTGCAGCTCCGCCAATCTGGCCGCCGTGGTGAGGCAATATCCCACTGAGTTGGCCTATGCGCTGGCGGTGATAGGGGTAGACGACTTGGTGTCGATAACGCCGGCATGGGTGATGCGCAATTATCCCAAAGTGGCCAACGTGATGAACTTCCTGCGCAACAGGCCTTGCGGTGAGTGCGAATACTGCCGACAGAGGTTGGATGCCACACAGGGGTTGAAAGAAATATTTGGTTTCGACACCTTCCGCACCTTTGACGGGGTGCCCATGCAGCAACAGGCGGTGGAAGCAGCCATCCGCGGCGAGTCGCTGCTCACCATCTTCCCCACCGGCGGCGGCAAGTCGCTGACCTTCCAACTGCCCGCCCTCATGGCCGGCCGCAACAGCCACGGGCTGACGGTCGTAATATCGCCCCTGCAGTCGCTGATGAAGGACCAAGTGGACAACTTGGCAGAACGTGGCATAGAGCAAGCCGCCACCATCAACGGCCTCCTTGACCCCATCGAACGGGCCATGGCGGTGAATCAGGTGGCCACTGGAACCGCAGACCTACTTTACATCGCTCCCGAGATGTTGCGCTCGGCGACAATCAAAAAGTTGCTCATGAGTAGGAACATCGTGCGCTTTGTCATAGACGAGGCGCACTGTTTTTCGGCCTGGGGCCACGACTTCAGGGTCGACTACCTATATATCGGTGACTTCATCAGGGAGCTGCAGGAAGCAAAGGCACAGAAAATGCCCATTGCCGTATCATGCTTCACCGCAACAGCCAAACAAAAAGTAATCAGCGACATCGTAGAATATTTCCAACAGAAACTGGGCATAACGCTGAAAGTCTTTGCCGCCTCGTCTGAAAGAAAAAACCTCCGCTATTCCGTCATCCATACCGACACACCCAATGACAAGTACAACCAACTGCGCAATCTTATTTTAGGCCACAACTGCCCCTCCATTGTCTATGTCTCTCGCACCCGCATGACCCAGGAGCTCAGCGGGCACCTTCGTTCCGACGGCATCCAGGCCCTCCCCTTTAACGGCAAAATGGAGGCAGCAGACAAAGTGCGCAACCAAAATGCCTTCATGAGTGGCGAAGCACAGGTAATTGTGGCCACCTCAGCCTTTGGCATGGGCGTGGACAAAAAAGATGTGGGGCTTGTGGTTCACTACGACATCAGCGAGTCGCTGGAAAACTATGTCCAAGAAGCAGGCCGAGCCGGCCGTGACCCTGAAATGGAAGCCGAATGCTACGTGCTGTTTGGCGACAACGACCTGGACAAGCACTTCATTCTGCTCAATCAAACAAAACTGAGCATCAGCGAAATCCAGCAAGTATGGAAAGCCATCAAAGACCTGACCCCCACGCAGACACAAGTCAGCTGTTCGCCACTCGAAATAGCCCGACAGGCGGGATGGAACGAAGAGACCATTGGCATTGAAACAAGGGTCAAGGCAGCTCTGGCTGCATTGGAGGAGGCCGGATTCATCCATCGAGGGAACAATGTGCCGCATGTTTTTGCCACCAGCATCAACGTGAACAGCATGGACGAAGCCCGACAGCGGCTCAGCCTCTCCCCCCTTTTCGACAACAACAGCCGAGAAGAAGCCGCCCGCATCATACGGTCGCTCATCAGCAGCCGGGCCACCGCAGGCAGCCACGACGACGAAGCCGAAAGCCGTATCGACTATTTGGCCGACATGCTGGGAATGACCAAGGATACCGTCATTAGAAACGTCACCCTCATGCGACAAGAAGGCCTGCTGGCCGACTCGCGCGACATGCAGGCCTGGATAGCCAAAAGCACCACAGCAAAAGAACTGGAACAAACACTCAAATTGGAACGGTTGCTGCTGAGGCAGATGGACCAAGAGGTAAACCATTTCAACTATAAAGAACTGAACGAATTGGCCCAGAAGGAAGGTCTTTCCTACAGCAGTGTCAAAAAGATAAAAATGCTCTTCTACTTCCTCTCGCTCAGTGGCTATATACGAAAAGAGGAGCATACGACTTCCGGCAACGTAGTCATTCAACGGCAGACAGAGCAGGCCAATCTTATTGAGCGATTTGAGCAGCGGACCGACATCTGCCGCTTTGTGGTGAACGAACTCACCCACATAGCCAAAGCCGCCACAAATGCCACCACCGCTCAAAGGACCTCAGTGGACTTTTCCATCAACGGGCTGATGGAGAAATACAACCAAACCAAGCAACAGCTACAGTTCGGACAGGCCGAATCCGTCACCCTCCACGAGTTTGAGGAAGCCATTCTCTACCTCTCAAAAAACTCACTCCTGAAAATAGATGGAGGCTTTCTGGTGATATACAACACCATGCAGCTCAATCGCACGGTTGAGCGCCGCGCCAAATATGGCAAAGAACAGTATCGGCTGCTTGACGAATTCTACAAACAGCGCATACAGCAAATCCACATCGTGGGCGAATATGCCAACATGATGGTGAAAGACTACAACGCTGCGCTGCTCTTTGTCAGCGACTATTTCCAGATGGATTTCCGCAAATTCATCAACAAATACTTCAAAGGCGAACGTAAAAGCGAAATCAACCAAAACATCACCCCGGCCAAATACCAGCAAATATTCGGCAGCCTCGACAGCCGGCAGCTAGAGATCATCCAAGACAGCCATTCCCAGCATATAGTCGTTGCCGCAGGACCTGGCAGCGGCAAGACCCGCGTGCTAGTCCACAAACTGGCCTCGCTCCTGCTGATGGAAGATGTGAAGCACGAACAACTGCTGATGCTCACCTTCTCGCGTTCGGCTGCCACCGAATTCAAAATGCGACTGATGGAACTCATCGGCAATGCAGCCCATTTTGTCGAAATCAAAACCTTTCATTCCTACAGTTTCGACCTCCTGGGCAAGCAGGGCAATCTGGGCGATGCCAAAGAGGTGGTGCGGCTGGCCGCCGAAATGATTGAGCGGGGCGAGGTAGAGGAACAGAAGATTGCCAAAAGCGTGCTGGTCATAGACGAGGCGCAGGATATGGGCGAAGACGACTACCGCCTGGTGCAGGCCCTGATGGCCCGCAACGAAGAGATGCGCGTGATAGCCGTGGGCGACGACGACCAGAACATCTATGGCTTCCGTGGGTCCGACTCCAAGCACCTTGGGCAACTGATTTCGCAGCACGGCGCCGTCCTGTATGAAATGACCGTCAACTACCGCAGTGCGCAGCAGATTGTGGACTTTGCCAACCGCTTCGCCTCCCTCCTACCCTGCCGCATGAAACAATCGCCTTGCACCGCCTTCAGCCAAGAAAAAGGCACTGTGCAATTGCACCAATACAGCCGTTCCTCCTTTCTCCCCGATATGGTCGAGTGGCTGGTGGCCAACTGCCACACCGAGGGCACCACCTGCCTTCTCACCACCACCAACGAAGAAGCCCTTCAGACAGCCTATCTCTTGGAACTGAAAGGAATACACACACGGTTAATCCAGTCCATCGGCGGATTCAGTTTCCACCATCTGGCCGAAATACGTTATTTCCTAAAGCAATTGCCTACCGAGTCCGGCATTGTCCTGACCCACGAGCAGTGGAGCCAGGCCAAAAGCAAAACCCTTCAGCACTATGCCACCAGCCAGTGCCTTCCGGCAGTCAAATGCTTCTTCGACAACTATGAGCAAACCCACCGGACCATCTATCTCAGCGACCTGAAAGAATACCTCTTTGAGTCCAACATCGAAGACTTTGTCCCTACCGACCGCCAGACCATCTTCATCTCCACCATCCACAAGGCCAAAGGGCGCGAGTTCGACACGGTCCATCTCGTGGCCCCAACCAAACTCAAGGTAAGAGACCGAGCCGAATCGCTCCGTGCACTCTACGTGGGCATCACCCGGGCAAAAAAGCAGCTCTTCATCCACACCGCCGGCAATCACTTCAGCCAAATGCTGCCACCGGTGCCGCATACCGTAAAGGACGACACCCAGGTACCCATAAGCATAGCCCTTAGTCATCGCGACGTATATCTCGACTATTTCAAAGACCGCAAAAGCCAAGTGCTGAAACTGCGCAGCGGCGACCCCTTGCGCTATTCCAATGGCTACCTCATCACCCCTGACGGCATCGGCATTGCCGCCCTTTCCACCAGCATGAAAGCCGAAATAGAGAAACTCGAAGCCAAAGGGTACCAAGTAGTTTCCGCCGAAGTCAGTTTCATCGTCGCCTGGCGACCGCAGGGCGAAACACAGGAATATGCCGTATGTCTGGCCACACTGCATCTGGCCCATCGGTGAACACCCTAGTGACAGCGTAATAGGACATGCCGAAACTCCCCATCCGACCCAATACCCGCTCAAATCCTGTCATCTTCGGTCTCATTACAGCCTCGTTTTCTAAGCGGAGATGAACGCTGGCTGATTATTCTACAATGGGAAGAGGCAACCGAGCAAAATGAAGCAATTCCAAACGTCACCTTGGCGTAGAAGGCAGGAGTCCGGAGGCGATTTTCGACCACGGTTGACCTTGGATTATGCTCCTTACATGTGACAATAATGCAGTTTTCAGAAAGGAGAATGATGCTATGTCGGATTTTTTTTGTATCTTTGCACTTTTAAATTATATATAGTATACGATGCAAAACATTAGAAATATTGCCATTATAGCACATGTGGACCACGGCAAGACGACGCTTGTGGACCGTATGCTGCACCAGGCAAAGCTTTTTCGTGAGAATCAGGAGACCGGCGACTTAATTTTGGACAACAATGATTTGGAGCGCGAACGCGGCATCACCATCCTCTCCAAGAATGTGTCGGTCCGCTACAAGGGCTACAAGATTAACATTATCGACACCCCTGGCCACAGCGACTTCGGCGGCGAGGTGGAGCGCGTGCTGAACATGGCCGACGGCGTACTGCTGGTGGTGGATGCCTTTGAGGGGCCCATGCCGCAGACCCGCTTTGTGCTGCAGAAGGCCATCGAACTGGGACTGAAGCCCATCGTGGTCATCAACAAGGTGGACAAGCCGAATTGTGACCCCGAGCTGACCCAGGAGGCTGTGTTCGACCTGATGTTCAATCTGGGGGCCACCAACGACCAGCTGGACTTCCCCACGGTCTACGGCTCGGCCAAGCAGGGCTGGATGGGACCCGACTGGAACAGTCCCACCGAGGACATCAGCTATCTCATGGACCTCATCATAGAGCATATCCCCGCCCCCAAGGTGCCCGAAGGCAACACTCAGATGATGCTTTCGAGCCTCGACTACAGTTCCTACCTTGGCCGCATAGCGGTGGGACGTCTGCACCGCGGCACCCTGCAGGCCGGACAGCCCATCATGTTGGTCAAGCGCGACCAAAGCCGCATCCAGAGCAAAATCAAAGAGCTCTACACCTTTGAAGGCCTCGGTAAGGAGCGCACCAAAAATGTGGTGGAGGCAGGCGAGATTTGCGCCGTGCTGCTGGACTTGGACAAGAATGTGATGTTCGAGATTGGCGACACCATCTGCGACGTGGAGAACCCCGAGCCGCTGCCCCCCATCAAGGTGGACGAGCCTACGATGAGTATGCTCTTCACCATCAACAACTCGCCTTTCTTCGGCAAGGAGGGCAAGTTTGTCACCAGCCGCCACCTGCGCGACCGCCTCTACAAGGAGTTGGAAAAGAATCTGGCCCTGCGCGTGGAGGAGACCAACTCGCCCGACGCACTGCTGGTTTACGGCCGCGGCATTCTGCACCTCTCCATCCTCATCGAAACCATGCGCCGCGAAGGCTACGAGCTGCAAGTGGGCCAGCCGAAGGTCATCATCAAGGAAATTGACGGCCAGAAGTGCGAACCCATAGAGCAACTCACAGTTCTGGTGCCCGAGGAGTTTTCGAGCAAGGTGATTGACGTGGTGACCCGCCGCAAGGGCGAGATAGGCACCGTGGACACCAAGGGCGACCGCGTGCAGCTGGATTTCAAGATTCCCTCGCGAGGCATCATCGGCCTGCGCAACACCCTGCTGACCGCCACCAACGGCGAGGCTATCATTGCCCACCGTTTCCTGGATTTCGAGCCTTGGAAGGGCGACATGGACGACCACAAGATGGGAGCCCTCATAGCCAAAGAGACGGGCGAGGCCACAGCCTATAGCATCAGCAAGCTGCAGGACCGCGGACCCTTCTTCATTGAGCCAGGCGACCAGGTGTACAGCGGTGAGGTGATTGGCGAGAGCCTGCGCCCCGGCAACGACATCGTCATCAATGTGGTCACCAGCAAGAACCTGACCAACATGCGCAGCAAGAGTGCCGACGACAAGAGTACCACCACGCCCCCCATCAAGTTCTCACTGGAGGAGGCAATGGAGTATATCCGCGACGACGAGTATTTGGAAATCACTCCCTCGACCCTCCGCATTCGCAAGATTATACTGGACGAGATTGAGCGCAAACGCGCCCGCATTGCCGCCGGTCGTGAAGTGGAAGAATAGTGCAACTAATAACTACTATCTTATAACTATTAACTAATACAATCACATCATGCCACGCGTTTTCGACACAAACGTACAGTTTATCAAATATAACGTGCTGAAAGAGGTAATCAAGCACGCTTACGCCGATACGTTGGAGGATGTCTATCTGGACATACCGAAGACTATCTGCCCCGGCCCCAAACCCCAGCTGCGCTGCTGCATCTACAAGGAGCGCGCCATCATCCAGGAGCGCGTCAAGATGGCCATGGGCGGCGACAAGAACAATCCCAACCCTGTGCAGGTGATTGACATCGCCTGCGACGAATGCCCAGTGGGCGGCATGCTGGTCACCCCGGCCTGCCGCGGCTGCCTGATGCATGCCTGCGCCGATGTGTGCCCCAAGAACGCCATCTCCATTGTGGACCACCGCGCCACCATCGACAAGAGCAAGTGCATCGAGTGCGGCAAGTGCACCAAGGCATGCCCCTACGGTGCCATCATTGCGCAGCACCGTCCCTGCATGCAGAGCTGCAAGCCCAAGGCTATCACCATCAACGAGCAGGGCTCGGCCATGATTAACAACGACAAGTGCGTCTCCTGCGGTGCCTGCATTTATAAGTGCCCCTTCGGTGCCATTCAGGACAAGTCGCTCATCCTCGACATCATCAAGATTCTGCGCGAGTCGGAGAACAACACCAAGTATCGTGTCTATGCTGTTGTGGCCCCCGCCATTGTGGGCCAGTGCCGCGACAGCACGTTGCCGCAGGTGGTGACGGCCATCAAGATGCTCGGCTTCCACCAAGTGGTCGAAGCCGCCCTCGGTGCCGACATCACCCTCTACAAGGAGGCCAACGAGTGGAAAGAGAAACGCATCATGACCACCAGCTGCTGCCCCTCGTTCGTGGCATTCATCGAGAAGCGGTACCCAGAACTGGTCAAATACATCTCCTCCTCCCCCTCGCCCATGATTGAGACTGCCCAACTCATCAAACGGTCCGACCCCACGGCCAAGATTGTCTTCATCGGACCCTGCGCCAGCAAGAAGATGGAGTACTTCCTGGAAAAGACCCACGGTGCCATCGACACCGTCATGTCTTTCGAAGAGTTGCAGGCCTTTATCGATGCCCGTGACATCAACCCTGCCGAACTGGAGGACACCCCGCTGAACAATGCTTCCTTCTACGGCCGCATCTTCGCCAAGTCGGGCGGCATCACCCAAGGCGTGCAAGAGGTGGCCAAGGACCTAGGCGTGGAAGGTATCAAAACCTGCACCATGAGCGGTCTGGACGAGTGCAACATGGCTTTGGCCAAACTGAAAGCCGACAAGGCCGTGGAGAATTTCTTCGAGGGCATGGCCTGCGAAGGCGGCTGCATCAACGGTCCCCTCAGCATCACCCACAGCCCCCGCAACGTGGTGGACGTGGACAAATACGGCAAGGAGGCCAAGGAAACCAAGATCGACAACAGCGTCAGCCTCTACAAACTCTCGCTGCAGAACCTTGCCAAGGAGCAATAAGAGAACCCTATATCATCAACGGAAAAGGGAAGTCGTCGGAGCGGCTTCCCTTTTTCGTTGATTGTGTTTGTTGGTTCAATATTTCTGCGGCAGGGTGCGGGTGCTGCCGAGGCGCTGTTTCCATTTCTCCTGTTCGGCTTTTTGTTCTATGAGAGCGCGGACGGGGGCAAGGCCCGAGGGGCTGTTTTGCTCGATGGCTTTGAGGACGGCCCCGCCACCGGTGAAGATGTAGTAGTCCTTGCTGTCGAGGGCCATGATGTAGAGGCCGGGAAGCAGACGTTTGAGTTCCTGCATGGTGTCGCCGCCACCATAGAGCTTGACAGCATGGGGGTTGCGGTCGATGACGGTGTCGAGGGCGATGGTGCCTTCGTTGAAGTGAGGCACCAGCCCCATGACGGCGTTGACAAAGATAGTCTTGGCCGAGAGGAAGACGTTGAGTATCTCGGGCTCATCGTAGCTCTCCGGGGCCACGTCCAGCACATAGTTGAGGGCGGTGCCTTTCTTGAGCTTGCGGATGTCGTGGACACGGTATTTGCCTTCCACCCGCTCGCCAAACACGTCGCTCTCCACAATAAAGGGCAGCTCCACAATCTTCTTGGGGAACTGCTCGGCAAACTTCACAAACTCGGCGGCCATCTGCACGTCGGCCTCTTCGACCCCCTTGATGCTGATGCCGTATTTGGCGCAAAGGTAGGCATTGTAGATAACTCCGCCCAACACCAAGTGGTCGCTCTTCTGCAGCAGGGCATAGAGGCTGTCAATCTTGGTGTCGAACTTGCTGCCAGCCACCACGGAGACCAGCGGCTGTTTGGCATGGAAGATGCGTTCGAGGTTCTCAATCTCTTTCTGCATCAGGAAACCTGCATAGGAGGGCAAATATTTGGTGATGCCGTAAGTGGAGACGTGGGGCTGCCACGAGCCGAAGGCATCGTTGACGTAGATGTCGGCCAAGCCGGCCAACTGGTTGGCAAAGCGGTCGGCATTTTCGTCCTTGGCTTCTTCGCCTATGAACCAGCGGGTGTTGGGCAGATAGATCATGTCCACCTCGTGGTCGCGCAGGCGGCGGATGGAGTGGTTCACACTGCTTTCGATGCTCAGGTAGCCCTCTTTGCCATGGGCGTAGAACTCGGGCATCTCGATGGAGATATGCAACTTGTTCTCTAAGTAGTCCACGATGGGTTTCACCGAAGTGGAGGCATCCTGGGTGATGGAGCCGTCTTTCTTGTTGCGGGGACGCCCCACATGGGTCATGAGGATGATTTTACCGCCTTTGGCCAGGATATAGAACAGGGTGCCGAAGGTGGCATCGATACGGTATGGGTCATGGATTACGCCGTTCTTGACAACATTGTGGTCCACACGGACCAGCACGACCTTATTCTTCAGGTCGGCCTCTTGGATTAAAGGAAGTGCACTTAGTGGCATAGATTCTTTATTTAAAAATTATATTATTATGTTCCACCAAAGAGTCAATTCTTGCAGAGGACTGGTAATTATGGTAAACCCAAACACACGGTTTGACACAATAAAAAATCAAAAATGACGTTTGCAAAGAAAAACGTATTCATATGAGTAAAAGAAGTATCCTTGCCTGTGCTTTTATGGCCGCCATAGCCTTTTTGGGCATTGCCTGCAACAGCCAATATCGCAACGCAGCCGAAAATCCAGACAATCTCGACACCTCCTCCCAGAACAGCTTGCTCGACCCAAGCACCCACGCCACAGTGATAGGCATTCGGGACAAGGAAAGCGAGCATCCCATCGACCTTTTCAAAGGCTCTTATGACGACAGCCTCTTGGCAACGCTATTGCCCACGGGCAAAACGCCCTCGGCAATCAATGTCTTTCTGGTCAAGTTTCCTGAGGGGACGAACGTTCTTTTTGATGCCGGACTAGGAGCCGAGGGTTCCCTGCTGACGGGTGGCCAGATCAACCCCAACGAGGTGACCGCCGTCTGCCTTACCCACCTGCACCCTGACCACATAGGAGGACTCTTACGGGATGGGAAGGCGGCCTTCCCCAATGCCACCATATATCTCTCAGAGGCCGAGAAGGCCAGTACCAGCCAGTGGGAAACCTCATCGCCCATGAGTGCCCTTTGGCAACAGATTGAGTCAGCCTACCAAGGCCGCATAGTCACTTTCGCCGCCTCTGCCCAGCTGTTCGACGGCCGTGTGCATACTATTCCCGCACCGGGCCACACCCCTGGCCATACCGTCTTTCAAATCGGGGACTTCCTTATTGCAGGCGACATAGTCCACTCGCAAGACCTACAATTGCAATACCCCGATTTCTGCGCCCGATATGACCAAGACCCCGCCCAGGCTGTCGCCACCCGCAAGGAGATTCTTGCGTATGCACAGGACAACCACTTGAGACTGTGCGGAGCCCATTGCTATGAAATGTTTATTTTTTGTAATAGACGTTTTCTCGCTTCGCCATTTTCAAAATAATGTGCGTATTATTAAACACGAATTACCATGAATTATCTATTAATTATAATTAATGGACGATTAGATGGCAATTATATGAAAAAAATATCCGAGCACTTACTTACCCCCATACAAGCAAGCTCGTCTTCGCTCGGTCTTTCGGAAACATTGTAGTGCCGTCACCTACCTTATCAGGCTAGCACAATTTGATAGCCAAGTGCAAAAAAGTGTGCTCATAAAGGTATATTAGGTGCAAAAAAATGTATTGAAACAGACGAAACATGCGTAAAAAAGTGTATCTTTGCAATGAAAATATGTGCTAAAAAATGTGTAAATAAACATGGAACGCATTGTATTAAAAAGACTTATAGAATGGAAGAATAATCCAAGACGAAAGCCACTCATTTTGAACGGTGCCCGGCAGGTGGGCAAAACATGGCTTTTGCACGAGTTGGCACAACGTGAATATGCCAAGGAGGCATACGTTTATTGCCGAAAAAACGAGATAGCCCGCCGTATCTTTACTCAGGACTTTGACACCGAACGCATATTGCTGAGCCTTCGCGCCCTCACAGGAGTAGACATCACCCCTGACAACACCCTGATTATTCTTGACGAGGTACAGGATATTCCCGAAGCCATCGAATCCTTGAAATATTTCTATGAGAATGCCCCTCAATATCACATTGTCGTAGCCGGTTCACTGCTGGGCATTACGATGCACAGTGGAGTTTCGTTCCCAGTGGGCAAGGTGGACGAACTCAATATCTACCCTATGAGTTTTGAAGAATTCTTACTAGCCAAAGGCGAACAAGAGCTATACAAACTGCTCTCATCACAGCAGTATGATATCATTTCAGCCTTGCATGAGAAGTACATCAGCCTGTTGCGCCAATACCTCTTCGTGGGAGGAATGCCCGAAGCCATGAAAGAATATGTCGAGACAGGGGGGCTGAATGCTGTGCGTCAGATACAGAACAGCATCCTCAGCGGATATGCCCGCGATTTTTCTAAGCATGCCCCGTCGGACCAAGTTCCCCGCATCGAGAGGGTGTGGCAATCCATACCCTCACAACTATTCAAAGAAAACAAGAAGTTCATCTATGGAGCCCTACGCAAAGGAGCCCGAGCCACCGAATATGAGACCTCCATCGGATGGCTTGCCGATGCAGGGCTTATCTACAAAGTCCCTCGCTGCACAAAACTAGCAACACCCATCAGCATATACGAAGACCTCAACACATTCAAACTCTACCTGCTTGATGTCGGATTGCTAGGAGCCATGGCAAATGTAGAAGCTGCACAGATACTGCTGAATGACAATGCGCTTGTAGAATACAAAGGGGGCATGACTGAACAATATGTACTGCAACAGATGAAATGCCATGGGGCCCGCCCTATTTATTATCATACCGCCGAAGGCTCACGGCTGGAGATTGACTTTGTCATTCAATCCGAAGGAAAGCCTTTGCCCATCGAAGTGAAAGCCGGGGGCAATGTCCGCGCCAACTCCCTCACCCGCCTCCTTGCCGAAAACCCCGAGCTGAAAGCCCTCCGTTACTCCCTCCTGCCCTACAAAGAGCAAGGCCAGATGACCAACCTGCCGCTGTATGCAGTGAGGTAATTATAGCCTAGTTTTTGCAAAAAACTAATGCTATATTGTATTAGTTCATAACGTTGTTGTGGTTTTAGCCACATTCACGTTGCAAAGGTACGCGTAAATATCCAAACCGCTGATATTTTTTTGAAAAGCCAGTCAGATTGTAGTTCTAAACACTTGGACGGTGGCTGATGGTGAGGTTGGCGCGTTCCTCCATTCCGTTGGTCTTGGAGTGCCTGGCTTGGGAAGACGGTGTTCTGTTTCCATGCCACAGGCGTGGTCAAAACGACAATCTTTTCCTAGTATGACGGAGGTACGCTATAGGTCATGGCAAATGACTAATATTCAACCATATGCAGTGAAATAAAAACGATAGCATACGCCATCGGAAGGCATTGCCTATCAAACCAAACACAACATTTATTTTGCCAATCGGATAATTATTCCTATCTTTGCAATAAATACAGAAACAACAACAACATACACAACAAACAGAAAAATAAAGACATATAACATATAACACAAGTGTTTGCAATTTATTCGGCACTGCCTTGAAACCTAGGAAATTTCATCAGTAGTCATAACCGAGATTAAGTCGCCAAACGTCCTGCGAAAGCGTGGACGCGGACTTATCGGTTATGACGGGCTATTCCTAGGGCCCCAAGGCGTGGATAAGAAACCCTCCACGCTCTTTTATTGCCCTTTCGGAACAGCCCGCCGCCCGATAAAAAGCCACGCCGCAAAAAGCAGGAGAAGTATATGGCACAATCAGTAGAACCCAATATAGCCGACCTCGCCAACGGTTGGCTAAAAGAGTACGACTTGCCCTATAAATTAGAGCAGGATTCATTGAATCGCGAAATTGACAATGCACTGCATGAATATTGGTCTAAAAGTGGTGGCAGCGGCGGTAATAGACCAGACTGCAAGATGCTACTGAAAGACAAATATGGAAAGGAATGGCCTATCTTGATAGAATATAAAGGACATGAGGGCAAGTTGGTCAAGCTTGATTCTTTCGGACAAGTGACTATAAGCAATGCTAAGGGGCAGCCCGATTTCTCAACAATCAAAAATTATGCAGTCAATGGTGCAATACATTACGCCAATGCACTGTTGCACTATACTGGCTATACGGATATTATTGCCATCGGTATGACAGGATACAGAGATGAGTCATCTGGCAAATTACACCATGAGATAGGGGTATACTACGTGTCGAAAGAGAACATGGGTACAGGGCAAAAAGTGGGAGACTATACCGACCTCTCATTTCTAGCACACAAACATTTCAACCACTTTTTAGAGCAAGTAGAGGCACTGAGTTTGACACCCGCAGAGATTGAGCGGTCTAAACACATGAGGGAGGTTGGCATGAAAGCCAGTCTTAAAAAGCTCAACAACGACATCTATCAGGAAGAGAAATGACTTTCCGAAAACGACCGCGTCTATCTTGTTGCTGCTACCATTATTTCCACACTCGGAATCCCTGACAGCAATAATCCCGTCCGACCTTTAGGAAAGGAAGAACTCAAAAGTTCTCAAGAGACTGGCAGTAGCGACGGGGACATTATCCTTCGAAAAATACGGGCCTTCCTCTCCCACCCTACAAAGAAGATACCCCAAAACAAACAGGACCTAATAGTGCGCACTCTACAAAACACACTAAGCACAGACAACATCAATCGTACCCAAAATGGGGAGAGTCAACTGCGGCGCGTATTCAACAAAATATACGATGACATTGGCATTTACTACAAGATTGGCTTGACGACTGACTTCACGGGAGTACTGTTTAATGAAATGTATTCGTGGCTTGGATTTACACAGGACAAACTAAATGATGTAGTGATTACACCACCATACGTTGCAACCCTTTTAGTCCAGTTGGCCAGAGTGAACAGGGATAGTTATGTGTGGGACTTTGCTACAGGAAGTGCTGGGTTGCTCGTGGCAGCCATGAATGAGATGCTTGTCGATGCCAAGAACAACATCAAGTCGCCAGAGGAGTTAGCTAAAAAGGAGGCACACATCAGGTGTAAACAGTTACTTGGTCTTGAAATCCTTTCAAATGTATACATGCTTGCCGTTCTCAACATGATACTGATGGGAGACGGTTCATCTAATATCCTAAATCAAGATTCTCTTTCAGATTATGAAGGGAACTATGGGTTTGGTGATGAAAACAAGCCGTTCCCCGCCAACGCTTTCGTCCTCAACCCTCCATATTCAGCCCCTGGCAACGGTATGGTGTTTGTAGAGAAAGCCCTTTCGATGATGAACACGGGCTTTGCTGCCATCATTATACAGGGCAGTGCTGGCAATAGCAATGCTGTAACCTACAACCGCAACATCCTGAGACACTCTACCCTGCTTGCCAGTATCAAAATGCCGCTTGACTTATTTATAGGCAAAAGCAGTGTGCAGACTTTCATCTATGTGTTCCGAGTGGGTGAGGCTCATCAAAAGGACGATACTGTACGCTTCATCGATTTCAGCAACGACGGCTACAAACGCACCAACCGAAAGAAAGCAAGCACCAATTTGCGAGACATAGACCATGCCCGAGAACGGTATGCCGAGGTAGTGGACTTGGTGCGCTTTGGACGCAGCAAGTTGCATTATCTCACAGAGGAAGACTTCTACGAAGGGCATATTGATCCAACGAAAGGGGATGACTGGAACCAGAGCGCACCTAATGACACACGCCCTACATTAGAGGACTTCAAACGCACTGTAGCTGAATATCTGTCTTGGGAAGTATCACAAATCCTCAAACAACAAAACGGGGAGGACGGCTTGGGAAAATAGATGCCCCGCTTGACGCTCGGCTGCAAAGTGTCAAGTGGGGCAAATACAAAATAGGCGACCTGTTTGAAAGCAGTAATGGCGATTATGACATACAAAAAAAACATATCAATGGTAAGGGAGAGTGGGTTATAACTGCAGGATTAACAAATAATGGTGTTCTTGGTCGCTCTGATGTCAATTCAAAGATTTTTAATGCCAATACTATCACAATCGATATGTTTGGGTCTGCTTTTTATCGGCAATTCCCTTACAAAATGGTCACACATGCTCGTGTTTTTTCTCTTAAACCTAGATTTGACATAACAGATAGGCAGGGAATATTCATAGCCAACACCCTGTCATATCTTTACCATCATTTTGGATATGAGAATATGTGTTCATGGGAGAAGATAAAAGATAGGCAAATTGAACTGCCATTGAATGCCAATGGCGAGGTGGACTTTGACTTTATGGAAGACTTTGTACGCGAACTCGAGAGTGAACGGTTACGCGAACTCGAGAGTGAACGGTTATGCGAACTCGAAGCCTACCTGAAAGCCACTGGCCTCAAAGACTATATCTTGACACCCGAAGAGGAGCTTGCACTAAAACAATTATCAAGTACAAAATGGAAGGAGTATAAGATTACAGACATTTTCAATATAAACAACACCCACAATATTTTATCTTCTTCCATCAAGGATTGCCCTGGAAAAACCCCATACCTCTGTGCGAGTTCTGAGAATAACGGGGTTAGTGCTTACATATCATACAATGAACTCCTTAAAGAAAGGGGCAATTGCATTTTTATTGGAGGAAAAACTTTCGTTGTAAGCTATCAGCAAGAAGACTTCTTTTCTAACGACAGTCACAATTTGGCGCTTTATCTAAAAGCGGGGAGGCGCACACGCCTTAACCAGCTATATTTAGCAACCTGTATAAAAAAATCATTAGGCCATAAATACACTTGGGGAGACAGTATAAGCAAAACCAAAATTCAAAAAGACATGTTCAACCTCCCGATTTCGAATGATAGCAAACCAGACTATACATTTATGGAAACCTTTATCCGGGCTGTGCAGAAGCTGGTTATCAAAGATGCTGTTCTTTATGCTGACCGCCGCATAGCCGCCACAAAGGAAGCAATAAGGTGATGCGAAGATTGCCCCGTTTTGAATGAAAAAACATCGCTCTAATATAGTCCATCCTTAAAAAGCCACATTCAGCCTTTCCCTATCACTTATACCG
>R25__coassemble_652_pt1 | contig 19922 bp, 18 predicted proteins | sample R25__metabat2_high_PE_017 | metagenome-assembled genome bin R25 | reverse complement strand
TAGTCGGTATAAGTGATAGGGAAAGGCTGAATGTGGCTTTTTAAGGATGGACTAACTATTTTGTTGTTCAGTGAGGCTTTGCCTAGGGAACCATTACATTCGGGCAAGATGTTAAAGACGAATAGGATTGAAGTAGGGGATGCTTTCTGGATGTCTTTTACAAGTTGGTCGTATTTGGTCTTAAATTCTTCATCACTCATTCCTAATGAGTTCACTCCACACATAAGGAATATTTTTTCTGGTTTGAGGGCTTCTATTTGTCCAACTCTCATGTGCATACCTTCCACGTTGTCACCAGGGTAGCCAGAAGTGACAATGCTTAAGTGAGGAAAGTATTTCCGAAAGTCGCTCATGGCAATTTGGGAGTGACCAAAGAACAATACGTCACATTGAATGTCTAGTTTCCTTATGGTGTTGTTCCAGCCTTCTACACACCAGTAGTCGGGGCGTTCGGTGATGTCCTTTGGTACGTTTTTTATGATGCCCATAATTTCCAGTTTATGGGTAATTAGGTGGCATTTTTTCTCGTATTTGTATGAGAGATAGATGAATCCGATATTGGCAATTAGTGAAACCCACAGGAGTATAGTGCCAAATTTGTTGTTCCTTTTGTTTTTTTTCATTTTTTTACAAGTGAATGTAATGGCCGTAGAAAGTATTTACAGGTAGAATGTGTTATATTGACAGTCATGATGGAGTAATGGAGAGGACAGTTGCTAAGTGTTCTACCACTCGGAACTTGATTTCGAAGCATGCGAATTCCATTCCATAGATGCGCTCGGGGTCGTGTTGGTATTGCGGACGGGGGTCGTGGGCAAGCACGTCCAGCAGGGGCTGCCGTAGGTGGGCAGGGAGTCTCTCCAGCAGGGTAGGGTCGCAGCTTACTTCAAGCAGCTGTTCGGCGGGGCGGGTGGCAAAGCCACTGCGGGCACTGGGGTGGCTGTCGGTATAGGGTAGGTAGGGCTTGATGTCGTAGATGGGGGTGCCGTCCATGAGGTCGGCACCGCTGACATAGAGTACGGGCCCCAGCTGTGGGTCTTCCGCTATGTGGTCTAAGTGGACGGAAGACAGCCCCAGGGGGTTGGGGCGGAAAGGGCTGCGGGTGGCGAAAACGCCCATGCGGCAGTTGCCTCCGAGTCGAGGGGGGCGCACTGTAGGCGTCCAATGGTCGCGCACGGCCTGACTGAATTGCCAGATGAGCCAGATATAGTCGAAATCTTTCAGCCCTCGCACGGCTTCCGCTACGCGGTATTCGGGTTCAAAGACTATGCGGCCGGGGGTGGCTACGATACCCGCCTGTCGGGGGACTCCGAACTTGTTGGAGAAACAGGTCTCGATATGGGCGATGGGTTTCAACAACATAAAGAGAGTGCTTAGAATCTCAGGTAGGGTGCGAGCCAGTACATGAGGCTGGCACTGAGGATGCCAAATCCGGCCCCGGCCAAAACATCGGCGGCCCAGTGGCGGTTGTTGTACACCCTCATGCATCCCACGCCTGTGGCCACGGCATAGCCTGCCACGGCTATGGCGGGGTAGTTTTGGCCATACTCGCGGCGGAGAATTTCGGCTCCCATAAAGGCGGTCATGGTATGGCCCGAGGGGAAGCTATTGAAGACACCCCCATAGGGGCGCTCTTCCTGTATGAGGTGTTTAAACCCTTGGCTGAATCCGAAGGAGAGAATGGCGGCACCTCCGGTGAGGCTGGCAAGGTCGCGCCAATTGTGCCGGCTCTTGACGCCGCAGAGTTTCAGCATGGGCACTGCAGCCAAGGGAGCATATTGGAAATAGTTCTCTATCTCAAAACGGTTGTGTCCGTCACTCTGTGTCCACTGCTGGATGGGAACGTTGATGTGGCGGTCTAGATAGTCGATGCCAGTAATTGCCGAGCCTGCAGTAATCAAAAGACTTGGGGTGAGGACATCGGCAAAGTGGATGGAGTGGTCATAACTGCATGTGAGGGTGTCGCTCCTCTGGGCTAGAGAAGGAATGACAAACGAGAGGAAGATGGTTATGAGCAGTCCCTGTTTCATGATGGATTATCTTTGCATACTAAAACACCCTGATAAATATGGGGGACCACAGGACAGGTGTCCTGCCGGAAGGCAAATTCCATGTCGCGTATGGCCCGCTCGCCAAAGCCGTTGAGGCGTTTGGCGTGGCTGGCATGTTGCAGGGAGAAGCCGTGGGGGTCGCCGTGGCAGAGGTCCCACAGGGCCATGGCCATATGGACGGCATCGTTGGAGGAGGCGTATAGACCTGAACTGACAAGGCGTTGGCATAGGGCACCGGCAAAGAGCGTGTCTTCAACGCTGAAGTCGTTCTTCCAGCCGCTACAGAGTATGACTAGGTCCTGCGGCTGGCTGAGCAGTTGCTCGGTGAGGGCACTGATGTTGGCAAAACAGCCCACAAGGGTGCGGTCGGCATCGCTGCCGCGCATTATGCACACCGTTCCATTGGTGGTGCTGTAAGCAATGCGCTGGCCACGAAGGTCCATGGCGAGGTATTCTGTGGGAGAGTTGCCGCATTCGGCCCCATCCACTTTCTTGCCGCCCCGCTCGGCGGCACGCAGATAGCCCTGCTGGCGGTAGGCCTCCAGGGCCTGCAGCGAGTCCAAGGGGACAATCTCTTCAACCCCCGCAGTGAAGGCAGCGCAGATGGCCGTGGTGGCGCGCAGTACGTCTACGGCCACAGTGGTGTGGTGCTGCTTGATACTGCGCCACTCGTAGAGGGCGGGAGTGAGGGATAGTTCAATCTGTGAAACATTCATTGCCAAAAGCGTCTTCGTTATATTTTTCGCGTTCGATGCTTCCGTCGGTGTTCATCAGGAAGCTGTAGAAATTGGGGTTGGCGGAGGTGAACTGGTCTTGTTTGAACATCCAGCGGCTGGCACTGGTGGGCATGTTGCGGAGGGCGAAGTCGCTCATGCCCTGCAACAGCAGGCAGCGGTGGGCCAGCGGTGGGTCAAGCTCGGTGGTCTTGATGAAAGCCTGGTCGGCAGCCAGCTCTATGGGGTCGCCTTTGTCATCGACGGGCTGAATCTTGTCGCCGCGCACCCAAGTGTGCATCAGTTCCAGCCCCGACTTGACCGACCGAAGCGTGTATTCGGCAAAGACTACCACTTCGTTGACTTCGGGCTGAGCCCATTTGTGTATGGCTACCAGCAGGATGGCGTCGACGCCGTAGAGCCGATTGAGGTCGGAAATGTTGTCGAGCATCAGCTGGCGGTAGGTCTTGCCGTATTTCTCCAGTATGGTGTTGCCTGCCAGCGGGGGTACGGTGTAGTAGCCCTGGCTGACCAGAGGCTCAACGCAGGTTTGCTGCATGAAGGTAGCGGCCATGTCCAGCTCTTCGTTGAGGGCATGGTCCTGAGTGTTCTTCTCCTGTTGGCGTTTCGAGTTGTCCTGGGTGGGAACAATCAGGATGGTGAAGGGTTGCTCTTTGTACAGCTCTTCGTATGTGGCCGCTTTCTTTTGGCTCTTGCAGGAAACTATCAGCAGGAGGCCGAGGAAGGCGATGATTGACTTGGTGCGATTCATAGTGATAGTCGTTTATTGGGTTGAGTGGAATAGGTGTTTTTATTCTTCTTGCGTTTCGGCTGACTGGTTTTTAGCAGCCCGCTTGGCCTCTTTTTCGGCCTGTTTGGCAGCCTTTTCGGCTTCTCGCTGGGCCTTGACGGCGGCCTTTTCGGCCTCCTTTTGAGCTTTTTCTTCAGCCTTTTTGGCTTCGGCGGCGGCCTTCTCGGCGGCGCGTTTGGCCTCCAACTCAGCCTTCTTCGCCTCCTCTTTGGCCCGTTGTTCGGCTTTCTTGGCCTCGGCGCGTTCGCGTTCGGCGGCCTTCTTAGCCTCTTCCTTGGCTCTCTGTTCGGCTTTCTTGGCTTCGGCCTTTTCGCGTTTGGCTTTTTCCTTCTCCTTGGCTAGGGCTTTGCGCTCGGCCTCTTTGGCCTTGGCGCGTTCTGCTTTGGCCTTCTTGGCGGCTAGGGCTTTGGCTTCCTTTTCCTCCAACTGCTGCTGTTTGAGCATCTTTTGATACTCGGGGTCGGCCTCTAGTTGCTGCTGTTGTGCCAATTCCTCGGGAGTGTACTCCACCTTGATGGTGTCCAGCGACTTTAGGTCAATCTTGCAGGTGTCGAAGTGGTTGTCGGCGGCCAGTTTGGGCGTATAGGTCTGCTTGAGGAAGTCAACGTATTTAGAACTGTTGGGAAAGAAGGTCTTCTCGTTGTTGAACATAACGTTGGCTTGCTTCAGACAGCCCAGCTGTGCCAGCACGATGCCGTAGTCGGCATACTGCCCGGGGTGTATGACACGGGCATCGAGGTTGTTGTTGATGGCCTCTGCATAGGTCTTGCAGAGAGTCAGCAGCCGCACCTGTGTGGGCTTGTGCTGGTATTGCATCAGTTGGGCAGGGTTGTTCACCAGGGTGCCCTCGTTGTAACAGGCCGTGAGCAGCAGTGTTGCTGCCAGGGGTAATAATATGCTCTTCCTTATAGACATATCTTTGCGGTTTGTGTCATAAAAAATAAACGGCAGCCTCATAAGCCGGGTTCTGTCCTGTCGCGGACGACAGTCTCTATCATCAATCTACTGCCGACGTCGCCGTCGGCCTCTATCAACCTACCCCCCGACAACGGGCGAGCCAGCCCTTCACTGTCGGTATATTTGGTCTTTCAACCCATAAGGTTTACCATCGGGCGACATTGCTGCCGCCGGTCGTGGGCTCTTACCCCGCGCTTGCACCCTTACCCGTAGGCGGTTTCTCTTTCTGTGGCACTCGCTGTCAGCAGGGCGCTTTCCTCCCTGCTGCCTTCCTGTTAGGAAGTATGGTGGCTCGCGTTGCCCGGACTTTCCTCCCGCAGCACCCCTAAGGGCCCTGCAGGCGATAGAGTCAGCTGCCGTTATTTCAATCTGCAAAAGTACAAAAAAAAATAGATATAATGATATTAATTATTTATAATCGGGCAAAAGTCTAGTGAAAATGCCCTTTTTTGCGCCCTATAGATGCCTCTTTTGCCTCTCTCTGGGCAATCTGCATGCAGTCTCCCAATGGTCTTTTCCCCGCCTTTTCTTCTCAGCTATCCTTTCACTACCGGAACATATCCCACTTGCTTTGTGAGCGGGTGGGTTGCATTTCGGAAGTGGTTTTATGGTGTTTTGGGCGCTTTTTTGACTTGGCCCATGGTGGTTTGACCTTTTTTGGGGCTTTTTTGTCTCTCAGACTGGAAAAAATGCTATTTTTTTTGTTTTAGTTTAGTTGTTATTTATCAGGTGTTTGCGAGTAAAAAGTGCCTTCGGTGAAAAAAAAATTTTCGATTCTTTGCAACAAAATCGACTTTTTTCAGTCTAATAAGTAGATGAATACCGAATTGGAACAAATAGTAGAGGGCTGCAAAAAAAAGCAGCCGCTGGCGCAAAAACTTTTGTACGAGAAGTTTGCACCGGAAATGCTAGGCGTTTGCATGCGATATACCCATTCGCGGGACGAGGCGCAGGATTTGTTGCATGACGGTTTTATCAAGGTTTTTGAGAGTATCGGTTCGCTGAAGAAATCGTCCTCCGTGAGGTCGTGGATGTACAAGGTGATGGTGAATGAGTCGTTGTCCTACCTGACGAAACTGGGTCCGGTGAATTACATGGATTTCGACACGGTGGATGAAGAGGATGAGGAAATTATGGCTCAGACGGATTACTCACCCTGGGAGGGCAAAGTGTTCTCGATGGAACAAATTGTCAATGCCATACAGATGCTGCCCGATTTTTACAGGATGGTGTTCAATTTGCACGAGGTGGAAGAAATGGATTATCCTGAAATAGCGAAACAAACGGGGAAGTCGGTTTCTACCGTGAGGTCTGGATACTCCCGAGCATGCAAAATGTTGAGAAATATATTGTTGAATTATTATAAAATGTAAAGATATGAATGAGAATTTGAAGAACTACAGCACTCAGCCCGACCCCGAAGTCTGGAATAGGATAAGCAAAACCTTGCGCCGACGTAATTTCCGTCGGCAAGCCCTGGGCGGTTCGATAGGAATGCTAATAGCCGTTGCGGCTGTGGTGGGAATTCAGCTGTTGCCATATGACGAGCAGCCGGCTCTGGCCCCGCAGACTTTGCCCGAGGTGGCTCAGTTGGCCCCCAATGAGCGGACTGTCGCTCCCCAATTCCAGGAGTCTACCGTCCTGGCCGTGCCGGCCCAGCAGCAGTTGCCGGAGTCCGTTTCGACCACGGTGGCACCGGTGGAGGAATCCCCCGCCCCGAAGCCGGTTGCCGTTCCGGTTGCTCCGGTGATTAAGCCTCTGACTGTGGCCAGCCAGGCCCTCCCTGCTCGGATGGAGGAGCCTGCCCCACAAGTGTTTGTTGCCGAGGTCCCCTCGGAACCCACATTGCTTTCGAGTGAAGACCCACAGCCGGTTGTGGCCGAAAGTGAGGCCGCGGCTGCGCCTGCAGTCTCTCCCTCACCAAAGGTCACTAGCCCCAACGGCATGATTGAGGATACGATTCTTTGGGTGCCCAACGCCTTTGCGCCGGCCTCGGACGACCCCAACATTACCACTTTCCGTGCCCATCTCAACAAGCCGGAAGTGAGCATCCTCAATTACCGCATCACTATTTTCAACCGCTCGGGTCATCAGGTGTTCCACAGCACCGACATCAATCAGGTCTGGGATGGCACCTACAAGGGCCGCCCCCTGCCGCAAGCTGGATATGTATACGTCATCTATTATGTCGACAAGGATGGCCTTACACATCAGCGTAAAGGCACCGTCGCCTTGATTAGGTAGCGTGGCTCTGAGATTGTAGAAAGAAAAAAGCCTACTCCTTCCACGGAGCAGGCTTTTTGTTGTGTCGTATGTGCCTGTTGTTATAGGCTTCGTAGCCAGGTGATTTCTTCTGCCCAGCGGGTGGGGTCGGGGGTTTCGAGGATGATGGGCATGTTGTCGAAACGGGGGTCGTGCATGAAACGGGTGAAGAATTCCTTGCCGAGGAATCCGTTGCCGAGGGTTTCGTGGCGGTCAACGTGCGAGCCAGAGTTTTTCTTGCTGTCGTTGAGGTGGATGGCACGGAGATACTGGAATCCGATGATGGACTCGAAGTCGTCGAAACAGAATTGGTAGCCCATCTCAGTGCTGATGTCGTAGCCGGCGGCAAGGGTGTGGCAGGTGTCGATGCACACCCCGACACGGCTTTTGTCGTCAATGCCGTCGATAATACGGCGGATATGCTCAAAACGCCAGCCCAGATTGGTTCCCTGTCCGGCAGTGTTCTCGATGACGGCCGTTACCCCATGGGTTTGGCTGAGGGCTAGGTTCACCTCGCGGGCAATTTGGTCGAGACATTCTTCCTCGCTTATCTTGTTCAGGTGGCTGCCCGGATGGAAGTTGACCATGGTGAGGCCCAGTTGCTCGGCTCGTTGCATCTCGTCGAGGAAGGCGTTGCGGCTTTTCTGGAGAGTCTCTTCGTCGGGCGACCCAAGGTTGATGAGGTAGCTGTCGTGGGGCAGCACCTGCTTGGGGTCGAAGCCACGCTCGGCCAAGAGGGTGCGGAAAGCATTGATTTCGTCGGTTGCCAATGGTTTGCTCACCCAACTGCGCTGGTTGCGGGTGAAGAGGGCAAAGGCGTTGGCTCCAATCGCCTCGGCATTCAGTATGGCGTTGCACACGCCCCCAGAGGCACTCACATGGGCTCCAATGTATTTTGTCATATTGTGTTGTTTTGCTGTTTGACTATTGACAGTGGGCAATTCTGTGTTGCAATACGGAGTGTTTTATTGGCTCATCGGTTTGGTAGTATCGTGGCGAATATTACACGAGGAGATACTTCAAATGGTGTATCTTTTGTCATTGGGTTGACTAAAGTGTGTCTACGATAGTTGGACCTCACCGGTTGTGGCTTCCTCGGGATTGCCCTCGCCCTTGGGGTTGGGACCCCACTGGTTGGGACCGTATTGCGAGTCGGTGAAGAGCCAGACCAAGAAGAGAATGGCGATGAACAACAGGACCATACCGATGATTATGGTGACCCCAGTTCCATAATTGCCTAAGTTGATTATCTGGGCTATGATGGACGCACCGAAGTAGAGGAAGGCCCAGTAGCCAGAGCGGCCAATGTCGTGCATACGGCGGACAAAGACTGCGATGCTGGGGACCAGCACGGCCAGACAATATATCAAGTATATGTATATAAACGGATTCTTTAGCATGGTCACGACCATTTCCATTTCGCTGAAGTCTTCAATGTCGCCACCGGACATGGCTACAGCGTAGCTCATTTTGAAGATGGGTACCATCAAACCGATAATGAAAATCAGCATGATGATGAAATTGATGACGGTGAACCACCAGAACTCTTTTCTGCGGGCACGACCGCTGAAGTCGGCATACTGCTTAAAGCATTTGATAAACCATTTCATTGTAAAAGTGTTTTATGGGTTGATATTTGTATATTGAAAAAACAAGGTGGATTCCATACCGAACCCACCTTGTTTTTATTAATTACAGCAGGAAGGTTATGTCGTCATCCAGGCCGTACTCTTTGGTGTTCTCCATCTTGGTCTTGAAGACCTTCATCTTGTTGGGTTTGCCAATGAGGGAGAGTTTGCCGTCCTCAAGCAGCAGGGCGGTGGCTTCGCGGATGGCGGCCACGGTGGCCTTGGGGTTGACCATGATATACTCTTTCAAGCGGTCGTCACGGGTCTCGCCGCCGTGTTTGGGGTCGAAGAAATCGGTGTAGTGGGGGTTGATTTGGAAGGGAACAAGGCCCATGCAGTCGAACGAGTCGGGCATGACGATAGGCATGTCGTTGGTGGTGCAGAGGGTGGGACCAGCCACATTGCTGCCGGCACTCCATCCCATGTAGGGCATACCGTCGAAGGCGCGCTGGCGGATGGCCTGCATAAGGCCCGTGCGCTGCAGTTGGCGAACAAGGTGGAAGGTGTTGCCGCCACCCACGGCCACGCAGTCGGTGTCGTAAACCGCATTGATGGGCAGCGCCTTGTGGTGAACACTGGTCAGCTTTACGCCAAACTCGGCGTACACTTTGGCCACTTTGGCCTCGTAGGCATCATAGCTCTTGGTGAGGCCGCCTTCAGCCAGACTTACGCCGGCAAAGGGAACGAAAAGTACTTTTTTAACACTGTGCCGACGGCAAAAGTCGGCAATCATGTCCTTGCACCAGCCGAGGTAGGCCTCGCCGCGCATGGTGCTGTTGCTGATAAGCAAAAGGTTTCTTTTATCCATAGTGTTATTGTTTAGGAGTTAAGCATCAATGGTTGCATAGGTGGCGTTGCGCTCGATGAACTCACGACGGGGAGGCACGTCGTCGCCCATAAGCATGCTGAAGACACGGTCGGCCGAGGCGGCGTTCTCAATGGTGACCTGTCGCAGCTGACGGTTTTCGGGGTCCATGGTCGTTTCCCAAAGCTGCTCGGGGTTCATTTCACCCAGACCTTTGTAACGCTGCACGTGAACGCCCTTGTCGCCCACGGCTTCCATGGCACGCTCGCGCTCCTCTTCGGTCCAGCAATAGAAACTCTTGTTGCCCTTCTTGACCAGGTAGAGTGGGGGAGTGGCCAGATAGACATATCCGTTTTCGATGAGCTCAGGCATGTAGCGGAAGAAGAAGGTGAGCATAAGCGTGTCGATATGGGCGCCGTCGACATCGGCATCGGTCATGATGATGACCTTGTGGTAGCGCAGTTTGCTCAGGTTGAGGGCCTGGCTGTCTTCGGGGGTGCCCACGGTGACACCAAGGGCAGTATAGATATTGCGGATTTCCTCGCTCTCAAAAGCGCGGTGGCGCATGGCCTTCTCTACGTTCAGAATCTTACCGCGCAAGGGCAGGATGGCCTGGTAGCGGCGGTCGCGGCCCTGCTTGGCACTTCCGCCTGCCGAATCACCCTCGACAAAATAAATCTCACACATGGCAGGGTCGCCGTCTTGGCAGTCGGCCAGTTTGCCGGGCAGTCCGGCACTGCTGAACACATTGCCGCGCTGCACCATCTCGCGTGCCTTGCGTGCGGCTTGGCGGGCGCGGGCGGCCAGAATGACCTTCTCCACAATGATGCGGGCCTCGTTGGGGTGTTCCTCAAGGTAGTTCTCCAACATTTCGCTCACGGCGGAGTCTACTGCGCCGCGCACCTCATTGTTGCCCAATTTGGTCTTGGTCTGACCCTCAAACTGGGGCTCGGCCACCTTCACGCTGATGATGGCGGTGAGGCCTTCGCGGAAGTCGTCGCCCGCGATGTCCACTTTTGCCTTGGCCAGCATGCCGCTGCGGTCGGCATAGGCCTTCAGCGTGCGGGTGAGGCCGCTGCGGAAACCCGACAGGTGGGTGCCGCCCTCGTGGGTGTTGATGTTGTTGACGTAGGAGTGAATATTCTCGTTGTAGGTGCTGTTGTACTGCATGGCAATCTCAATGGGGATGCCGTTGCGTTCGCCTTCGATGTAGATGGCTTCGGGCATGAGGCTCTCGCGGTTCTCGTCCAGATAGGCGATAAAGTCACGTAAACCTTTCTCACTATAGAAGTGGTCTTTCTGGAAGCTGCCATCCTCGCGGGGACGCTTGTCCTCAATGGTGATGTCGATGCCCTTATTCAGGTAGGCCAGCTCGCGCATGCGCTCCAGCAGGGTGTTATAGTCATACTCTGTGGTGGTGAAGATAGTGCCATCGGGGTGGAAGGTAATGCGGGTTCCGGTTTTTTCGGTACTCCCCACTTCTTTGACCGAATAGAGGGGCTTGCCTTTGGAATATTCCTGCTGATATATCTTGCCGTTTCGGTAGACGTTGACAAGCATGTGGTCGCTCAGGGCGTTCACACAGGACACGCCCACACCGTGCAAGCCGCCCGAAACCTTGTAGCTGCCTTTGTCGAACTTGCCACCGGCATGCAGGACAGTCATGACCACTTCAAGGGCAGAACGATGCTCTTTCTCATGCATGTCCACCGGAATGCCGCGGCCGTTGTCCTCAACGGTGATACTGTTGTCCTCATTGATGCTCACGTATATCTTGCTGCAATAGCCTGCCAGGGCTTCGTCAATAGAGTTGTCTACCACTTCGTACACCAGGTGGTGCAGACCTCGGAAATTCACGTCACCGATATACATTGCGGGGCGCACACGCACGGCTTCCAATCCTTCCAGCACGGTGATATTGCTGGCACTGTAGTTGTTCTGAGTCTTCTGTTCTTCGCTCATAGTATGTTATTGTAATTTTTTTCCGTTCAAAATAATTTGCAAAGATACGCTTTTTTATTGACATAATGAGTACAAATCTATAAAAAAATATATTTTCTTTCTTTTAACGGTTGTTTTGTTTTTTATTCGTATATTTGCAAAAGAATATGTTTAAAAGATGTGTGGCCATACTGCTGGTAATCACACTCTTGGGCATTACTCATGCCCAAGAGTTCAATTGTGCCGTGTCGGTCAATTACCAGAAATTACTCAACACGACTCAAGCCTTTGAGTCGTCCGATAAGACTGTGTTCAACAATTTGAAGCAGGCGTTAGAGGACTTCATCAACAATCGTCGTTGGACCAATCTTGAGTTCGAGCAGCAAGAAAAAATCGACTGCTCCTTCAGCCTCATCCTCACCGAACGCTCCTCTGCCACCGATTTCAAAGGGCAAATCTCCTTCCAGATGCGGCGCCCGGTCTACAATTCCACCTACACTACCGGCATGTTCAACTATATCGAGTCCGCCTCCGACTTCTCGTTTGTCTACAATGAAAGTCAACCGCTCGACTTCGACGTAAATACCTTCTTTGGCAATCTTTCCTCCGCAGTCTCCTACTATCTTTACATCATGCTGGGCATGTATTTCGACAGTTTTGCCCCCAATGGCGGCGAGCAGTTCTACGAGGTGGCCCGCACCATCTGTCAGACCGCTTCCTCCAACGACGGGCTCTACCGTGGATGGAAAGGCACCGAAAGCCAGAAGGCTCGCTACTGGTTCATGGAGAACCACACAAACTCTGCCTACGCGGGCCTGCATAATGTCTACTACCTGTATCACCGCCTTGGGCTCGACATGATGACCAAGGACCAGCCTCAGGCACGCAAGAACATCCTGGGGGCTCTCCAGACGTTGCAACAGGTGCACAAATCACGTCCCAACCTTCTCTCCGTCCAGCAGTTTGTCGATGTCAAGATCTCCGAGCTGGTGAGCATCTTTACGCCTGCCCCGGCCGACGAGCAGAAGCAGGTCTACGACATCATCAAGGACATCAGCCCCATCAACGTCACCAAATTGAAGAATTTTAATCAGAAATAACAAACTCTTAAAATTAAACATCATATGACTCAAATTCCCATACAGAAAGAGGTAATCGATCGGATTGCCCAACAGAACAAAATAGCCAACCCCGGCAAGGCATCCATCCGCGAGATGCGCAAGATGATTCAGGACGTTGAAAAGGAAACCGATGTCCGCTTTGTGAAGATGGAGATGGGCATCCCCGGCCTCCCCGCCCCGCAGGTTGGTGTTGAGGCCCAGATTGAGGCCCTGCGCAACGGCGTGGCCAGCATCTATCCCGAAATCTACGGCACCGCCGACTTCAAGAAAGAGGCCGCCCGCTTTGTGAAGAACTTCCTCGACATCGACGTCACCCCCGACTGCTGCGTGCCCACCGTGGGTTCCATGCAGGCCGGCTTTGCCAGCTTCCTCACCCTCACCCGCTACGATGCCAAGAAGACCAAGGTCCTCTTCATCGACCCCGGTTTCCCCGTCCAGAAACAGCAATGCCGTGTCCTTGGCATCCCCATGAAGACCTTCGATGTATACGAATATCGCGGCGATGCCCTGCGCACCAAACTAGAAGAAGAACTGAAGGACGGCGACGTGGCCTGCCTCATCTACAGCAGCCCCAACAACCCCGCTTGGTTCTGCTTCACCGAACATGAACTTCAAATCATTGGCGAAATGGCCAACAAATATGGCGTGGTGGTCCTCGAAGACGATGCCTATTTCCTCATGGACTTCCGCAAGGACTACAGCGTCCCCGGCAAGGCCCCGTTCCAGCCCACCGTGGCCAAGTATACCGACCGTTATGTGCTGATGATTTCCGGCTCCAAGAGCTTCAGCTATGCCGGTGAGCGTATCGCCATGATGATTTGCAGCCCCAAACTGTTCAATATGGAGTGCCCCGACCTGGCCCGCTTCTACAGCCAGACGCAACTCGGCCGCGCCCTCATTTTCGGCACCCTCTACTGCCTCAGCTCCGGCACCGCCCACAGCGTACAGTATGCCATGGCCGCCATGCTCAAAGGGGCCAACGACGGCACATTCAACTTCGTCAAGGACATCAAGGAGTACGGTGAGAAGGCCAGCGTGATGAAGAAACTCTTTACCGACAACGGCTTCTACATCGTCTACGACAAAGATATGGGCGAAGACATCGGCGACGGCTTCTACTTCACTTTCTGCTATCCTGGTTTCGGCGGCGTCGACCTGCTCAATGAGCTCATCCGCTATGGCATCAGCGCCATCGCACTTGACATTACCGGCAGCCACAAACAGGGCATCCGCGCCTGCGTGGCCCTGGTGCAGCGCGACCAGTTCCCCGACCTCAAGGTCCGTCTGGAGAAATTCCACGCCGACCATCCTGTGAAGTAATGCCCCTCGCATAAGTCAAAAAAAAGATAGCCGAGACCCAAGAGGTCCCGGCTATTTTTTTTGCTTTGAAAATAGTGCAACAATGAGGTTTCAAGGAAAACTGCTGTACTATTGGAGGTCTGCAAAACTTCGGTCTGCCCTTTCCCTATTGCTTTTGCAGCCATTCTTTGACGTGGTCGAACACAATGTCGGCGCGGATGTCGAAGGCCTCGCGCGAGGCGTAGCCGATATGTGGCACGCAGACACAGTTGGGGGCGTTCAGCAGCGGGTGATTCTGTGGCAGGGGCGGCTCGTTCTCATACACGTCGAATCCGGCTCCCAGCAGTTGCCCGTTGTTTAGTGCGGCGGCAACGGCGTCTATGTCGCACACATTGCCCCGTGCGGTGTTGATGAGCAGGGCGTTTTTCTTCATCAGTTTCAGTTCCTTGGCTCCAATCAGGTGATGGGTCTCGGCGTTGAGCGGAACATGCAGGGTGACGATGTCACTCTCCTGCAGCAACTGCTCCAGGCTAACGTATGTGGCCCCGAGTTCCTTCACCTCCGGGTGCTCGCTGCGGTTGTAGGCCAGCACCTGGCAGCCGAAGGCCTTCAGCAGGCGGACGACCGCGGTGCCGATGGCACCGGTGCCAACTACGCCTACGGTCTTGCCTTTCAGTTCGCGACCCAGATACGAGCCACGACCTTCGCCTCTGCGGATGGCGCCGTCAAAGCGGGTCACCTGCCGCAGCAGGTCGAGCATCAGGCCTACGGCCAGTTCGCTCACTGCCGTGGTGGAATATCCGGCGGCATTCTGCACGGCGATGTTGTGCTCCTTGCAATAGGACAAGTCTATGTGGTCCAGTCCCGTAAAGGCCACCGAAAGATATTGCAGCCGCGGGCATTGTTTCAGTACGTCGGCAGGCAACTTGATGTTGGAAATGACGGCCACCTCGGCCTCGCGCAGGCGGGCGGCTAGTGTCTCGGCGTCCTCCTTGCGGTCCATATAGTAGTCGAAAGCGTGGCCGTGGGCGGCAAATTCCTTCTTCAGTTCTTCGAAATGCTCCTGGCTTATGCCCAGAGGCTCTACACAAGTAATTTTCATGATGTTTAATGTTATTTCTTCTTTTTTACGCTGAAGCCAAAGCTGCCCAGTTTCTCGCCCAGGCCGTAGTACTTGCCGTGCGAATAGGCCAGGGGTTTGGCGTGGTTCAGTTGGAAGGCTCCGGTGCCTTTGTCTATCAGTTTCTCTTCGGCGTTGACGGCCACCACGTTGGCCAGAAACATGTCGTGGCTGCCCAGCGGGCGTATGTCCACCACGCGGCATTCTATGTTCAGCGGGCTTTCGGCAATCAGCGGAGCCTGCACCACCTGCCCCTGCTCGGGCGTGAGGTGCATCTCCTTGAACTTGTCGAAGTCGCGGCCGCTGCGCACGCCGCACCAGTCCGTGGCTCGGGCCAACTCCTCGGTGGTCAGGTTGATGACGAACTCGCCAGTGCGCTTGATAATCTCAAACGAGTGACGTTCGTGCCGCACCGATATATAGCACATGGGCGGGTCGCTGCAAACCGTGCCCGTCCATGCAATGGTCAGTATGTTGTAGTTCTCCGGCCGGTCGCCGCAGCTGACCATCACGGCCGGCAGCGGATAGATGAGTGTTCCGGGTTTGAAAGGAACTTTCATGGGCCGTTATTCTTTGAATCTCTTCTCCAGTTCGTCAATCCAGTAGCGGAACTGCTTGTCGGTCTCGGCCAGGTTGGCCACCGTCTTGCAGGCGTGCAGCACTGTGGCGTGGTCCTTGTTGCCGCATTGCAGGCCTATGATGGCCAGCGACGACTTGGTCATCTTCTTGGCAAAATACATGGTCAGCTGGCGGGCCTGCACAATCTCACGTTTGCGGGTTCGCGACTGGATGCTGTCGATGGGGATGTTGAAATAGTCGCACACCACTTTCTGTATGTAGTCGATGGTCACTTCGCGGTTGGTGCTCTTGACAAACTTGTCCACCATCTGGCGGGCCAGGTCGAGGGTGATGTCGCGGCGGTTCAGCGATGATTGCGCCATCAGCGAAATCAGTGCCCCTTCCAGTTCGCGCACGTTCGTATTGATATTGTAGGCAATGTATTCAATCACATCCTCGGGCATTTCCACGCCGTCGTTGGCCAGTTTCTGCTTCAATATCTTCATGCGGGTCTCCACATCGGGCGGCAGCAACTCAGCGGCCAGACCCCATTTCAGTCTCGAAGTGAGGCGGGTTTCCAGCCCCTGCAGCTCGCTGGGGGCTTTGTCGCTGGTGATAATCAGCTGTTTGCCGGCCTGGTGCAGGGTGTTGAAGATGTGGAAGAAAGCCTCCTGGGTGCGGGTGGCCTTGTTGGCCCAGAACTGTATGTCGTCCACAATCAGCACGTCCACCATCTCGTAGAAGTGCACAAAGTCGCTCGTGGTGCCGTTGCGGCCGGCGTCCTGATACTGCTGCATGAACTGCTCCGAGGTCACGTAGAGGACTATCTTTTCGGGGTGCAGCTCCTTGGTCTTCAATCCGATGGCATTGGCCAGATGGGTCTTTCCCAAGCCTACGCCGCCGTGGAGCATCAGGGGGTTGAAGGCCGTCTTGCCGGGGTTCTCGGCCACGGCGTAACCGGCTGCGCGGGCCAGGCGGTTGCATTCGCCCTCCACAAAGTTGGTCAGCGTGTAGGACGAGCTCAGCTGCGAGTTGATGCGCACTTTCTGTATGCCCGGAATGACGAAGGGGTTGGGAAACTCGCGGCTCTCCTCGCGGTTGAGGTTCATGGGCACCTCAGTGGCGCGGTTGACGGTCGACTGCCGGCCCGACGAGGGGATTCGGGTGGTGATGGGCGACTCGGAGATACTCGTGTCCATTACTATACTATATTGTAGGCAGGCGTTGGGACCCAGTGTCAGGCGGATGGCGTCCTTCAGCAGGTCGGCATAGTTCTGCTCCAGCCACTCGAAGAAGAACTGGCTCGGCACTTGAATGATCAGGGTCGTCCCGTCCAGTTTCACTGGCACGATAGGCTCAAACCAGGTGCTGAACACCTTTTCGTTCTCCTTGCCTGCCAGGTTGTCCTTGATAAAGCTCAGGCACTCTTCCCACACTCTCTGATAATCTTTCTCCATATATCTTTTCAATCTTTTGTTTGCTGTTTTTGCATTACTTATGGAACTCGGCTGTCCATCTGTTTACGATGCAAAGTTGCAACATTTTTGTCACCTATCTGTGCGTAAAAATATTTTGCATATATCAATTTTTTTTTGTAAAGCACTTTACTGTTTTCCCACCTCTTTCCCCTCGCTCAATCCCCAAAAAACTGAAAAATAACCCCTTTAATTTTTCTTCTATTTTTTTCGCCCCCGTAATATACGATTTTTCTTCCAATTGGGGAGTTTTTTTTCGATTTTTTTTGCTTTTTTCGCCTTTTCTGTTCATATCTCTCACAACTTACTGAAAGCGAATTTTGTATTTGTTGAAAACCTTGCAAGTGGCTTGATTGCAGTGGGTTGCTTATAATTGTCTGATTTTCAAAAAGGAGTCTGGAAGGCCGTTTTTTCTAAATGGTTCGTTTGCAAACGAATGGTTTTTTATCCACATTTGGCGGTTGACAATTTTATTTTCTCCACCCTCCTTTCCCCATTAGAAAAAATGGCAAATTTTATTGTTTTTTCCCCCTCCGCAGACCTTTCCTCCTCATTGGCAGCATTTACCGTTTTTCTCAGTCCGAATTTTGTCCGATTGCTGTTTTTTCTCAGCCCATATTTAACATTCTGGACTACCTCTTTTTTTCATTTCTTCCCAACTGGCAGAATGAGAATGCAGTAATTGTGCGTATTTACTCAGACTGAATATAAAGCACTATTTAATAACAATTTATACGCTCCCCACCCAATAGGGTAGCGTGTGGGAATCGGCTCGCTTTTGGGTGGGGAGCGTGTCGGTAGTGGGGCTGACTCGGATTAAGGCTGTTTTCTATTTGCCGTGCGGCCTACAGAGGGCTGTCGCTGAGGGACCTTCGGCACGGATTGTCGGCGCAATGAACATAGACCACTACCGGCCATTAGACCGACAATTGGTCATAAATTCTTCATTTCAAGGTGTATTTATGCCATGTCAGCAGTTCTTTCAGCGTCTTGGCTACCTCCCTGTCTTGGCGTGGCCCGCTACGCCTGCGACGGTGATGCTGCCCATCTGCTCGAAACAAATACTAATCTGACACAAATCCTAACGGCCTATTTGGGTTAAATGGTGGGACAAAGTGGTGTATTACAACAGGGTAGTGGTGGCGGGCGACGGAAAGGGATTTTTTTTTATTGAAAAATGTATATATTATAAAAAAATTGAGTACCTTTGCAACCGATTTCGAACTGAAAAAAAGAACAAAAAACATTATAAATAACTTAAACTCAAATCAAATGAACAAAGCACATAATTTTAATGCAGGTCCTTGCCCCCTGCCTAAAGAGGCTGTCGAATCCACTATCGCAGCTATCCGCAACTTCGACAACACCGGAGTTGGCCTGATGGAAATCTCTCACCGTACCCCCGGTTGGGAGCGTGTAATGGCTGAGACCCGTCAGCTCTGGCGCGACCTTATGAACATTCCTGAGGAGTATGAGATTCTCTTCCTCGGCGGCGGTGCCAGCACCCTGTTCCTCGATATTCCCGCCAACTTCCTCAACAAGAAGGCTGCCTACCTGCAGACCGGTGTTTGGGCCAAGAAGGCCGTGAAGGAAGCCAAACTCTTCGGACCCGTCGACGTGGTTGCCTCCAGCGAGGACAAGACCTACAGCTACATCCCCAAGAACTACACCATCCCCACTGATGCCGACTACTTCCACATCACTACCAACAACACCATCTATGGTACCGAGATCAAGTACGACATTGACAGCCCCGTGAAGCTGATTGCCGACATGAGCTCCGACATCATGAGCCGTCCCGTCGACGTGACCAAGTATGCCTGCATCTATGGTGGTGCCCAGAAGAACGTGGGTCCTGCCGGTGTCACCTTCGTCATCGTCCGTAAGGACCTCCTCGGCCAGATCACCGACCGTCAGTACATGAACCCCCTGCCCACCATGGTGGACTTCCGCACCCATGCCGCTGCCGAGGCCAAGAACATCTCCATGTTCAACACTCCTCCCGTGCTCCCCATCTTCGTCATGCACGAGACCCTGAAGTGGGTGAAGTACACCGTTGGCGGTCTGGATATGATGAACGCCTACAACACCAAGAAATCCAACATGCTCTATGAGGAAATCGACCGCAACAGCCTCTTCCGCGGCACCGCCGAGAAGGAAGACCGTTCCATCATGAACCACTGCTTCGTCATGGCTGAGGGTCGCGAGAACCTTCAGGACGAGTTCATGGCCTTCGCCAAGGAGCGTCAGATGGTCGGCATCAAGGGCCACCGCAGCGTGGGTGGTTTCCGCGCCTCCCTCTACAACGCTGTCACCATCGAGGACGTCGAGGCTCTCATCCAGTGCATGCAGGACTTCGAGAAACTCCACAAGTAAGAATTAATTAACAACCAAAAGACTCTCTAGGCTCCCGGGCTTTTCCGATACCTAGAGGGTCTGCTATAAAAAAACAGAAAAAGACTATAATGAAAGTTTTAGTTGCTACCGAAAAGCCTTTCGCAAAAGTTGCCGTTGACGGCATCCGCGAAGTTGTTGAGAAGAACGGCCACACCCTGGCTGTCCTCGAAAAATATACCTCTGTCGACCAGTTCTACGCTGCCGTTGCCGATGCCGACGCTCTCATCGTCCGCTCCGACAAGGTCACCAAGGAAGTGATTGACCACGCCAAGAACCTCAAGATTGTCGTCCGCGCTGGCGCCGGCTTCGACAACCTCGACCTCGCCGCCTGCACCGCTCGCGGCATCATCGCCATGAACACCCCCGGCCAGAACAGCAACGCTGTTGCCGAGTTGGTCATGGGTCTGCTCGTCTTCGCCGTCCGTAATTTCTACAATGGCAAGTCTGGCTCCGAGCTCAAGGGCAAGAAACTGGGCATCCTCGCCTTCGGTAATGTGGGACGCAACGTGGCCCGTATCGCCAACGGCTTCGGCATGGAAGTCTATGCTTACGATGCATTCCTCACCGCCGACCAGATCAACCAGTCCGGCCTGGCCAAGGCTGTCGCCAACCAGGATGCTCTCTTCGAGACCTGCGACATCGTGTCCCTCCACATCCCCGCTACCGCCGAGACCAAGCAGAGCATCAACTACGCCCTGGTCAACAAGATGCACAAGGGTGGCATCCTGATCAACACCGCCCGTAAGGAAGTCATCAACGAGCCCGAACTGCTCAAGCTGATGGC
>R25__coassemble_596_pt1 | contig 21245 bp, 28 predicted proteins | sample R25__metabat2_high_PE_017 | metagenome-assembled genome bin R25 | reverse complement strand
ACTGCAACTTTTTGCAAAAAAAAGAGAGTGCCCCAAAACTTATGGGACACCCTCTGCCGTTCTGTTACTCTCCCCATCAGAACAACTTCATCTGTTTGGGGTCTTCCCACTTGCCGTGGGCCTTTTCCTCTTTCTCCAAATCTTCTTTCAGATGTGGCATGGCAATCACCTCCATAAAACGCGAATACTCTATATAGAATTGCTTGTGGATATACTTGCGCCACACTCCCTTGTACGTCGTAACGTCAGGGTCGTAGTGTTTGTTTGTTTCTTCCTGAATTGCTATATAGTAGCGCAATATGTTCACTCGGTTATATGCCATCTTATTTCTCCAGATAATAGTTTCGTTGTTCTGTGAGGTTCGCTTTCATCAGCGTGACGTACTGCCCGCGCTGCCGGTCTATCTCTCCCAGCATCCAGTACCCAATACTCATCTCAAACGGCTGGAACTTGCCCACCAGGTCGTTCACCGTGTCGAACAGTGCCAGGCTCTCCAGTTCACCAAGCGTCAGGGTGTTCCCCTTGGCTTTCAACGTCGGCACCTTGGCCGCCATCCGCAGCACCAGACCCCGCAGCGCATCGCGGTACTGCACCTCTGGGTACGTTTCACCCGCAAGGGCATTGCAACAATTTTGAGCTATCGTTGCAACGCCCTTGTATTGGTCGCGGGTCAGTTTCAGCTTTATTTTCATTCCGTTGCGTTCTCGGGGTTAAGCCTGAAATATTGGTCATTCAGGGTCTTGCCGGTTTCCACTATCCCCTGCGCCACCAGCTCTTCCATCGCCTCGGCCATATCCTCCATCACCGAGTAGCGTAAGGCCGAGGCCAATATCACGTTGGGCACTCTGTTCGCCCTTTGCCGCGCCTCTTCCATATCGCGCAGCTTCTTTAACAAGTACTGTTTCAATTGTTCTTTCATAACCAATCAGTTTAAGATGTTCTTAATTAAGATAAATATTATCAGTTGGATGCCCTGCCCGGCAAATCCACCCAGCAACCCTGCCCACACATCTACCCAGTCCCACGCCGACCAGTTCCACTCCTGCAGGGGTTTGTTGGCATTGCCATAACTGTGGTGGCAGTCCTTGAACTCCATCCCGGCTATGCACCCTATGCCCATAAGCAGCGTGCCGAACATCGACACCACCATTATCCCCACAAGGTGTTTCCACCGGTTACTGTTTTTTAGCCATTTCATTGTTCTGTGTTTTTAGTTAGTGTATTCGTTTTCCCAGCGCCTCTGGTCGATATAGGTCTCTGGGTATGTCATCTCGATGTGCTTGCTTTCTGCAAAGCGTCGGTACCGGGGGATGCTGCCGAGTGCCAGGATCTTCTCCCCTTCGGGCAGACGGTCCCATTTCTTTTTCACGCGGTCTTTGTTGCCCACCTTGTAGCCGTACAGGTTCCAGAAGCGCTCGAAACTGTAGTCCGCGTTGGTCACGTCTTCGACCCTGCAGCCCACCGCCTTCCATTTGGCGAAACCATCTACTGGCATCCCACGGGTGTACACAATACGAACGGGCACCTCACGTATGGTGGCCAACTTGACGCTGGGGGTGCAGCCCTCGCTATAGTTTACACTACGCAGCTCATAGGTCATCCCTTCAAGCCAATCGTATTCCAGCAGAACCGAACTCCCTTTGAAGTTGCTTGGCTCCACGCTGAATTTTGCTGTTATTCTTTCTGCTTTCTGTGCCATAACCAATCTTTTTGTGTGTTAAAAAAGGCTGCCACCACAAGGGCAGCAGCCCCTTCCAAACTAAAACAAATTACACATCTTGAATGCTCAATCCTAAGTCCTGCCACTCCATTTCGCCCTGGGCGTTTTTCCTCTTGATGTCGCAGCGTATATAGGTTTTGCTCCGCACAGGCCGGTATGCATCGCGAATAATGCGCATACCCTCCTTGAACTCTTCGCTCCCGCTTTCGTCGGCCATCTGGCCAAGCTGGATAACACGGCTTGCTTTCAAGTTCCCCTTGGTGTCTTTGGCCAGCAGTTTCAGCACTACCTTTATCAGGCGTTTGCTTTCGTCATCTTTCCCAAGGCTCTCCAGATAATCTTTCACCTTGGCAATGCCGTCGTTGGCCGTGTCATCCCAGCCGTCAAGCATATTGTAGCCCATCCTGATGCGCATTGTGCCGGCATCGTTCATGAACGAGAAGTTGTATTGCTCCTGGTCCAGTTTATCGCGTCCGTTCACCTCCTTGCGCATCTCTATCAGCGTTCCAAAGGTGTCCCACGCTTTCTTTTTGGCCACCGTAAGGTGCTCGCTGCAATGCTGCAGCACCACGCCCATCTCCTCGACGGCTTCGTTAGCCATCGCTTGGAGTTCCTTGCGCTGTTCTGCACGGGACTCGGCCTCTCTCTTTTGGGCTTGTTCTTTCCGGAAGGCCTCGAACTGGGCTTTCTCTTCCGGGGTCATTTCGACCATTGTTCTTTCTTTGTTTTCCATTGTGTTAGCTATTTATGTAAATAATCCATTTCAATCTCAGTTTCGCCACCAGGTGCTCTATCTTGGCCCCACGGCTCTCTTTCCAGTTGGGCAGCATCGCCACCCACTCGCATCGCCTCATCAGCCGCAGGCATTTCCACATAGCCTTCAGCCACGGCGTGTCGCCAGGCACCAGCTGGGCAGGGTTCACGATGTCCTCGCGCTTCCAGCCGAGGTCTTCCAGATGTTTCACACCGGCTTCGAACTTCATCTTGTAGCAGGGGTCGCCGGTCACCTTCCCCGCCAGATAAATCTTGTCTTTTTTCATTGTGTTATAGATTTAATGGTTTCGTCTATTACGCCTTCCACGTCGCGCTTCATCTTGTTGAACGCCGCCGTCAGGTTCCGCAGGCGCACACGGCCTATCCGGTTGAAGCTGCCGTTCTCCACCTTGGCGGCACGGCATATCAGCCCCTGGGCATAGGCCACACGGCCCTTATAGTCTTTCGCCAGGAATTCCTCCACCTTCATCGCTTCCAGATACTGGCACGCCGCCGCCAACGCACGCTTGCGCATTTCGTTCATCGTCGGCTCTTTTTTCATCATCCCCGCCACTACGGGGTTTGCTGTCATTGTTTCCATTGTCGTATGTTTTTGTATTATTTCTGCATATCCCAATATTGTGCCGCCCTCTCCGGGAACACATCGATAGGATCCCCGCCACCGTATCGGCCTACAGGGAACCCCCTGAAGCCTTCCACGCGGATGTACACGTTGGCGTCGCGCCATATCTTTTTCGCCACACGGCCCTCGGGCTGGTTGCCGTCCACGTGGCTCACGAACACAAACAACTTGTGCGGAAACCGCTCCACCAGCCCCTTGTATTCGTCCCAGCGCAACCCGAGGAACTGCACCGAGTCTATCACCACCGCGTCGGGGCTTCCGCTCCGTTTCGACAGGCGCTCGGTCAGTTCCTCGATGTTCTCTTTGTCCAGCAACAGGAATTTACGCGTGTTCTGCCCCTTGAAGGTGCGCTCCACGCAGTTCTGTATCGACAGGCTCAAGCCTTCCTCCACGCTGTCGTAGGCCACCCGGCAGTACCGCGTCAGGTACCGCGCCAGCTGCATCGCCAGGCTCGTCTTCCCGTTCTTTGGTGCGCCGTATATCATCCAGCTGCCGCCGAGCTCCGGTTTGCCTACCGCTTCCAGCCATTCTCCGTCGAAGTCCAAGGTCTTGAACCTCGCGTCGATCACGTTCCTTATGCTGTATGCCCGTTTCATCTGTTACAGTTCTTTCTCAATTCTTTATAGATGCGGCGAAGGCTCGGCATACCGTCGTCGCCCATCGTCTTGCGCAGCAGCTTGGCAGCATCCTCGGCCCCGTTGGCCTTGGCTATCATAACCGCTGTCGCCTTCATCATCTCGCGTCCCTCTTCGCCCTCGTTCACGACCTTGCCGTAGCGCTTGCCGAAGCGCGAGAATATCTCCGTGTAGCCCACCTTTTTGCAGTCGATGCTCCGCTGGATCTTCGCCTTCAGGCCGTCGGCCCCCATCATATACCACCCACACGCGCCTTCCGTGGCGTTCCACAGGGCTTTAATCTCCAGCCACGCCTCGTAGTGCAGGTCGCCCGCCTCGTCGAGGATGATAAGGGGTCTCTCCAGCGTCTTCAGGTAGTAGATGGTGTTCGCCTCCACGTCGCCCAGCTTGCCTGCGTAGTCCAGGCCGAAGGCGCGAGCTATCTGGCGTATCAGGAGCGTCTTTCCCTTGGCCAGGGAGCAATCGATGTAGGCCACATTCTTGTGCGTCTTGGCATAGACCTTGGCGGTCCACGTCTTCCCGATGTCGCTCAAGTCGCACAGCAGCGAACTCAACGCCTCCGTCTGGCACACTTCCAGCTGTGCGCTGATGAACTCGTACACCGGCGTCCGCGCCGTCTTCCATTCCGGAGCGTTCCCAAGGTTCACCTCCAGCTGCCGTGCGATGCTGATCCACGCAGTGTCGCTCAACACCTGGTCAATGTCGCCGTTTTTCACTCGGCTGTACTGGCTGCCGCTGATGCCCAGCGACTTGGCAAACTTCGCGTCGCTGCCTCCCCACAGGGGTCTGGCCTCTGCCATAGCAGCCACGATTTTTTGTTTCAATTCGTTTGTAATCATCTTGTTTTATTGTTTTAGTTTGATTATAAGCTCTCCAATGCCATCTTGGCGTAGTCCACATCGTCGCTCCCCGCGAGCACGCGGTCGGTGTCCGTTTCCCACTCATCGCCCATATAGTTCCTCGGCTGCTTCGTCTCTACTATCTCCACCGGGGCCTCAAGCACCTCGGCGTCAACTGTGGCCATCCCCACCTTCGGCAGCTCCGCCCTGCGCTCGCGCACCATCCTGTCGAACTTCGCCACTCTCTTCTGCTGGTGCAGCATCGCCTCGCGGTCGGCATCTGTCCGCTCTGCGGCGAACTCGTTGTAGCGCCATTTCTCCATATTCTCGGCCACGCCGATGTAGGTCTCACCCTGCCACAGATACACCCGCTCTATTCCCTCTCCGGGCATATAATACGCCTCCACACGCTTGCTGTTGGGCTTCAACCGTCCGATGCACTCGAAGTCCGCCAGCTCGAACTGCTCGCCCTTCACCTGCAGCCGGTTGTTGTTCACTATACTCGTCTGGGTCCGCTCTCCTATGTAGCGCAGCAGGTACCGCTCTTCCACAGGCTTCAGCTCCGGGTTCACCCGCTGCACCAGCACATCTCTCCGTGTCATTCCCGGGAAGGTCTTCTGTCGCTTGTGCAGTTCCGTGTTGTGGCGCTCGATGTCTGCCAGGTCGTCGGCTATTATCTGCTCCGCTGTCAGGCGCACATCATCAAGCTCGTAGTCGCCGTTCACTTTCTTGCGCGTCGAACTGTAGGCCTCGCTCCTGGCATACCAGCGTCCGTTGGTGTGCCCCGCGTCCTTAGCCGCGCCGTATTTCAGCGCGCGGATGTTGTGCTCCGCACGCTTCTCGGTGGCCGAGGCGCAGAACCGCACAAACGGGAACACCTCGTTCAGCCACTCTATGTCTTCCATCAGGTGGTGCTCCACCTCCAGCTCGCCGGGCATCGGCAGCCCGCGCTCGGTCAGTTCGCGGAACAAATTCCTGAAGCACTCCACAACCTCCTTCCTTCCAGGCTTGCCAACCACGTATGAGGGTCGGAAGTAGTAGCCGCTCAACACGTCCACGGCTATGTACTTGTACACCCACTTCCCGTCCCACGTCTGGCGGCTCAGCGCCACGTCGTCCATACTTATCTTGCTCAGGCTCCAGTTGCCCACCTTCCTCACGTGCTTCGGGCGCAGCGTGTTCTGGTAGGCAAAGTTCCCGTTACGGTCCGCATACACAGCCGTCGTGTTCATCGCCTGGCTCACGTATGCCCACACCGTCGCCTGGCTCAGCTCCAGCGTCCGCCCCTTGTGGCGGAAGTCGTCCGGGCGGAACACCTCGCCCGTCTCTTTGTCGTACAGCTCACGGTCGCCGGTGACGAACTCCATATACAGCTCCCACACCCGCTCCTTGAACGGCTTGCCGTTCGTCCGCCACAGCGCCACGATTAGGTTCTCCGCCTTCACGCTCACCTTGCGCGCCGAGTCGTTGCCCAGGCGTCCGCTCACCACACTCGCATAACCCTCGTTGCAATACGCCTTAAACACCCTTTCAAAGCTCCGCGCGTTCCCTATCTCCGCGCAGGGGAACTGCCCCTGCCGCTGCTCGTTGTACCACTTCATCGCTTCCTGGTACCACTCGCCCATCTTCACCTTCCGCCCCAGCTTCGCACGCTCCGCCTGCTGGCTCTCCAGCCGCTTGCGCAGCGTCTCCAGCAGGCTTGCGCGGTTCGTGTACTGCTCCACCAGCTTCGGCTCCAGCGGACTGCCGTCGCCCTTCCGGTAGGACGTGTAGTAGGCACGCGCCTCGGTGTCTACCTCGGCTTTCATCTGTGCCTCGGGCTCTGCCTCCTCGATGGGGCCGTACTTCGCCTCGATCATCGCTCGGCGTTCCGGGCGTCGGATGCTGGTGAGGTCGATTAGTGGGTTGTGGTACTCGCCAAAGACCGATAATACCCCTTTCTCATAGTCATATTGGTACTGCCGAACTGACAAGCCGGCTGCAAGCCATTCCGCCTTGGTGATCACTGGGTGTCCTTCATATCGTGCGTACATAGCCTATGCCTCCATATCTTTGACCACGGCCACTCGTTTCGTCTCCATCACTACGCCGCCAAGCTGCAGCGCGCGCTGGCGTATCTTTCTCGCTACCTCCGTATTGCTAAGGCAGTTCAGCGCCTCCCTGATGGTAGGATAGCTCCCATAGCCCTCCTCCTTCAGTCTCTTTCTCGTCCCGTGATCTACTATTATTCGTTTCATTTCAATTAGTTTATTTTCTTGTGAGGCTCAGGGGGTCGAACCCTTTACGGTTAGTCTATTGCTGTAGGCTTGGTCTGCGGCAGCAACCGCTTCCCATTCACCGCCCCAATCCCGGGGCCTCGGTTTGGCGGGGGAACCATCGAGGCTGATTGCTTTGCCTCTTCAAAGAACTCTCTCCCCCGCCTGTTTTCATCTGCTGCCATTCCCACTGTAGGGAGTGCGCTTGCTCCAGTCCACCTTATTTATCGCCCTTGCCAACTCCAGCAGATCGGCCTCGTACTCTCCGTCAGATGGAAGGTCATCGAGTTTGATAAGTTTGGCAGCTACTCTAATACTATTAGTCAAGGCATTGTCGAATAGCCAATCCACGCTCGGTCGCACAGTGATGTAACCGTAGTCGTTCTCGTTCTCCGAGTATTTATCGCCATCGTTGAACCAACGGTACACCACACGGTCGAAGGCCCTTAGCGTCTCGCCTTCCAGTGTGTCAGCTTGGCCCATCGTAGGCACCAGCTCCTGACGTTTTTTCTCCAGGCTTTCGCTGATTCTGACTATTTCGTCATAAACCTCACTTCTACCGCTCATCTCTCACCCCCTTCCTCGGTCTCGCCATACGCCAGATCCGTCCACGTATCCTCCAGCTCGTACCCCATCAGCTCCGTCAGTGCCATCACGAACCCGCGGAACGCACTCCGCGTCTGAAGGATCCTCTTGTCGTCGTTCCCGCCGTCCAGCACAAACCGCGTCGTCATCTGGCCGTCGTTCATCAGCTGTGTCTCGCTCCCTTCCCAGTTCTTGAGCGACACGTACAGCTCTTTACTCTCCAGGTTCATCTGCTTGCTCATTCCTTACCTCCTTTCCACTTCAGAAATCCGGAAGTTTGATGAATTGCTTCGCCAAAGTCAACACAATGCAGTGCTGTCCCAGAAAGCAATACGCAAATGTTGCCCAATGTGCCTTCTATTTTACTTGATTGTTGTTTTTCACCATCCAGCAAAACCACAGCTGTTTTGATGTTTTCTTCAGGAAGGCCTTCGATCCATCTGATAAGTTCTTGTTTGGTCATCATTCCATACCTCCTTCCCTCTTGGTGTTGCCGCAGCATCCGTTCAGTCTTACTCTTGCACGGAGCAGGTCGCAGTAGCCTTGCGAAAGAGAATAACCACTGCTACAAATGTCCTTAACCCTGTGGCAATGGAAACACCCCTTGCAAAGGGCGTTCTTGCTATCCAATACAACCGTGTTCTTGAACTCGGTATATGCCTCGTTTACAAATTCGTCCCCAAGCAGCTCGCGCAAATCGCGTTCTGTATAGCTGTTGAGGAAATTGTAATCCTCTTTGTAGGTCGCCAGCATCCTGTCGGCGAGCATCTTTGTTGTGATTTTTACTTCCATAACCATATTATATTTTTTGATGTCAATTTTTCTTTGTAATTTTGCAGCGCACTTTCAATTTGAAATCGAGTGCAAAGATATATGAAATTTCCAACATAGCAAAATAAAATTTCATAAAATTATGGCTGAAATAAAAGATAGAGTTGTTGAATATTTGAAAATCAATGGAATAACAAAGCAAGATTTTTGCAAAGAAACTGGCATTTCTTATGCAAATATGGTTGGAAATTCCCTAAAAAGTGAGCTTGGAGGAGAGCAAATTTCATCTATTTTTATGAAATATCCAAACATTAATCCCGACTGGCTGTTGCTCGGCAAAGGAGATATGTTGCGTGGATCTGCCCCAGAAGCACCCTCTGACAGCACCCTCGACCGGCTGCTGGAACGCATTGAAGACCTCGCCCGTGAAAACGGACAGCTACAGGCCGAAAATGCCGAACTCAAAAAAGAAATTGCTCGGCTCGGCTCGGCTCGGATTGTCTCTGCCGAGGCTGCAGCAGGCTGAAACAACCCCGCGTCATTCCCTTGTGGCCGTCCAATGCCTACGCCCATTAAACCCACCGGGAAGCCCATCAAACCCACCCTCAAATCCTCGCCGCACACACAAAACGCGGCGTTTTTCTATTACCTCACTGAAAATCAACACAAAATCACAAATTCAACCCCCTCAATCCATACTAATAAAGGGTCTTGAACTCGCAATTTTTACCGTTTTTCGCCATCGATACAACAGACAAACCCCACCGAACCCACAAAAAAAAACACACTTCTTTGTTAAGATTCTCAACAAAATCGTGTACATTTGGTTTTGAAACGCTCCGCCGCACATTTCCCCTCGGTCGGGTCTGCCGGTGCCCTCTTTAGGGCCTTTCCACCTCCGGTTTTGCGTATGCGTCGGCACCGCCGACGTCCTCCCCGATCCAAGCGTCCCCAAGACACAAAAAGAGGGCGCAGAAGCCTGTAAAATCAAGCCTCTGCGCCCTCTTCGGCATCCCTGCCCATTCACCCCACACAACCCATTAAACCCAACTTAAAGACCTATTAAACCATTATTAAAGCAAAACTAAAATGGCGGGCCCCCAGACCCGCCAAAAATTAAACCAAAATTAAAGCAACTTAAAGCAAAATGTACATTTCGTTTTTTCGGCAATTCACGCAACAACCTGAAAATCGGCAAAATATAAATTCAATAATGTACTTTTTGTTTTATGCCCCATACAAGCGGTGGCCTATGGCTTGTGCCATTTCTATGCCAAAGCCCCAGTACTGTGAGGTCAGCGAGTCGTAGAACGAGAGGGGCCGATAATCGCCTGTGGTGCCGACATAGAGGGTGTCGCGTTCCACGATTTCGGCTATCGTGCCGTTGAGGGGAATGTCGGTATAAGTGGAGAGGACGAAGACAGAAGACTGTCCATTCTCTTTGCCAAAACGGAGGGCAGCCGGCAGCGAATCTTCGGGAAAGAGGCGCGAGCTGTCGAAATAGTAGAGGCTGTCGTCGGTGTTGAACCATCCCCCCACATAGCCGTCGTGCAGCAGGGCGTGCCGCACCACAGCGCCCAGCTGGCTGCGAGAGTGACTGTTTTGTGTGGCGGCATAGCTCACCGCAATACCGGTGGAAGGTTCCGCCCAGGTGTGGATATTGAGCGTGAAGCCGTCAGGGTGGCTTTGGCTGTAGGCCCATACGCGGTCGGCAATGGACTCCACGCTGTCCGGTATGGGGGCGATATTATCCTTCGAACACGCAGCCAACGTGGTTGCGCAAAAGCACGCAACAAAGAATAAGAGTTTCAAGAGATGCTTTGTTTTCATATCTTTTTTCTAGGTTCTCCTAGGAAGGCCTAGGATCGCCTAGGATTGCCTAGGACCTAGGAGCTCCTAGGATTGCCTAGGCACTCCTAGGAGGGCTTCCAGTTCTTTTATTCTCTTTTTTAATTTATTGTTTTCTTCTTCGAGGGCTTTGAGCCTTGCGTCTTGTTCGGCCCGATAGCCTGTGCGGGCGGCGTGCATGCGCTCTTTGATGCCACCCTCTGTCACATATTTCTCTTCCAGCTTCTCGATATAGGCGCACATCATCTTGTCGGTCTGATGGCAGAGGGTGAGTGCCATATTGGCCATCTCCTCGTCGTTCATCTTGGCCAGCAGGGGCTCGTAATCGCCAAAGTCGTTGTGCGAGCGGCAGAAGTCGCGCAGCCGCTGCTGGCGTTCGCTCTCTCGCGGCCACAGGACAAGATGGTGGGTGTTGAGGTAGTCGTGGTAGTCGGCACGCAGCTCCTGCAGACTTCCGCGAGCCACATTCAAGAGCTTTATCTCCATCTCGGAGCTTGTCTGCCCGTCCTCGCTGCCCTCCACGATATTCTGTTTGCCGCTGCGGGCAGCCTGCACCATCTGGTCGACGGTGCGGTCGCCGTGAGCCGGCAGGAAGCGCTTGCAGAACTCCACCGTCAGCTGGTAGAGGGTGTCGCTCTTGCGGTAGAAGTAGAGGTCTTTCCAGACCACTGCCTTTTTCAGCACTTTGCCTTTAGTATTGTATTGCATTGTTTGTTTTGTTTTAAAGGGTTTCTAGGAAAGCCTAGGATTGCCTAGGAGAACCTAGGAAAGCCTAGGAACGCCTAGGAGAACCTAGTTTATAGCCCGGACCAGTGCCTTTTTCACCTTAAATTGGGCGGTCTGGCGAATATCTGTGGACGAGGCCCCAAACTGCAGCACGTAGGCACCTGCGGCAGTCTCCCATGCAGCGGTGGACTCGTTGAAGGAGGCCAAATCATAGGCGGTGACCGTCATCGTCAGCCTTTCGGACTCTCCCGGCATGAGGGTCTTGGTCTTGGCAAAGGCTTTCAGTTCGCGGGAAGGCTTTTCAAGACCGCCGGCAGGGGCGGAGACATAGAGTTGCACCACTTCGCGCCCAGGCACGTTGCCCGTGTTGGTGACGGTGATGGTGGCGATGAAGCCGTCTTGGCCAGCTTTTATTTGGGGCTGGCCATAGTCGAAGGTGGTGTAGCTCAGACCATAGCCAAATGGATACGACACGGCCACGTCATGCGTTACAAAATGGCGGTAGCCAACCCAGATGCCCTCCTCGTAGGGCGTGAAATCGACCCCCCGCCGCTCGCCGCGTTTGCCCGACATGTCCCATCGGTAGGGGAAATTGGAGGCAGATGGAAGGTCCATATAGTTGACTGGAAAGGTCATGGGCAGTTTACCCGAGGGGTTCACATTACCCTTGATGATGTCGGCAACGGCATGAGCCCCCTCCTGTCCGGGAGTCCACGGAAGTATGATGGCATCCACGAGGTCCTTCCAAGAGGCTGTCTCCACCACACCCACTATGTTCAGCACCACCACTACCCGCTTGCCCACCTTATGATAGGCCAAGCTGACATTCTGGATAAGCTCGCGCTCGGGAGCCGTCAGCTGAAAATCGTTGTGGAACACGCGGTCGGCCCCCTCGCCTGCGATGCGGCCCAGCACAATCACCGCCACGTCGTTAGCCTGTGCCTGCCGTTCGATGGCTTTTACCGTCACTTCTGGCTCCAGGCGGTGGCGTTTGTCAATGGAGGAAGCCTCCATCCGTTCCTTGTCTTGCTGTAGGGCATAGAGATGGCGGTAATAGTCGGCCAAGTCCTGGTCCAACGTAAATCCCGCAGCCTCTAGTGCCTCCTGCATATTGGCCACATGGGAGGTATGGACAAATCCCGAGCCAGTGCCCACACCGAAGAAATCCACAGAGCTGATACCATAGAGGGCCACCTTCTCACCCCCATTCAGGGGCAGGGTCTCCTTCTCGTTGCGGAGCAGCACTATGGATTCGGCAGCAGCCTTACGTGCCGCCTGCGCATGGGCCTGCAGGTCTGGGTGATTGGAATATGGGTATCTCCGATAACGAGGCGTTTTCACAATATACTCAAGCACGCGGCGCACAGCCTGGTCGAGTTGCGTTTGGGTGAGCACGCCACACTCCACAGCGGCCAGCAGCCGGTCGCGCTCGCGCTGGTTGCCTGGCATCAGCAATTCGTTGCCAGCCTTGACGGCCTTGGCAGTGCTGTCTTTGCATCCCCAGTCGGTCATCACCAGACCATCGAACCCCCATTCGTTGCGGAGAATGGTGGTGAGCAGTTGGTGGTTCTGCTGGGTGTATTCGCCATTGAGCTTGTTGTAGGACGACATGACTGTCCATGGATGTCCTTCTTTCACGGCTATCTCGAAGTTTTTGAGGTATATCTCGCGCAAGGCACGTTGGCTGACACGTGCATCGTTCTCCAGCCGGTTGGTTTCCTGATTATTGGCGGCGAAGTGCTTCACCGAACATCCCACACCCTGAGACTGTACTCCCCGCACGTATGCTGCCGCCATGCGGCCCGACAGGAGCGGGTCCTCGGAGAAATACTCAAAGTTGCGGCCGCAAAGGGGATTGCGGTGGATGTTCATGCCGGGGGCGAGCAGCACATCAACACCGTATTCCAATGCTTCTCTGCCCATGGCCTTGGTCATTTCCTCCACCATGGCGGGGTCCCAGGAGCTGGCCGTGAGTGTGCCAACAGGGAAACCGGTGCAATAGAAGGTCTGGCTGCTGCCTTGACGAGTAGGGCTGATTCGCACACCTGCGGGGCCGTCACTCAGCACCGTCTGGGGAATGCCCAGACGGGGAATAGCATGAGTGTAACCCGCCACATTGGGGACACCGGCCCCTATGGCTGCATCGCCCACCAGCAGGGAGCATTTCTCCTCCGTGGTCATAGCCTTCAACACTTGGTCTATATTGTCGCTGCGCAGACCGATGCTGTCAGCCTGTTGGGCAAAAGCCACTTGCGGACACAGCTGCAATGTGGCTATCAGAATGCCTATAAGGAATAATGGTTTGTTATTCATACTACAGGATTTAAACAGCATTACTGGAAAAGGCCAAATGCAATGGGAATAGCATTTTCTTTGTCACATACCGATAGAACCGACCCTAGGGCTCTTTTATTTCAGGGCGATTGATATCGTCGATGGTGGTGGCGGTGGCACTCTCCTTCAAGTCGCGGAGGGTATTGGAGATGCGTCTGAGGGCGAAAAAGGCGATGATGCGCACAATGCCGTTGGCCAAGATGCCCAGACCGAGGAGGATGCCGAGGAAGGCCCCCGCGGATTCGGGTTTGCGCAGGGCCAGGAAGCCCAGCAGAATGCTGCACACGCCCAGCAGGGTCATGAGCCACCAGCGGTCGTAGCCCCCTTTCTTATAGTCGATGGAGAGGACTGCCAGCGAGATGCCCTCAAACATCACCCACATGGCAAAGACGGCAATCAACGCCACCTGCGAAGCCAGGATATTGGTGGCCAGCATCAAGCCTACCACAATCTGGAAAAGAGCCAACAGGGTGGTGGAACCGGCATTGGGCAGGAAAGCCTGGGCACGGAGGCCGAAGATGAGCGAAGAAATGCCCGAACAGAGGATAAGCAGCCCCATGAGCCAGGCCGCCGAGGCAAAACCCGCTCCGGGATTGAAAATGCATACCACACCGAGTAGAATAAGCAACACGGCGGTGACTATGAGGTAGATGTTTACTTTCTTCATGATGATTGTTCCTTTGTCTTAGTAACAATAGAAGGGTGTGGGACGAATCCCGGCACCCTTCACGAAAAGCATTGCGTATGTCTTGATTATTTGCCTTCGATTTCCTTGCGGACCTTTTTGAAAGCCTCGATGCACTTGTCGAGGTGTTCGTGCTCATGGGCGGCGCTGATCTGAACGCGGATGCGGGCCTGACCCTTGGGCACCACGGGATAGTAGAAACCGGTGACAAAGATGCCTTCTTCCTGCATCTTGGCAGCATATTGCTGGCTCTTGGCGGCATCATAGATCATGACGGCGCAGATGGCGCTCTCAGAGGGTTTGCAGTCGAAGCCCTCTTCCTTCATGCGGCGCAGGAAGTAGTCGGTGTTTGCGTGCAGTTTGTCCTGCAGTTCGTTGGTCTCGCTCATCATCTCGAACATGCGGATGCCGGCAGCCACCAGGCCGGGGGCCATGCTGTTGCTGAAGAGGTAGGGACGGCTGCGCTGACGGAGCATGTCGATAATCTCCTTGCGGCCCGTGGTGAAACCACCCATGGCACCGCCGAAGGCCTTGCCGAGGGTACCGGTAAGAATTTCGATTTTGCCGCGCAGGTTGTAACGCTCGGTCACGCCGCGGCCAGTCTTGCCAACCACACCGGCGCTGTGGCTCTCGTCCACCATGACCATGGCATCATATTTCTGAGCCAGTTCGTAAATCTTATCCAGCGGGCAGACATTGCCGTCCATGGAGAAGACACCGTCGGTAACGATGATGCGGAAACGGTTTTTCTGGGCGGCCTTGAGCTGCTCTTCGAGGTCGGCCATGTCGGCGTTGGCATAGCGGTAGCGCTGGGCCTTGCACAGACGCACGCCGTCGATGATGGAGGCGTGGTTGAGGGCATCGCTGATGATGGCATCTTCATCGGTCAGCAGGGGTTCAAACACACCGCCGTTGGCGTCGAAGCAGGCAGCATAGAGGATGGTGTCCTCGGTGCCGAAGAACTCGGAGATTTTCTGCTCCAGTTTCTTGTGCAGGTCCTGACAACCGCAGATGAAGCGGACGGAGGCCATGCCGTAGCCACGGGCATCCATGCCCTCTTTGGCGGCTTTGATCAGTTCGGGATTGTCGGCCAAGCCAAGGTAGTTGTTGGCGCAGAAGTTGAGGCACTTCTTTCCCTTGACCATGATTTCAGCTCCCTGGGGGCTCTCGATGATGCGTTCGTGTTTGTACAGGCCGGCAGCTTCTATGTCAGCCAACTCTTTCTGAAGGTGTTCTTGAAACTTAGTATACATGATTTCAATATTTTATATTGTTTTTATACGATAATTAAAACATACAAAGTTACAAATTTTTATTTAATTACATAGTTTTCTCTATAAAAAACTATGTGGTTGTCTCCGGATTTTTCGACTTGATATGTTTCAAGGCCTCCTTGCGAGCTTGCTGGTATTCCTCCATTTCGGAGTCTAAGGCGACGGCTTGGTCAAAATGCTCCAGTGCCATAGCAAATTGTTGCTGTCTGATGCACAGGACCCCTAATCTGTATAGACACAAAGCCCGTATCTCGTCGTCATCGCTCAGCTCTATCAGCTTCTTAACGGCGGTGGCGGCCTTGTCATAGTGCTCCAGTTTCTCTTCACAGAAGACACAGTTGAACAGACTCATTTCGTATTCGGGGTCGTCGGTAAATGTCTCCTGCTCCAAATAAAAGTACTTCAGAGCTTCTTCGTATTGTTCTAGATTCTTATAAGTTATTCCAAGGAAGTAGGCATAGCTCTGCTTATCCTCCTGTGCGTACGGCAGCAACGTCTGCAGCAGAGGCACCATCTCGGCATATCGCTTGGTGTTATTCAGGCAGAGAACGGCCGAAAAGAGGTCGTGGCGGCGGTTCTCGGGGTCGAGAACATAGGCTTCTCGGTAGAGTTTCTCAGCCCGCTCATATTCCCTCCGTTTCCAGTACACGTCGGCCATATTGCCAAGGGCCAGTACGTACTCGGGATTGAGTTCCAAGGCCTTCTGGTAGCATTCCAAGGCCTCGTCATCGCGCTGCAGATTGTGCAGGGCCACACCCATGCAGTTCCAATACTCGTAATCATCGTCCACTTCGCGGGTGACCTTCTCATAACAGGCCAAGGCCTCCCTGTATCTCTCCAATAGCACCAGGCAGTAGCCCTTGCCACCCAATGCCGACAGGCATTCCGGATCCAGTCTCAGGGCCTTGTCATATTGTGGCAGGGCCTTGTCGGGACGACCGGTCTCCAGTAGTGCATCGCCTAACATCTCATACCCTTCGGCATTGTCGGGGCAGAGTCGGATCACCCTCTGTGCCGCAGGGACGGCCTTGTCGTACAAACCCAGATGCAGACAGCACAAGACATAGTTCGACCAAGCCTTCCAACTCTTTGGCATGCGGCGGGTGAGGATTTCGGATATCTCCAAAGCCTCATCGTATTTTTCCATATTCACCAGCACATCGCCCTGCTGCCATAGGGCATCCTCATTGTTGGGATTGAGACGCTGGGCCTGCTCAAAACAGGCCAAAGCCTCGTCCCATCGGTGCTGGTTATAGTAAAACACTCCCCATTCTAAATAGATGTCATCGTCCTTGGGTTCCAAATTACTGGCTGTACGATAGGCCTCTTCGGCCTCCTCCAGCATCCCCTTCTCGTCCAAGCAGTTGCCAAAATTCAACCACGTTTCTACCGACTCGGGAGCAACCTCCAACGAGAGGCGGTAATAGTGTATCGCCTCCTCCAGCTGTTCTAGACGGTGGTATGTCAACCCCAAATAAAACAGCACCTCGTCGTTATCGGGCTGTAGGTCGTAGGCGGCCTGAAAACATCGGAGCGCCTCTCTTGGCTCATCTTGCTCTAGTTTCTCTATTCCCAATTCAATATATATGTCTGTCATAAATTTTAACTAGTTATATGGGGTGTTGCCGCAGCCATTAGTTCACTACGAATATATGCAGCTACCAGCGGCACTAAAGGCTCGGTGTGGTAGGCTTCGGCCAGCGCATTGTCCTGCTGCTCGAATAGGTTGAGTCCAAGCAGCAGCTGATATCCGTCCTGTGTCACGCTCTTCACGCACTGGTCCACTTCCTCTCTGTGCTGTTGGTATATCTCCCTTGCTTCTTGTACAATGGCGGCGTGGCGGGTGGCACCCACGGCCATTAGGCTCTCCTGCAATAGTCTGCCGTCGTCGGGCTGGTCGTTGTAGTTGCCCTCGTAGAAGTAGAACCACTCCATGTATCGCGGCCCCTCCTCGTGGTTCAGCAAGGTGGCGTAATAGAGCGTCTGCTCAAAGGGGGTCCCGTAGTCCTCCGGCACGCAAATATCGAACCAGTCCAACAGGTCTATGTCGCTCCAGGTGGCCGCCGCCTCGGGGGTCAGCTGGGGCTCGGGAGCCTCTTCCTGCGACTGGTTGAACCGCTCTATCGCGTCCGAAACCCGTTTGGCCACGATGGCGTATGCGGCTATGGCGGCCAACGGAATCAGCACCACCCACTCTCTCCCCTCCCCATTCTGTATCAGGGCTGCCGCTCCAAGGCCAAGCAGCACCATGGCCGACAGCAACAGCACCGTGCCAACCGGTCCCCAGCCCTTGGCCCACACCCAGGTGTAGGGCACCTTCACCTCTTGGCTGCAGTGGTTGCAGCGCAGGTCGATAAAGTCGCCCCGTTGCCGACGCAGGTCCTCTGCCGTGGCGTGGCGACCCCGCAGGCGTATGTACTTGCCGCAGTGGGAGCAATAGGCATAATATCTCATACGAATAATAGTGCAATAATGATGACAGACCTTGTGGAAAAGTCTTCCGCAAGGCCTGTCAGCGAAGGGATAAACGGTTACTTTACAATCAGTTTTTGCATCCGTATGCGCTGCTTGCCGCTGACGATGCCATAGGCATACACACCGGCGGGCAGGTCGCTCACCAGAGCGGTGCCGTTGCCGCAGACGGCCATCTGGCGCACCTGCCGCCCCTGGGCGTCATAAATGGCCAGCACCGAGGGCTGCTCCACGCTGTAGCTGATGCCAAACTGTCCTTGGGCGGGGTTGGGGAAGGCCTTCAGGCTGCCGGTGGCCGGCAGGTCGTCAATGCCCAACGGGGTGGCCTCGAAACGCACTACAACGGAACAGGTGATGGTGCCGTTGGACACCTCCATGTTGTACACACCGTAGGGGCGGGCCACAGCCTGATCGATGGTGATGTCAATGGCGAAACCGGTGAAGTCCTCGTTGGGGGACATCATAAAGGGGGTGCTGGTGAGGCTGGCAACACACTGAGTGGTGCAAAGGCCCCAAGCCTCAAAACCATCGCGCTCCACCTCGGTCATGGTCACCACCAAGTCGCGCAGCACCGATGAGGTCTGGTTGCGGAAACTAATACAGTCGATGCTAGAGGTTTCTCTGTCGCAGGCCACCACCATCGTCTCGCCGTTTTGGTAGACGTGGCCGTCGTAGACAAAGCCAATTTGGTTCTGTGCATTCAGCACGACAAAGCTGCAGAACAGCAGTGCAAATGATAAGATTTTCTTCATGATGTTGATATTTTTGTTGTTACATTGTTTCTTTGCTATTGCGCTAGGGCCAGCAGCTGGTCCACCACTTTTTTCACCCCCGTGCCTGCCTTCTCCTGAAAGATGGTGATGGGGCGGGAAATGGGCACTGCCTTGGGGTCCACCAAATAGCAGGGGGTGCTTTGGGGCACATAGTGTATCAGCCCCGCTGCAGGGTACACCGCCATCGAGGTGCCAATCACAATAAAGTAGTCGGCCCTCTCGCACAGCTCGGCGGCGGGCTCTATGTTGGGTACCGCCTCGCCGAACCACACGATGTGGGGTCTCAGCTGCGCCCCGTCGGGGGCCTTGTCGCCCAGATGTATTTCTTTGTTGCCAATCTCTACAATCAAGCTGTCGTCCTTGTCGCTGCGCCCCTTGGTCAGCTCGCCGTGCAGATGCAGCACCTGGGTCGACCCCGCCCGCTCGTGTAGGTTGTCGATGTTCTGCGTGACGATGTGCACGTCGTACTTCTCCTCCAGGCGTACCAGCTGGCGGTGGGCCTCGTTGGGCTCGGCCTTGAACAGCTCACGACGACGTTGGTTATAAAAATCCAACACCAGTTGGGGATTGCGCAGGTAGGCATCGTAGGTGGCTACGTCCTCCACGCGGTAGTGCTCCCACAGTCCGTCGCTGTCGCGGAAGGTGCTGATGCCGCTCTCCGCACTCACCCCAGCCCCGGTCAAAACTACTACTTTCTTTTTCATATCGAATGTTTTTTATTCTTTGACGTTCTTATTTCTCCAAGATGGTGAACACCGTGCGGCGGTTCTGGCGGCGGCCTTCGGGCGTGTCGTTGTCGGCCACGGGCTGACTTTGGCCGTAGCCCTTGTAGCTCAGCCGCTCGGCAGCCACCCCCTTCTTCACCAAGTAGTCATACACCGCCTTGGCCCGCTGCTCCGAGAGGGTCTGGTTGGCCTCGGCGCGGCCCACGTTGTCGGTGTGCCCGCCCAGCTCAATGCGCATGGTGGGGTGCCGCTGCATCATCTCCACCACCTTGTCCAGCTCCACTATCGACACCTCCAGCAGCGTGTACTTGCCTGTCTGGAAGAAGACATTCTTCAGCGTGATGCTCTCGCCCACCTCTAGTTCGGGGGCTACTTCGGTAATCTCTTCGCGGTACTCCACCGGCTTGGCACGAACCTCTTCGGGCAGGGCAAAACTGTAGAGGTCCAGGCCACCCTGGCCACCAAACTTATCACTCGAAAAGATAGCCGTGCTGCCGTCGGGGCTCACTATCAGCGAGCTCTCGTCGCCCCGCGTGTTGATGGGGTAGCCCAGGTTCTGCGGCTCGCTCCAGGTGCTGTCGCCTGTGCGGCGGCACATAAAGAGGTCCATGCCCCCCATGCCCACTCGCCCGTTGCTGGAGAAATAGAGGGTTTGGTCGTCAAAAGAGACAAAGGGACTTTTCTCATCACCCTTGGTGTTGATGCCGGGGCCCATATTCTCTGGTTTGCTCCACCGGCCTTCCACCAGGGTGCTGCGCCAAATGTCCATGCCGCCCAACCCGTCCTTGCGGTCGCTGACAAAATAAAGTGTCTGCCCGTCGATAGAGAGACAGGGTTGTGACTCCCACCCACCGGTGTTCACCGCGGGGCCTAGATTCTGAGGTTGGCTCCAGCCCCCCTCCTTGCGGTAGGAGATATACAGGTCGCACCGCCCCGCCCCGTCGGGGCGTCCGCAGGCGGTGAAGTAAAGGATGCGGCCGTCCTGCGAGATGCAGCCGGCCCCCTCGTTCTCGTTGCTGTTCAGGGGTTCGGCCATGCGCACTGCCCGGCCCCAGCCCTCTGGCTGCCGACGGCTACTGAAGAAGTCCTCGGCCATGGAGGGACGGTTGTAGCGGGTGAAAATCAAGGTCTGCCCATCAGCCGTCAACGTGGGCAGGTACTCGTCGTCTGCGCTGTTCACCCCAGCCCCTAGGTTCTCGGGAGTGAAAGGAACGGGATTGGCCATGGCCTGTCGGCGGAAAGCGATGCACTCCAGATCGTAGCGTGCCGTGGCTCCCCAACGCTTGTGCTTGCCTTTGTCGCGCTGCAGGAAGGCCTCCAGCTGCTCCTGCGCCTGATCCAAGCTGTCGTGGTCCATATACCATGCCGCCATGGTCAGCCGCACCTCGGCAAAGTTGGGCTCGGCCTTCAGGGCCTTGCGGAAATGGTCGAACGCCCGGGCAGCGTTGCCGTCCAGCAGCTGCTGCCCCTTTTCAAATTCGCCCACGGCCTTCTTGTTATCCACCGTATACTGGGCTCGGGCACTTATGCACGCCAGGCACAGTGCCGCCATCAAAATTATGGTCCCTTTCTTTTTCATCATCTCTATAACGCCCACATGCCAAAAATATTGTGATGGTTTCTATTATTTATAATTCATGGCCGATTAGATGGAATATATGTAAGTAATTGCTCAAATATACCTTACATATAATTACCATCATGACTACCCAGCTTATCTGATGCTGGCGTGCCGGAGGCACGCGCTCTCAATAACCCCTGACAAGAAAATCTCTGATTTTCGCAGTCTGGGGATAGAAAAACAAATACCTCTCTCAGACTGGGACGCTTGCCTCATACCCCACACTGCGCCCTGACGGGCTTGTGCGGGGTTTCTTTGAGACGTTGCTTGGTCTCGGCAAAAGAAGCGAGCTTCCTTTGCTCTCGACTTTGCAACGTTATTGAGAGTGAGCTCCTCCGGAGCTCTAGTCAGGCTGAGTAGTTAATTGCCATTTGATTGACAATAATTAATGGATAATTAATGGTAATTCGTGTTTATAAATATGCACATTGATTTTGACTACTTACTTAGTTTTTAGTTTTTACCTTTTACTTTATCACAAACTCTCAACTCTCAATTCTCAACTCTCAACTCTCAATTCTCACCTTGAACCCCGCCCGCTCCACTAGCGGGTGGGGTTCGAGGCAGTAGCGAGAGTGAAAGGATG